>Ga0222739_1000048_pt1 | contig 8436 bp, 3 predicted proteins | sample NatBWC30Ometat_FD_169136 | JGI IMG/M metagenome (GOLD analysis project Ga0222739, IMG submission 169136) | Metatranscriptome of forest soil microbial communities from Barre Woods Harvard Forest LTER site, Petersham, Massachusetts, United... ... | reverse complement strand
TGTGTAAGCACGTGCACTAATTTTTCCCAAAAACTTACCTATTTTAACAAGGTAGATAAGTTTTTGCTTGACTTAGGTCTTGATTGTAAATAAACGTCTAAAATGCATATCTTAGAAGAGTGGACCAGCAACATACTGACTGGTAGAAAAGAAGAGCACCCACCAACGTTGTAGTTGGATGATGATGTGCGTTGTATGTGTGAGATAAGAATATTCCGTCTTATCTTTTCAACCCGTTTTATTTATTTTATTGTATTATTGTATTTTCGATTTTTAGTATCACCCATTAGTTGTGTTATATCCTATCCAAATGTATTATTATTGCGATTTGATTTTAACTTAAGATATAATCCTTGAGGAAGGCGATCTTATTTAGTAGATCTTCGAATATAAAGTGATGCACTCAACTTGTTGAGTGTATCCCACCGTACTAGAACGTTCATAATTATAAGGTCCCATGCGAGGTAACGTGTGGCATCTAGTTATGCGCCATATGTCTCATAGATTGTATCACAAATTATATATATTATTTATTTCATTATACATATTTTATTTTAAATATCTTAAGTACTCCTGAACCACAGGGGTAGAGTTGTCGCGATGTGGAGAGCTTATATCGTATCGTCCTCGATATATTGTTCGATGAAGCTGAAGAGATGGCGAGAAATTCGGTGTTTCATAGTAGGGCTTGTTTCGTTTCTTTCAAGTAGTGTTTTAGGACACGACCCCTAGTTCTTGCCATTAGTCGATGTAGTTCGACGTGGTGTAGGAGATAGCCAGATTGCCGATTCCGGTACGCGTCATTGGTGAGCCATTGAGTTTAGGAGGATAAACTTTTTTCCTTAATTCAAGCACGAAAAACAAGTGTTAGGTATACAATGTTCCTGTATAATGTGTCGCTGCATGGCAGCCTATTAGCCTCAAGTAGAACGTTTGGAGCTTAGTTAGAAACTGGAGTGCTGCGTGAAATCCATCAACGTGTCAATATGAGTAAATTAATATCAATTGTTTCGCAAGGAGTGGAGGAGCAGATCCGTAAAGCTGCTGAGAGAGTGGCGCAGGATGAGAAGGCGCGTGTAGTTACTCGAGTTTATCACTGTGATGTGAAAGAAGTTAAAAAATGTGCGGCTTTTGCGGGTTCGACCCGACATAATGCTTTTGTTTATAATAGCGGAAATAATACTATACGCCGCGTCAGTGATAAAGTTTTCCAAAAGTATTCTGGTCCTGTAGTGATGGAACAGAATAGGGTCGTCAAGATAGTAGGAGCCACTAGGTCTGTGGGCTTAGCAAAATTACGAAGAATGGATTTGAGTTATCTAGAGTTTGAGCCACAAGCTATATTTGGCATACCCCTTCCAGAGTCTGTTGACAATGTTTGGGAAGGAGCCAAGACTTTAATAAATCTTTGTTCTACTGTTGGGTCCATGAAGAGGTATGCAAATCATGCTTTGGATAAGGTCTTGCAATTGGATTTGGGTTCGATTACAAAAGGCTTAGTTCAGGCCCTACTTTCCGCGATGTCTCTGGCGAGGAGTTTTGATGTTCTTAGTTTAATTAATTTTTGTGTTTCTATATATTGTATTTATACGGATTGTGTGCAGCCTATGTTTGTACCGCAATCTCTAGATGCGTTTTTGTTGTCAACCGTTTCAATGTTATTGCCAAAGAATTTGTTTGAGATAGTGAAGAGAATTTCTCTCTTTACATCTTCTAAGTTAGTAGATGATGCTTCGATGTTGCATAATTTGATTTGTGTTGTCGTGGAGTTTTTTGAATCAATGTTTTCTATGCTTAAAGTTTATGTTCCGCAACCGATTATTCAATTTTTTTCTTTTTTAAGTTCATTTGGTTCACATCATAGTGTTGTCCGTCAGTCGAAAATTTTGATTGAAGAGCGAGGAAAAAACCCTCATTGTGTTTCTAATCCTATTTTTTGTGACAGTGTGTTGAAATTATCTAAGGAGTGGGAATCTCCAAATGTAGTTGAATGGAGCCGCCGCTCCCCTACGATAGCCAAGGTTGGAGAGAGTTTTTCTAGAGTTGTTAAGGCAGTTTATTCGCAAGTTAATTCCTCTCGACAGGAGCCTTCGTGTTATGTGTTTGAAGGAATGCCAGGTTGTATGAAGTCCTTTACGATGAATTTAGTTATTCAAGCTTTAGGAACGACAGCCTATTCCCATACCATCAAGTCTGTTATGGATGGAAAAGATTTTTATGATGCCTATAATGATGAAGACATCTTTTATATGGATGATGTCGGACAACAGGGGCCTTCTCAATGGAGGCAAATTATAAATATGGTTTCAACAGTGAAGTTAAAGTTAGATTGTGCAGAAGCTAAGCTCAAGGACACGAAGTTTTTTAGTAGTTCTAAGATTTTATTAACCACAAATAGGTTTCAAAATCTTAATAATATATCAAAGAGTGATTGTATAGACGATGTTAGAGCTTTATGGCGAAGAGCCTATGTTTTCGATTTTGCCGAGGTGAAGAGAGTAGGAAGCCAGGCAGCAGGTACGTTTAAGTTTAAATATTTTGACATTGATAGAGAACAGTTTGTCGAGGATTTTCCGCTTGAGTTTAAGGATTATTTGAGGGTTCACAATGTAGAGTTACCTCCTAGAATAGTTATAAAGCCAGGAACCCCGCGAGTTAAGTATATTGCTTGGATGACGCATATTATATCAATTTTCGATGCTCTTAAAGGAGCACAAAAAGGAGGATTTGAGTTAACACAAGAAGAGTTGTTGCAAGTTAGAAATGTTGATCTTATAGAGGACCACGAATACTTCTTTGATTGTCAGTCTTGGAGAGAGGAATTAGTTGCTGTTGTTAGTGAATATATTGGATCTTTTCTAGGATCTGCGCATGAGTTTCTTCAAGAGTACGGTTATAAAGTAGGATTGGGGTGTTTGGCTGTTGTCTCTTTATTAGGAATGTTTTGGTATGCTTGCCCGAAAGCGATGTCTTTTGAGGCCCAGATGGAAAAGATCTCATTAGATCATGCTTCCAAGGCGAATCCGCACACTAGTGTGACTAGTGTTCAGAAGCAAGTTTTACGATGTCAGATTGATTTTCCAGATGGAATTGTTACGAGTTCTTGTATTGTTAGTGGTCATTGTGTAATAGTGCCAGCACACATCGCATTAGGAGACAAGGGATATGTTACTTTGTATAAAGGAGCGTCCAAGAACGAACGAATAGTTGATCATTTAGATGTGCGTAGAGTTTTATTAGATAATGTGAATGATGTTGCAGTGTATCAGCTTCCTTTGAATATCCCTAACCCTTTTAGAAATATTTCCCATTTTTTCCGTCCTAGAGAGAGTACTACATCGAGTTTGTGTAGATTATGGTTTGCTAATGTTATTTCAGCTTTTCCCTTGAAACATGCTTTTAGACTTAATGGAAAACCAACTGTGTATGCTCACGGTAGTTTTTCGAATACTTTAGATAACGCGTTATATTATGATTTTCAAGCGTCTGGTCTCTGTGGTTCTCCTCTCATTGATGAGAAGGAAGGAATTGTAGGATTTCATGTAGCAGGTAGTACTACAACCAATCAAGGAGCATCAATTATTTGGGACAATTCCTTGAGAGTTAAATTGTTTGGTATTTTATCCCAAGATACGAAGTTTTTATTAGATTGTGATTTATCGACAAAGAGTTATGAGGATAAGAGTGGAATGAAATTAGATGTTAAGTCAAGTGCCCATACAGCTTCGAAGAGTAGTATAGTAGAGTCACCGATACATGGAGTTTTTGAAGTTACGAGAGCTCCTGCGAATTTAAATGTTAATGGTCGCCACACCGTCAAAGATATGGCGGCAAAGTCGTTTAAATCTGTAGCAAGTGTTCCTCATGTAGAAGTCGAGTTTGCGCGAGAAGTCTTTTCATCTATGGTTGACCCTTTTGGTCCGTTAACGGAGAGGGAAGTAGTTATGGGTACAGATTGGCTGGCCGGACTCAACAAAAATTCATCTAATGGAATGTTTTGTGAGAAGGACAAGAGTTATTATGTTGATTTTGTGAAAGGAGAGTTAACATCTCAGTGTAGAAGCGAGTTATTTGAGTTGGAGCATAAGATTTTAACGGGTACGGTTGAGTTGAATGATATCATGTGGAAGGAGGCATTAAAAGACGAGTTAAGGTCTTTTGATAAAGTTGATAAACCACGAAGTTTTAGAGTTTCCAGAGTTCATATACAGTTGCTCACAAAGAAATACTTTGGTAGAATGGTGGAAGGAATCATGAAGACACGTAATTTTAATAAGGTGATGGTTGGTATGAATCCTTTTTCTGAGTGGCAAAATATGTACGATGAGTTAATGGAGGCCCTCAAGCTGTGGGCAGCTGATATAGCCACGTTTGATGGGGGTATGTTACCACAATTACAAGCTGCTTTGCACGACGTTTTGATTGCGAAGTTCGTTGGTACTTCTGATGAGAAAGAGATAGCGAGTTTTATATTGCGTAATATGATGTGTTGTCCAGTTTCTATAAATGATGATGTGTGGATAACGACCCATTCGATGCCATCAGGTAGTTTTTTGACTGCGATAGTCAATAGTTTGATAAATAAGGGTTATTCCGCCATGTGGTATTGTAGAGAACATTTGAGGAGAGAGTTGAAGTTTAGTGTTATATCGTTTTTTTCCGACTTAAAAGATTTTGTTTATGGAGATGATAAAGTTTGCGCCTTGATGGTGAATAAACCTTTTCTTAATGCAGTTACTATGAGAGATTTTTTTGAGTCGATTGGAATGGGTTTTACCACATCTGACAAACGCCCAGTAGTTAATGAGGAGGATGATATTAGTGATATAACTTTTTTGAAGCGGAAGTTTGTTTTCCATCCGCAATTAGCTAGAGTTATGTGTCCATTGAGTTTAGAAACACTTTTTTCCGGTTTGTCGTGGGTTGATAATAAGAAGGATGTAGGACAGGTTATGGAAGACAAGTTGCATTGTTTCCAGAGAGAGATTTTTTTACACGAGCCATCTGTTAGAGTCGCTGCGATGGAACGCCTCGTTAATTTTTGTAACCAGGCTAAAGTATGTGTGAGTGTCCTGCCGGACTCTTACATTGAACAAGTTTATAACAAAAATAGTAGTGATTTAGTTGGCTATTCTTGGCAAGGATCAAGTTATAGTTAATGACCTGAGTTTTTATTTATACAGTTAAAAGACATCATGGTGTATGATGTCGCTTGTAACGATTCTCAGTTTACACCACAGTCTAGCAGGAAAATCGTGTGTTTCCTAGCGGTGACGTTAAAGATTGCACGACGAATCAAGATACCATTAGTTCCAAAGAGAGTCGGATTTATTCCGCAGTTCGAGTTAGGTCTCAAATTGAGACCCCCGTTACGTATGATAAGTTTCCTACGTTGCGAAGTATGCCACCTTCAATGTACACAGAGTACAATCAGTTGATTGACAAACCTTTTTATATTGGTTCAACGTCATGGACCACGTCGAATGTTTCCTTTTCCACGTTAGGAAGAGTTTCTATACCTAGCACAGTTAGTGCAAATACGTTAGCATCAATACCTTTTCGAGTTGCACAAAAGTATAGGATGCAAGCGTGTGTTTTATTTCAAGTTATGGGGACTCCCCAACATCAGGGAACTTTGGTGGCAGCAAGTCTGCCTTCAGTGGCTCCCGAGTTCACGAGGAATTCTATGAACTCATTTATGCAAGCACCACATGTTTTTTTATCAGCTAATGAGGCTACTCCCGTTTGTTTAGAGGTTCCGTTTTATTCTAATACCAAGTTACAAAATACGAATTTAGACGGAAACTCCGGGAGATACCAGATGAGTACAGATTATGCTGATGTGGTTATTGGAGTTTTAAATCCACTTAGCACGGGTGGTACAACAACTGTTACTATTTCTATGCATTTAATTTTTAAGTCGGCTGAGTTTTATGTTCCAAAAAACCCTGATATCGAGTGGACAGCCCAGTCATTTGAAGTTACGGAGAAAGACGCATGGTGTTGTTTATCGCGTTCGTGTTGTACTTGTTGTCTTAGTTATTTTTGTAAGTGTTTGACTACTGAGGTTGCCGATTTTGTTGCCCAGGGGTCTATTGTTCCAGTTTCTACAATTAGTCGAGTTTTGGATAATGTTACCAAAGGGATAAAGAATATTACTGGTGATTTTATAGATAATGTTCGGGGTGCTATTAGAAGTTATACTGGGTTGCATAATCCAAATATAGCCACCCCCGATGGTAGAAAGATAATTTCATTACGTAATTTTCCAAATAATGTTGATGTTCCAGTTTTTTATGAGAAGTTAGATACTTTTGTCGACCACGACAGAATTGTTAGTGATCCTGTGTTTTATACAGAGAAGGATGAGATGTTAATATCCAATATTATTGAGAAGCCGCAATATGTTTCTACTTTTTCCTTGACCACTTCAAATTCAGTGGGTACGGTTTTGTTTAGTAGACCTATTACGCCGATGCAGGAATCTATATCGAGTTCAGGTGGAGTTATTTCAACTCCTTTACAGTTATTTTCATCTATGTCTATGTATTGGAAAGGTTCTCTCAATATTCATATCCAATCAGCGATGACGAATTTTCATTGTTGTAAATTGTTGTTTGTTCGTAATTATTCTAGTGACAAGAGGGCATTAGTTAGTACACCGACTCTAACCAGTGTTACTAATTTGATGTCTGAATCCATGGAGTTTTCCGCAGGAGGACAGATTCAAACAGTGAAGCTGCCCTTCTGCTCAGAGTTAAATCAAATACAAACAGCGAAGGATTTTGTTACTAACGCCTTGTCACATGGTATTTATTATATTTATTTGTTGAATCCTTTAGTTGTTAGTTCTTCTACTATACCTACTATGGTACATTTTAATGTTTATGTTTCTGCTAATGATGATTTTCAGTTTTATGGTTTGAGTACGCAGTTAATGTCTCCTGTTGCGTTTACATATCCCTTATCTGTTTCTAGTGCTAATGAGTTGCGTTTGGAGAGAAAATTAGATAATGTTGTTAAGGGGGCTATTCAGAATACCACAGAACAGGATGATTCTAAGAAGTTGAAGGAAGTTGCCAGAAAGGCTAAGATCCTTAGAGTTAAAGAAGAAAGCATTAAGAAGTCAGTTGACCGATTGGTTGCTAAGCTTTCTACTTCCTATTCGACGGAACAAGTTGATGTTTTGAAAGGTACATTGGTGAAGGATGTTGATAAGATTTTTGGAACGTTTGTGGGACAAGCCGAGACTTTGGTAAAGCCGTCGGAGCAGGATCCTATTTTGAATAGCACCGAGAATACTATAGGGAGATTTGATGCATCTGATTTTCATCCAATTGTTAGTGTGAGAGATTATATTAGACGTTTTACGGGGTGTCAGAAAGTAGTGTTGCAGAGTTCCGATTTTCAAGATGCAGGAGTGTTTGTTATACCCGTTATAGATTTGTTGAGACAAGGAGTTGATGGACAGAATTTCCAAGCTTTTAATAAGCTAGTTAGGTGTTTTTATCGTGGCGCTGTAGGAGGTATTAAAGTGAAGCTTGTTGTTCATAATGCGAAGGAGGCTGTGGTGAGGTATTTACCTCCAGCATATCGAGTTACAACGAGCCCTACCAGTGGTGTTGCTAGCATATATGAAGTAACAGGGGTTGTTTCTAATACCACTGCAGTTAATAAAGCTATTCTTGAACAACTTAGTTATCCCTTGTCCACGTTATCCGTTTTTGGAGCAGATCCGTCGCCGTTGCCGTTTATAGAGATGAGTCCCATTCATAAACTTGTTGGAGTTGAAGGTCTAACGAGCACAGACCCTGCTGGAGTTAAATCAACTTCGCTAAACCAGCTTCTTTACGAGTTTACAGTCCCTTTCAACAATGCTATGGACTTTGTAGGAGATTCAACTCTTTTGAGTAATATTCTTTCTGATGCTTACGCTGAAGGTTTAGGCAATATCATAGTGAGTGCCAATATTTGGGATTTGAACGATGCCGCATTGGCGACATCTCCTTGGGTACAACCGTATATCGCCTACACTGATGAAACCCGTTTTGGTTTTAACGTGTATAGTCCGAGTGCCCAATATTATACCACTTTAATTGGCTCAACTTTTTATGTCTCTGACCCATTTGTAGGTACAGACACGGCTCCGATTCCTTTTGGAATTGTAGGGGCAACAGCGGCTTATATAGGGTAGATTTAGTGTTAAATTTTTGTACTTTTTTGAGTTATTTTTATAAAATTTATATTATACATATTTTGTTATTTTGTTTATATTTTTATATTTTGGTATTTATACCTGATGGTCATATATTGACCCAGCTTTGAGTTGCTACGGCTCAAAGCTGATTATTTTGTAGCACACAGTTCTTTTTAAGGCGAGGACTGTGTTAACGCCGCCTTCTGTTAGAGTTTCATTTTGTAAGTGGGACTTAAAAC
>Ga0222739_1000047_pt1 | contig 8457 bp, 2 predicted proteins | sample NatBWC30Ometat_FD_169136 | JGI IMG/M metagenome (GOLD analysis project Ga0222739, IMG submission 169136) | Metatranscriptome of forest soil microbial communities from Barre Woods Harvard Forest LTER site, Petersham, Massachusetts, United... ... | reverse complement strand
GCGGTCGAGAAACATAAGTACCATCAAGCTCATAAAAGTTATAAAACCAGCCTCTATCATAGGCAACAAGAACTTCACGTTCACCATCTCCGGTCAAATTCAACTCATGACCAAAACCACTCTTTTCAATATCCGGACGGAAAGGTGATACAACTTTGAAGTGAACCTTAGACTTGTCAATTGTCGCGCTATCAGCAGCAACAGTAGACGAAGAACTAGGCGCACTTACATCGTCACTCTCCTCTCCTCCAGAATCCCCTCTCTCATCATCATCACTTGAATCTTCATCATCAGACAGCACAGGTATAGATGGCCAACTAGGACGTCGTGCTCGGACAGCAGTCTCAGCTCTTTGCTCGCCCTGGCCCATCAAAAAGATGGACTAAGGACCTTGCGAATTGGTCCATTGACATGACAACCCACTTCCAAAGTGAGCCGAGCCCCTGGGCTCTTTTGTACGATGAACTTCCAGCTCGGAGCCATAGAACTAACAGGAATCATCTGCCTCGATAAGAAGTCTGGAATCTCAAATTCCTTCACTTCATTAATCAAACGGGTGTATTTCGTAGAAACTTCTGACCAGACCCATTGATGGAGACGGTTCGGAACATACTGCGCGTTTTCGTCCAGCATCTCAACGTGAATCATTTGCCCTCTCGACGTGAACTGTCTGTGAAAGTTGATATAAGCGATTTGAACATTACCACATCCTCGCAACTCAGCCTCAATCATCGACTTAACACTTCTCTCGATCTTCAACTCTTCCTCTTTAGTGGTTTTTCCATTTTCAACACCATACTTGGACAACTCGATAGAAAAGATAATATCAGCAGGTCTGGAAACAACAGGTCTCGGCTCTTGGGTAGCGGTCTCGTAACTCGGGGCAGCGGACTCAGAATTCATCTTCGATCAAGGGACTCAAAAGCGTGTTGGCATACGACACAGAAGACCCGTAAAGGTCAGAACTTGCTTCTAAAGTTGATGGGCTTGGTTCTTCAGACATATCGAGTGCGGTCAAAGCGGCAATTAGGCCGACCCCTGTACCACGAACTCGATCCTCCGAATCAATCTGAACCTTGGACCAATCTAGCTTCTTGTGCAACTTAGTCAGCTTCTTAGCATCGCTGAAAAAGAATCGATTACAAGCAGCGAGATATTCCATCTCATCTTCAGTAAGCAGATCGTAACACGCATCGCCAAGTCGATAATTGACAATGAAGTGCTCAAAGTAACCAAGCAGAACATCGTCAATTTTCCCTCTTTCGACCTGACCTTGAAGTCTCATCCATAGGATCCTCGGATTCTTCGCAACGACTCCTTTTCCGACAATATACGAACAAAACTCTCCTCGGTCTGAAACGAACCTCTTCTCTACGCTAGTATCGTAATAGCTATAGTTCCACCACAAGGAACTTTCAACGATAGAGCCTTGACGAAGTGTGTCATCACCACTGACAGCCATCTTAACGCCAGGAGACAGATCGTACTTGAGACATTCACGCGCGGCAGTGTGAACACTGTTAAACAGCCACGTGAATATCTCTCCCGAGAATCGCATAATGCCAAAGAAGATAGTAGATGTGTGGAAATTCATCTTGTCCGTCTCATACGCATCGATAGTCGTCTGGGGAATTGAGAAATGCTGCATAAACAACTTTTCTAATGTTACGTCCCCACCACGAACTGTTGAATCGAAACCTGAGATATCGCACATCACATATTGCTCCTTCTCTGAAAACCCTGAACACCAGTCAGCCATTTCCTCAAACGTTCTCTTTGCGTGTAAGTACAAATATTTGGGACAGTACTTCAACAGTTGTTCTAATAAATAGATACCAACTGGACCGAACTTAAACAAATATTCATCACTCATGACCAGAATCGTCTGTAAAGGCTTAGCCTTTTCAACATGCTCTGACTTCAGCTTCCATTGAGTCTTGGCGGTTAAGAAACTGACGTAGTCGGGATCAGCGCGATTAAGAGACATCTTCTTCAATTGATCACTTCGATCCGCTCTCCTCTCTTGGAACTGGATAATGCTTTCCTCCCACAACGTATCGTCAAACGGAATCGCCTCACCCCACTGCATGTACTTCTTAAAGGCACGCCACATAGCATGGCCGTAAGGAGCTTCATCGATCACTTCTTTCCTGTTCGCTTCGGCGGTAGACCTTCGTATTCGTTGATGCAAACCAGCGGAAAAAGAAGCAGCATCACTGGACAATTGTCGTGCCCCCCACAATAGGGCTTCCGGCGTAAATTTGCCCTCCGCATTTTGCTTCATGACTCCAGCAGCTCTGGACTCCTTCACGGTCTTTCCCATCGCTCTCGCTTCTTGATAACCAGCAGAATAAATCTCATTGGAATCAGCTCTCCACAACGGCAGATCAGGCTTTTGCTCACTCCAGATACCATTCCATGACAGTTCACTGCGCTCACGATTGAGTACCTCATGATTGATCCTCTCCCAAAGAACAGGGTGTGATACAATCGGAACATGGGTTCTCACTTTAGGCTCTAAAGCCAACGCAGGAACAGAGATCATGGGCTCAGGAGGACGTACAGCGTCCCAGTCAATGATGTGATTCTTGAAAAACACTTGATCTTTGTAGACTTCGGATTCACGATCCAAACGCGTACCGCCGATCAGCGGTAAGTTGAAAGGATTGAGCCAATCATCCCAGACAGCTGCAGGAACATGCTGCTCTACGAACGAACGATTGGTACAATGACAAGGAGGACCAGCTAACATGTGTCGAGTGCCCACCGGCAACTCGCCTAGGATTGCTGTAGTCTTGAGGTTAACACACAACTCTTGTGTAATCTCAACTGGCCGTCCAGGTCTCGCTCCTCTCCAAAAGTACTCAAGCAATTTTCCCCAAACTGGATTGCTGATTGCAGTCTGCTTAAAGACGCCGTCTGGATTGGACATCAAGATAATGATCACATTCTTTGCACGAGTGAGAACTGTGTAACTCAATCTTGGATCTGTCATGCGTAAGACACGAATGTCGACATATACCAAGATCAAGTCTGCACTCAATCCTTGAGTGCCAGAGAAGGTGTCTGTATCAGTGGATAGCAACTGCTCCCCAAATGCAGCGGAAGCATGTGCTGCGAAAGCGGTAATCCTCCGATCAAACATTTCTTTAACCTCTAGCTCTGACTTCTTCGGGAAGAATGGGCGCAATTGATCTACTGTCAGGATATCGGATTGAGAGAACTGGAAGCCACCACGATCTTTCGAAAACGATGGCAGGCAGAAGAAATTCGCAATTCCAGGACCAAATCGGTAACTCCCATGAGTATATGCCGAAGAGTACTGAGAATAGAAATTTCCTTCACCGGCAATCGATGAATCGTTAAGAGCACACTGCATGTTCGGCTCATGCCATTGAGATTGGTAACGGTCTCCAAGCATCAGATGATACTTTGCGCTCGGGAACATAAGAGCTACAAGGGCAGCATATCCCTTCGGGAACTTGTCTTCATCTCTGATCATCATCTCACCCCAACACTGCTTGACCATCGTCGTCTCGAATGTAGTAACGAACTTGCTTGGTGTCCCCTTTCCTGTCGCTTTATGCTTACGGATAACTCCCAGTTTGTCCTTCCAATCTGTCTCAAGAGTCTGGACTGGCAATGAAACATTGAACACATTGCCTGTCTGGTACTTTTGTTTGGCACAGATGCGTTGGATGGGATATGATTTGGCACAACCAGGATCTCCTTCTCTATAAGCGAGCATTCGATTGGGATACATCTTCGCGATCATTGGCAACTTTGATTCCAACGCTTTCAACTGCTCCTTCTGGACCTCTGTTTGTCCCAACGTACCCGTAGTGCCCTTCCATAACTCTCTGACGTACATTTCTGCACGTCTGACTTCAGGTTGCCACGGTACAAAGGTGATTCCGTCCACTGCCTCCACTTCATTGCGGAAATTCTTGAACACTGCAGATTCCTCATCTCTTGCTTCTTCTATCGGCTTCAACAACCTCAACGGCTTCACGGGTTTCTCTCCAGGACTAAAGTGACCATTCCAGTAATTCAAGACAACAACGTTGTCCGGCGAGAACTTGACTCCAAACATACGTGCCCCCTTCTGCATACCCTTCGGTGACTTGGATACAACCTTGATGTGTAATCCAAAGTATATACCAATGGGATCGCAGATAATGTCAGGCAAACCCTCATCTCTAGGAGGGTGTTGATTTGGCCAGGCAAGGCACGCCGCGAACAACAACATCTCATGTGGAATATTGGTAACCTTGTGCAAAGCATCTAACAAGCAATCGTTCTCAGGATACGCAACATTTGCAAAACGAGTCAGTGAGTCATAAGGACACTCTCTAAATCTTTGTCCGACTCTTTTCGGGAACAACGAGTCCCACAACGCTGGGCCACTCGCAGAAAAGGGTTTTCTTGGTGATGGTTTAGCTCTCAACATCTTTTGCCACGCCTGCACTCTCTCTGCATGCTCAACAGCCTCATCTAGCTTGTACTTCTCCTTTAGAGCCTCATCCCAACGCACTTCTCCTCTTGCCAGCTCCATGTGATTCGGTCTGTTTTTCTTGAACTTCTCCAGAGTCTCACGAATCCTCACTTCCACACTCTGCGCGTCTGAGAAGTAGACTGAACCACCGGTCGTCTCAGGCTGCATCAGTGAACGCGCGGCTGCGGACATCTTGCTCGCGATGGTCGAATCGTCGCTGTCACTCGTAGTAGTGTCTGAATCGTCAGCGGTGATAGAGATACTGTCTATGACGGGTCTGTGATACTCGGCACCCATCTTTGGAGGATACTCTCCAGGGAACTTGTGGGACATCTCACAGATCTTACTACAGTAGGCACTCTCTGCGTTGTGAAGATTTTTACAATTCTTGCATTTCTTAAATGCGGATCCATAAGTGCCCCCTAAGGAGGCCGTGGATCGATTAGGATCATTGTAATAGTTTTCACATTTTTCACTGCAGAAAGGTGTCGGTGTCTCTAAACCACACATCTGACATTTTGTGACAGTCTCTTGAGTGAGATCATTGGACGTGACTGAAGAAACAGTAGTAATCGATCTGACATCTTCAGGACGATTATTCCTCAGCGCTTCCAAGTCCGCCTTTTTCATCGGCTCAAATTTGTCCACTAGAGTGGGAGTCGAATCAAGGTGGAAATTTGTTCCATCCCAGTAAGAGAAAATCTGCTTCACTTCAGTACTGTTGATCATCTGCTCTCGGTGCCCTTCGAACGTCTTCAACCAGTGGAATATCTGTCCAGCCTCGATCAACTCCGCCTTCCTCTCCGAAATGGTGCGACTGTTTAGGTGCGGGAAGTTATGAACCATGAAACCATCAGCGTCTATCGCCCACTTAGCCTTCGGCTTCATTCCTCGTATCTGTCGAATCTTCGCTCTACACCAGAAGTCGAAGCGCTTCATGAAGTTGTCACGAACGCCCTCCGGAACCTTCCAACTCACCCCATACACAGAAGGAACATCCGTTTGACGCAAGTGCACGTCCACTGTCGGGAAAAGCCAGTCACCAGTGCCCTCGTTGACCATACCGTTAATACGACTTCCGTAACGTACTGCCCATTTCTTATCCCACCAGCGAATGATGTGCCCGATAGTCTTGTACTTCATCTCTCCCATCAGATCAGTGTAGAACTTGCTTTGAAGGTCAGGGGTTAAATCCTGCTTAATGACCATCAAAACCGCCAACACTAATGCGGATTTATGACTGATTGGGAAATTGAACTGCTCGTTAACCTCGAACTGTCGCAGCTTGCCCCAAATATCCTCCTTCTTGCAATTTGGTAAACACTTGCCATAAGTAACCAAGGCAGTGTAAATGCGAGTGGGGATCAGGCACATGCTCTTCTCTTGACCCCTAAGTAACCGGGGGATCTCCATCATACCAGGCAAAGTCATTGCAATAGTGGTCGGTGGAGTTAGAGCAAATCGCGTCCAAACCATGGCGTGAGTGTTCAAACAAGACTCAACAACACCTCCTTGAATAGTCGTTCTACCATCAGCACTTGTAATCGTCCTCGCGATAAGAATTCCTGGATCAGCTGGTTGCTCATACTTGCCACCGGCATGCCCTTCTGGAATGTAGACCAGAGAATCTCCAACCCTATAATAATTGTACAATGAAGGTTGTGGAGAATACTCGGTGACAAGTGAGGCCAACGGGAACACGTTGGAAACATACACATACATCACCTTAGGATTGTCTACGAAGAACTGCATCAATGCGGCTTCATTCATGAACTGCCCGGAGTTGTGGAACAACGCCATCGGCGTTTCGATCTTCGGCAAACTGAAGACTTGAGTAGGAACATCTCCATCGTGAGCGTATCTGCCAAGATCCTTGATATCAACAACAGGGTTGAATCGCTTCAGATTGAAAGGCTTGCTTTCCATTGCCTCCTCTAAAGCTCGATAATTCCCATTGTTCATACTAATGACAGTGCAATCGCTCTTGATGTTCTTCGGGATCCACTCAGTGACCTCCATTCGGCGGATAGCCGCGTGAATTGGATGATCATGCTTCCAGGATGAAGTCTTGGACCATGGCAACGACAGCTCTCGCATGAAATGCTGGTTCTCCTCCGGAATCCAGTAAGGACATATTTTCTTGACCCTTAAAGCCTCACTCGTTATGGCTGGGGCAGTCAAGTCTTGCAAAGTCCTCGTAATTTCTGGATGAGTGTGAACGGCAACAGCATTATCGTAAGGTGCAGTGTCAGGCTTTCCCACGAGAATAGGGACCTTCTTCTTGCTATAGAAGTCCAACAACTCGAGAAACTGGGGGAACAACAACATCCCTGGCGGTCGACGAACGAAAGAAGCAGCTCCCTCTCCCAACATGGAAGGTCGAATCATTTTCTGGGTGTTTTCTGGGTAATAATAAAGATATCCAACAACATGCAAGTCTCCGTCATTTTGCTCTCGCATTTTCACAGCAATCTGTAGGTCGTCATCCACAGCGTCGAATTCTTCACGAATCATTCGCATGATCTTCGCGAGGGTAGCACAATCAACCTCATTAAGATCATCAATGTAGAACGCTTCGGATCGCATCTCAGCAAACGGCAACGTAGCCCAACACTTACCACCACCCTTCACACAAACGGGACGATACTCGTAATCGGGATCTTGTTCATTCAAAGCCAGAATCTCATCATCATCGAGGAATTCCAAGGTAGTGGCGCCATCGGCAGCCTCAGCTATGTAATCCCCGTCAGATACCTCCTCATTAGCGGCGCTAACAGCAGCCACAGATTCAGAAGCTCCCAAGGCCCTCATCGGGCAATGGGTATAAAGATAAGACATTTGACCACACATATCCCAGTCCTTTGAAGAAACCAGATGATAGGTTCTTCCAGAGTGTTGTAAAACAGCTCTCTTAGGGGCGGTGGTCAATGAAACAGACATCTCCTCAAACAAACGAGTAATCTCCTCAACAGTCGGGTATTTTCCAATCGACATGAAACGCTCTCTGTCACGCACACGCAACAACTTCAACCAGCACATGCCACGACGTTGCTCAGGACGCAATTTACGTCCAGCACGTACGCCACGACGGCGTGGGGGTACTACCACCTGCTCAACAGCAGGGGGAGATTCCACGACAACATCAGTGACAGAACGTGCCATACAGGAGAAACACAGCAATGACAAACCATCCCAAAACATCTCTTTACGATGTTTCTTACATTTAGAACAGTTAGAACAAGCATTGCACAGATCCTTACCTGCACGAGAAGACGGCATAACACTGGAACAACGAACACAACGCGGTTCAACAACAGCAACCGACTCAGCAGAACGACGCTTAAAAGCCAACAACAACACGACTTCGTCGAAACGATCTCGATTTCTAGCCACATGAGCGTGTGGAACATACCTCTCATTGGTAACATCCTTCAACTCAGTGACAAATTTTCCAAACGTCTCACTCGCACGAAACTCTCGAACACATGCAGCAGCATACTCCATAACACGGAACTCATGAGCTATCTCCTCACACGAACGACAAACACCATCTTCAGCGAAATCCAACTCGACACCACAATCGTCGCACTTTTGCAAGCTTTCCAGAAATTCTGAAAACTCCTGATACGAACCAAAGTAGAAACTAAGGTCCCGATTAGTACCCAAGCGCCCTTGGCGCTTTCGATCCATCAAGGAAAAATGTTGCGAACATTCGCAGTCATATCCGTAGAACTTACCAGTATGTTCTACCCGTCCTCCTAGAGGACAGTTGATGTGCCACCAACCGCGACGGACCACAGGTCCGGGAACGGCTTCACAATGGCGTGGGTACTTATGCGGAAACTCAGTATACCCTTTGCACGCACAGACGTGACCAGTAACTGGATGAGGCTTGCGACCAGCGCGACGCACCTGGCGCCTAAAAGTAGACATCGGAAATGGTTATTGTAAATCTGAATCGG
>Ga0222739_1000045_pt1 | contig 8481 bp, 1 predicted proteins | sample NatBWC30Ometat_FD_169136 | JGI IMG/M metagenome (GOLD analysis project Ga0222739, IMG submission 169136) | Metatranscriptome of forest soil microbial communities from Barre Woods Harvard Forest LTER site, Petersham, Massachusetts, United... ... | reverse complement strand
GGAACACTGTCACCCCCCAAAGGGTCACAATGTCCCCCTTCGAGTTCGTGCTGCTCCTGTACCAGGTATTTCTCGCGTTGAGCGCTGCTCCGCACTCTATCCCTATCGCCCTCGTGCTCATCCTCTACGCCTACCTCACCTACCTTGTCATCCGCATTCGAACTCCCTCCCCTCCCCCTAACCATGTTGATCCTCCGACTAGCGAGTTCACAGCTACATATGCTGGAACCTGTGGCTATGCTCTCGGAGTTCAGTTGGGCCTCATCCTCCCTCGTGAACTAGACTCCTGGTTCTCCCCCGCTTCTTTTTCTTTCGGCGAAGAAGACTTCTCTGCTCCTGAGCAGCCGTCTCTCTTCAATCTCTTCGGTCTCCTCTCCGAGCGCCCCCCTCGCAATGGTTGGATGAACAAGGCAGACCTCATCAGGGTCTTTGGTAAACGACAAGTTGTTCGTGTCTACTACCATCCCCGCCTTCTCGTCGCTCATATCATCGCCCCTGACGCGCCCTGGCCCCACCGCATCCGTAAGGTTCGCATCGGTCGTCTTCCTCCATCCTTCTTGTATGGTCATAACGAGAATTTCTTCCTCGAGTCTGCCCACTACAACACGGTGTTGAACGCGAACGTTCCTGCTTACCTGCGCTCTGCTCGTGCTGGCCAGCGTGACTCGCCCTATCGCAGCTCGCGCCGTAATGGCGACCGTCAATTTGAAGAAAGCGGTCTTCTGTTGCCCTCCCCCTTCGCTGACCCCCACCCCCACGCTGTGCACTACGCTGCCGAGAGGTGGAACCTTCGTGTGGCCTTGAAGATTATCCCCGACGCTTACACTGTCCTCTTTTGCAACAAGGACAAGATCGATGATCTCTGCGCGAAGTTCTCCATCCCCTCCCCTACGGCCTACATCGCCCAGATCTTGGAGGCAAAAGATTACGTTCGGTTCCGCGGCCTGCAGGCAACCATGGGAATCCCCCGCATCACCACCCCTTCGGCCATCATTCACGAGGCGCTCATGTACATGACCCCTCGCTCCCTTGGTGACATGCTGGATGCCTCCCCCGACCTCCGCCGCCTTATTTGCACGGTAGTTTGCTGCCCCGGTTCTCTCGCTGATGCTCCTTCGCCTTGGCCTCTTTATTACACCAACGTCAAGGTAGGTAATGCATACGTCTACACCCCGGAGTTCGACGCCGGCGGTGCTTACGTCCAGCCGGTCGAGTCCCGTGAATGGCTTCGAGCCCGCTCTCTGGTCACCCCAGCAGGCGTTCGTTGGTATATCGGTGTGCTGCGGCAACAGCGGTCACATTTCATACTTATTTTCTCTCGTTTCCCCGTTCCTGAGTGCGACGTCCGTACGTTCGACGTCGACGATCAGTTCGAGATTCCCGGCGCGGCTTCCCCATTCCTGCTCCCGTACCAACGCTTCACTCGAGTCAGCCTTTATACCAAGTTGCTCGAGTACAGCCATCGTACTAAGTCCGATTCGGTCAAGGACTTGCACAGCAAGGTCGCCACCCAGGCTGCCATGTTTGAGGGGTCATACACTTCTTCCGCCATCCGCGCCGCCGTTCTCGCCGTCATGTACGTGCGCGGCTCTGTTCTTGAGCCCGCCTCGTTCAAACTTGGTCCGGTCCAGTGGTTCTTCGCCACTATTTTACCTTTCACCACTCCCGCCCTCTTCATTAATGGTTGGAGCTCTCGTCTCACCCTGGACACCATCCCTCAGCACTCGACTAGTGTCATCTCCACTGTCGAGTTGGTTGCACGGGTGTACCAAGCTCCTTGGCCTCTCCCCATTCGCTACAACCCTCGCCACCTCCCCTTCTCTTTCGACATGACCCATTCGAAACTGCAAGTCTTGGCCTGCTTCACCGGTTCGGTCGTCACAGCTGCCATCATCAAGCTGTGGCTGTCCGAGCCGGTCATGTGGGCTTGGCACCACGTCGGCTTGCTCCGGGTCTTTGTCGTCGATCTTCTTTGGGCTCTTGAATTCACCCCCGAGCGCCTGTTCCTGGCTGCCTTTTGTTCTCTCGTGGCAGCTCATTACCGCTTTTTACCGTTCTCTCTCGTTGATACGGCGAGTGAGGCTTTCCTCTCTCTATTCCCCTGGGTTCACTCCTTGGAGCGCTTTTTTTTTATCGCTCTTTCCGCACTTTTTTGTACTCCCTCGTCTCCTTTTCTTAATGACGGGGGTTCTTATTTGTACCAATTTTTCGTGTTGGTCCACGGCATCTATGTCGTTTTTCCCCGTTTGGTTCCTCATCCGCTGTTGGTGCAGTACGTGTTCCAGCACTGGTACTCCCTTCTCTTCAGAGCTGCGGAGGTTAGCGAACCCCCCTTTTTCGGTATCTTTCTCGTCGCCGAGCCCGTCCACCACAACCCTGTGTACAACTTTTTCCTTCAGTTGTATCACTTTCCCGGTTACTGGTTTACCATTATTCTCTCTTTGGCTCTCATTCTTCTTATTCATCGCGTCCTGACCCGCGCCATTTCCCTGGTGCTACCCTACGTCCCCCTTCCCGCTATCGATCTCGGTACCTGGAACGTGACCGTGGTGTACCCGGAGCCGGCAGCTCTGATCGCCTTCACCCGTTACGGCCTCGGTGCCTTGTTCGTCTATTCTTACGCCGCCCTCGTTATTTTCTTTATCACTTTGGGCGGCGTCTTTTCCTCGGTTCCTCCAGCTACCTGGGACTGGCCCTACACGGTCCCTCGTAATTCGTTGTGGTCGCAGGCTGTCTCCTATGGCGCCATTGATATCAATCATATTCCTCCCCGGCGCTTTGGAGTTCGACGTACGTTTTTGTTTATCACCTTTCCTGCCCAGCTCTTGCTGGAGCTCGTCTTCCGTCCTCTCGGCGCTTTCTTCTCTTTGGCCCGGTTCGCCCCCTTACCCCGTTTCAATCCGGTTCCTCCCTCCCTCACCACGCAGCGGGTTGCTCTGTTCAGAATTATGCCCACCCGCGCCCGCGCTGCTATTTTACCTCTTTTCCGCCCTTCCCGGCCAGTGTACTGCTCCCCGGTCCCTTACCCGGCCCCTGCCCCTATTGCGCCACCCGTCCCGGCACAAGCGCCCAACATTGTGATCGGTGGAGCTGCACCTCAACCGCTTCCCCCCACCCCTCTCATCCCCGCCATCCCCACCGTTACCGCTCCCCCCCCGACCGCTGCCCCTTTGGTCATCGGCGGTAACGCTCCGGCAGTCCTCGCGCCTGTTGATCCCTATGCCCCATGGTTTATCCGACCCAGTCTGGTGCCTGACTTCCGGGATCTAGAGGCCCTCATCCAGGCAATGCCCACGCCCGGTCTTCCCATTGCTGCCACGTATTTGGCCAATGTTTCTGACTGTATGTGGGTGGCGCTCGCCACAGTCATTCACGCACCTCCCAGCGTGTTATGGGCTTGCTGGTGTGCTTCGCTGGATCCTGCCGACAGGCCCCCTTATGCGGATGGCTCCGTCGACCCGGCAGATATCCCTCGCATCGCTTCGTTTTTCTCCGTCGGTTTGGATGTCGACGGTTGCGATCCTAATGCGCCCGGCATGGTGGCCCTTGCTCCCGTGTATAGCTCCGCTCCCCCCCCTGGTCGCCCCATCCTGAAGGCCCATATCGGCACTGCCAACGGTAACAACCATATTGAACCCGGTCCCATGTTCCAGGGCTCTGTCATCAATGCGCCTTTGATGGGTGGTCGTGTTCAGCTCACCAGTGTCACACTCGGTCTCCATGTGGTTGCTCCGCTACTTGCTACTTGCACACAGGCTTACCAAGATGTGTGGAACCGCATGTCTGGCAACTACGCCAACCCCGCCGCCATGAATCTTTCCGGTTCTCGCCAGGCTTCCATTGTGGCCATGGCTGCTATGGTCCGCAACTACGCCCGCCTCACCAATCGTCCGTACGTCCCTCTGCCCATTGTCGGCCTCACCCCTACGGTCGTCAATTATCAGATGACTAATGTCGATCGGGATAGAGCGCGACTCCTCTCGGCTGATCTCAAACTCTACCCTAAGTACCTCGATTCTAACGATGTCAATGGTAAAGAGGCCGCTAGACGACTCGACTCAATGGCTGAACACGGCTCTTTGCGAACTATCGCTTTGCGCTTTTATGCCGGCGTCCCGGGGTGTGGAAAGACCTACGCCATCCGAACCGAGTTGCAGCGATGGTTCGCAGCCGGTGTCCCGGAAGCTGATGTGCGCGTCCACTCGCCCACCCCTATGCTGCGGGCCGAGAATTACTCCAACCTCCGCGGACAGTTCGCTTCTCCCGCCGGGTATATGTTCCCAACCGGTAATGTCCTTCTCGCGCAGGGCGCTCGTCGCAAGCTCGTTTGCGATGAATTTTTCCTTAATGCAGCCGGCACCCTTCCACTCTTGCTCCTCGCCTACGATGAGATTGATGAGATAGTCATCACCGGCGATCCTGCGCAGCAGCTAGGTGTCTTCCCCGAGGCCGAGTCCCAATCCCGCGAGCTACAGAGCGAAGGTCAGTTCTACGCTCACCTGATCACGGAGTACTGCACCGTTACTCAGCGCCTTTCGATAGAAATCGCTGAGCTTTTGGGTCTCCACCGCGGCACCAACGCACCTCGTCACGGGCATTTGTTCTTGGTATCCGAGCTTCCAGCCGGTCTCCCCGTCCTCGCTGCCTCACCCAGATTCGTTGAGGTGCTTGCCAACTCAGGCGCCCAATGCGTCTCTTTCCGCAACTGTCAGGGAAAAACTGCCAGGAACATAGGCATCGATCTCGGAGGGCTCACCTCTTCCCAGACTGACAATACCATGTACACTGCTCTCACGCGCGCCACTGGTGACATTTATCTGCGTATTCCCAAGGACCTCGGACAATCTAGCGGTGATTACCCACGGACTTTCGGCAATTCGCTCATTATGAGCGCCATTCTTGCCGTTTTCTCTCGCTCGGGTCGCGCAGTCTTGGGCCCGGCTGATGATCCAGACCGTCTTATCGCGCGAGCCGTTCACGCCCATCTGTTCGACGCCCTTCCTTCTTGCCGCGCCGCACTTGGTCTCGCCGCTCCGCCTCTCATGCGTGTCGGAGGTTGGGTTGATGTGCACAGGCCTGATTTCACCACGGCGAACCACCCTTCTCTCACCGGCGTTTGGTCCTCATTCTCTACTCCCGCCCTGGTCAAGAACCGCAGACGCAATGGTCCCTCAGGCTTCCGCCGCACGATTCCGAACCACGACCACCGTCCTCGTGCGGAACGCATACGCGACCTCGTTTCCCACCTTGCCCCCGCTCCCATGGATCTCGATGTCTACAGTGACTCGCACCCGGACTACCATCCGTCCGTTTACGAGATTGGTCGCATACCGGATCCTGTCTCCATCATCATCGAGCCTGGTGACGTCGAACGCAATGTCCCCGATCATCTCGGCAACTTGACGTCATGCTTTAACGGTGAAGGTCAGACGCATGCCCCGGTCAACAGCGCTAGAGACATCCCACTTGCCAACATCAGCTACCGGGAGCGCATTCCCGTCGTCAAGCACCGGCAGGCTGAGACCGCCGACGTACATGAGCGCTCTCGTGCCCTTCTCCGCGCCAGCCGCAAATTCATGCGCATGCGACGCGGTTTTGATGAGGCTTTGTGGGATTCCGCCTCACGCGAGTTCCTTAAGTCGTGGTGTTCAGGCAAGACTATGCGGCAGATCGAGACCGCCCTAGGCAAACGTGACCATGACTGGAACCCGCGTCACATCCCCTACTTCATCAAAGCTTCTACTGTGAAGAAGCTTGGTAAGCGCTTGAAGCCCGCCGGTAAGGTGCAAGTAGTTTCGCCCTACCCTCTTGACTGGGTGTTCTACATCGGTCCCGCCATTCTCTATGTCGAGAAATGTATCGCGCGTGACCTGCTTCCAACTACGTATTGGAATCAGGGTCACTCGGAACAACAGCGCGACGAGTTCCTCGAGAAGTACTGGAAACACGGCCAGGCCATCGCCTGTGACTACACTGCTTGGGACAAGAATGTCGATTTAGCCATGTTGCTCGCCTTTGTTTCGATGTGTCGGACTTACGGTGTGCCTGAGGACATCATCACCGATTTCATCTCCGTCCGCACTAACATGAGCTCCTTCCTCGGCGACGTCGACATTTGCCTTCCCTCCGGTTGTAGATCCACGCTCACCATGAACACATGGTGCAACAACGCTTATTCATGCCTCCGCTTGGCCGTCCCCGCCGGCACTCCCATGATGATGCAGGGCGACGATTCCTTGATCAGTGGATACGCATCTAAGGAAGATTCTGCTACCTGGCACCGCGATCTCAAGCGACTGGTTGCCCCCGAAGCTCGCCGTTACCGGTGGAAGTTTATTGCGAAGCAGGAAACTGGGGACCATCTCGATTTCTGCGGTGATCTCATCGCTGCCGATGGAGTCGGTGTTGACCCCGAGGTCCTTCTTTACCGTGGGTACCTTGCGTTAGCTGATGGTGAGAACAGGGCGGACTTTTACGACTCCTTTGATTACAACCTCCGTCGTTCTGCCCGCCGAGACGATGACCGCACTCTTGCCGCAGCCGAGCTTTCCCTCATCGCTCGCTCTCAATTCGACCTCCCCCCTTCCCGCTTCCCTATCAGCGTCTCTTCCGACGTTGTCTCCCATCTTCACCCCATGGCCCAGGCTACTATTGCTAAACAGGATACAGCCGCGGACAGAGCCCTTCGCTCTGCTCCAGTGAACAATCGGCGTCTTTGACGCGTCGAGATATATCACGACGTGTTGCCGCGGCGGCGACGAATGTTTTAACTCATTTGGTTCTTGATCATCCTCTTTATTTCCATTTCCTGCTCTCATATTGTTAGCGCTGGCTCTCTTATATGCTTAAACCGGTGTACTTAACCGACCGGAACATGCGCCCATCGGTTTCTTCGCCCACCTCTCGCTTCACTGCGCGATCTTGGCGTCGAGTGATCTGGAATACCCGGCAGTAATGTCGTTAGGCGAGGCCCCGGTTGCCCTTGGTTGGGTGACAACCTCTCCAGTATGCGCACTTCGATCCAGTACGAAGATGGCCCCACCAGGCTAGTGCGCTGTCCACGTCGATCATCCTTATTAGATGAGCAGACAGATGGTAGTCCCCGTAAAGACCAGCAGGTTACGTTAATCGTTTGGTGGACTAGGTTCTGAAAGGTCGTCCCGTCTCGCAAACGGTACCCCAAAGCGCCGCCTACCAACCCAGGCGCCGTGCAGAGACTGCACACGTGGCGGTCGGAGTAGCTCTCGAGTTTCCCTCCGGCTGAAAGGAACAGTCCGAAGATCGCTGAGACCCGTGCAACGGATCCCGCCCCTCAGCCCCCTTTACTTTGCCCCCCCTCTTGTTTCCACTTCATACATGTCCCAACCCGTAGCAACCACCGCCGTCCCTTCGCAGAATGTCATTCAACCAACACAAACGACTGGAACAGCCGAGATTGCAGCCGTTGGCAGTGCGTTTACCACCGGCTCTCTCTCAGCGCTGGTCCCGTGGCAGCAGACCTACGTACGAAAGGTGCCCTCCAGCCGCACTGACTCGTTCTACATCGCCACCTTTCTCCTCAGCGAGATCGGTGGCCTCACCGAGCAACTCCGCGGTTCCCTCATCCAAGAAGTCGAGGACGTCACCATCAACGTCCGCAAAATCACCTCCACCGACGTCACCTACTTCGGTTTCGTTGCTGCCGAGGACGATTTCGAAAACGTCCTCGATTCCGATGCGGACAGCCTTGCCGCATTCCTACGTTCGTATCCCACTGCCCGCCCCGTTCATACGCTCACTTCCGACACCACTAAGTCAGATGTCACGATCCCTCTCATCTGGGGTCTTGGCCTGTCGCGATATGTTGGTAACCCCATTCCGCCCGCCCTCCGGCCCATCGTCATTCTTTACGTCGAGGGCGGTGCTTCCTTCGCCGGTCGCACTATCCAGTTCACTATCTCCGGTAACGTCCGTCTCACAGGCATTGGTCACGTCGCGCGCCGCGTTGCCCGCGCCGCCCCCGCCACTCCCTGATTACGACCAATTCCGGCAGTTGTTCTGGTCCCACCCCCTCTTAGATCGTGACGACGGCGTTGGTTTCACCCAGTTGTACATGTTCCTCTTCGTCTTCCCCCCTTTCTTTTTGTCGGGAGCCCGCCTCACTTCTTTTGATTATGCTTCCGATGACTTTGCTTTCACCTGGGACCCTGTCCTGCGGGAGATTATTCTCAAGATTGAACCGTCTCCCCAATGGCATCCGGATCTCACCACTCTGCCTTTCACATTTATTTTTCCTCATGACTTCCATTTGCCCGATTTTTACTCCCAACCTTTTTCCGTCAACTACCTCTCCTGACTTCCGTTTCCGGAGTTTTCCTCTTTCCCCCCTTTCTTTTCTTTTCTCTCTATTTTGTTTTCTTCCTCCTCTCCTTTCTCTCAATTCCGTTCCAGCACGAGTACCGCTGGCTGTGCATCAAAGTTTGGTGTTGCACTGCTTTTTTT
>Ga0222739_1000044_pt1 | contig 8489 bp, 3 predicted proteins | sample NatBWC30Ometat_FD_169136 | JGI IMG/M metagenome (GOLD analysis project Ga0222739, IMG submission 169136) | Metatranscriptome of forest soil microbial communities from Barre Woods Harvard Forest LTER site, Petersham, Massachusetts, United... ... | reverse complement strand
CCTCAGGCATAGGACGTACCCGCTGTAGACGGCATATAAAAGCGGTGTTATAAGATTTACCAAGAAACCAAATTGCCTAAAATATGTTAGGATATTAACATTAGTTCGATCATAAAACGCAGAGCCCGCGCGATAAAGCAGGCGGCCCAAAAGATACTAGGATATTAGTATTAGATCGTACATAACGTTACCTTACACGGAGTAAGGAAATTTAGGAGTTGATTCAAACCCTAGTGGCTTTAGAATGAGACACACTGTAATAAAGTTAAAGCGAGGCTCTTATGCAAATCATTCGAGATTAGTGAAGCTTTACCGATTAAGGACGCGGATCCTGCAAGGATCCTTATCAGCGAAATACCATAGAAACCTTATGAGATAAGCAACTTGCACAGTGTCCTCTTTAAAAGAGAGTGACCGAGACATAGACGTTACATGCGGAACCCAAGTTACGTAGAGGAGCGGTCGAGGTCTAATGGTGCTAGGGGGCGGAGATACAAGCCCTGGTCAGCTAGAGACTGACTTGAATAAAATCTTTAGATGGAAGGAGACCATTATCTATTTAAAACCCGGTTTGTCGCGTATAGACATGATATTTACCCCGTATTGAAATAGTTGATACCGGATAAGAGACTTATAATTCCACGAAGGTGGTTTAGATTTTTATACGACTATCGACTAGCCACGCCCGAAAGGGCTGGTAAGGTCAATATATGCAATACACAGTTGATCGTGGCGAGACCACGATGATCACCCATATGCACGAGAAAGGAGTGTTTTCCCAAATGAACATTCTGAAGAGTAATGGGCGGACTTATCCATACAAGTGATCAATGTATTGTGTAGAGTCGCAGGTACAAACTTCCACAAGATGCCGTAATATTCGGAATTCGAAAAAGACGTGTAATCCGTCTTTATCTTGATAGGTGAACAGTATTCTGTTCGCTCTGGTTGTGGTTGAACTCAACTAAAATACCTAAAACTCGGGATCAGGGGTTATGTGCTACTCCAAAAGAGCAATGAGTCGAGCGGAGTATGGGAGCATCGATAAAGTGTAAGCTGATAATTACAACAATTTAAGACGATGTAAACCTATGCGAGGGGGACTCAAAGTTTGAGTAAGCAGCTTGGATCCGATGAGCTATATCAAAGGTGAGAAACTGATTAACGTCGCGCTAGAGGATGGCAGATCCCAACTCTACAGGCAGCAGAAATCGTTGATCCGTCTGGATAGACGTTAAACTATCAAACGCCGAGGAGAGCATGTATCAGCATGTACGCCTCATTAAATACTACAGCGCGGAATTAAAAATTTCTAAAAACAAAGCCATGAGTAAAATTATATGGTTTTTATTATTTTTAATTCTGTTAGTCGCATTTCTCGTGACACCATGGAATCTAATATCTTCTAAAATCTCGTTTGTAAGTAATACGACAAGTGAAGAAAGATTTTTCTATTTCAAGAACGTTACAGAAGAATTCATGCTTAATTTGAGTGATAACCCCTGGATTAATAATAACAGATGGATTTATCAGGGTCTCTCATTTTATGAAATGATTATGCAATTCGTTAAAGTCTCAATCTCAGTCTATGACCCGATCATAAGACATAACCTAATTGTCTGGGCTGAGAATGTAGAATATACTTATTATCAGACTAGGGACGCCTTTCTCTCAGATCTTGATGCTCTTAAGCACAAGGTTGAACTTACAGAGAAGAGGTTTTTCTACGAACAATACCAGGACCACATTTCACCGGAAGACGTGTTCAGTTTTGATACGGTCTTGCACGGTGGTTGGATTTATACCAACCAAATGATCACTGGTACATTAGTTGAAGCTGATTTATTTATATTCTTATTTTCGAGATACATTTCGATCTATGCTAGAGCCTCAGGTCTTGCGTTTTATATTTTCACCGATGTTGTCGTTGCTGATATGTTCGTTATAAACATTAGTTTGTTTTTAATGATGTCCGTTACCAAGGAATTGGTATTTAGGATGTCTAATATAATGTTCATGGGTAACTTAAAATATTGGATGTATTCAAAATATTATGACGTATTGATCAATTACGGCTTTTTCGAGATGGTAATGAGTTGTATAACTTTATTTCTATGCATTCGAGTATTCGTTCTATTGATAGGATTGCCTTGGCTTCTTAACTTATCAGGTATTTATCTTATAGGTTTTGGATTCATCTTAGCATTCATGACACTTGCACATAATCTTAAATCGGAGATTAAGTATAAGGTGGAGTTAAAGATTGACGCAACTATAAAAATCATAAAGTCTGCACCGAAACCAAAGATCAACGTACTCGTTGTTCTTATGGTAGCGTTCTTAGCTGCCATATGGGATCCTCAACCATTGGTTGTGAGACTTTTCAGGACTGCAAGCGCCTTCAGACCCCTAGCACATTTGAGAGCACCTAATAAGTGGGCATTTCATCTATTCTGGATCACAAGCTTTTGTTGGATCCCGTTCATGATAGTTGATGTGCTCTATTATATGGTCACCTGGGTGATAGTTTTCGCCTGGGTTTATCCTTACATAAATAATAGGGAGGTCGCAGAGGACAAGTGGGCTGAGATAACTAATGCTGCACATTCAAGGTTTGTCTTGGTAAGCGGGTATACGGTATGGGAACATGACGGATATCTGTTTAACACGATACGATCTTGGGCACTCGTTTGGGGTTGGTTAGATGACCGACAATCTCGAACAGAAAGTTACTCACAACTCGCAGCTGGAATAAATGATTTTATTAAAGCGTATCCGAAGACTTCAAAACTTTTACCTGATCTAAAGTTTGGAGATAGTGTGTCGAGTTCAGAATCTATAGACGATGAAGATTCAGACGGTGAAGACTATAAGGTTATTGACGAAGAAGGGGCTGCACAATTTATCGAACAACTAAAACAGGAGGGGAGAGCTCTCGGGGATATTACACAAAACCCAGAGCTTTCAGGATTTGCAGGTTCACTGCTATCTGACCCGGTTGTGAGAGAGAAACAGAGAAGACAATTAGATTCACATTTACAAAATGTCTTCTTAGTTACATACTCACGATTTGAACCAACGTTTGAAGTTTCAGATAAAATTAAAGCTATGATTGCTAAGCCGCAAAGAAAGCCCGGTTTCGACTGGTCTACGGTAAGCAAGCTTAAACCTAAAGACGTCTCTGTACCTATAGAAACAACTGTCGCCTTGAATAAACTTGAACAAGTATTCGATCCAGAAGTTATAAGAAAGAAATTAGGCATTCCTCCCGAGCGCAAGTTCACGGTGGACGACATAGATTTGCTTATAAAGACGAACGCGAAATTATTAATAGCTAAGAGTGAAAAAGACTTAGAGTATAGAATGATATGCCTGAGATATGCTTTACTCACATTGGATTTAGATGTGAGAGATATCAAGGGGTATACAACTCGACCAAAGTTGTCTTTTAAGTATAAGAAGGGGCTATCTGATCAAGATGCCTCAGAAATATACACTCAAGGTTTAATAATGTCTGGTCAAGAAGATCGTTTTAGGGATGAGATTAAGTCCCTATTGACCGAAGACAGACCGTTCCCTTTTGAAGGAAGAATTTATGAAGACCCGTTATTTTCGGAGCAATGTTATAGAGTAATTCTTTATGATACATACATGAGATTGATCGATAAGACACCGATAGAGGTTCTGATGAACTCATCGGTCGCGGTGACAGTAGAAGCAACTACTGATTCACCCGATGTGGAAATAATACCTCCACCACCAGGATTTGATAGACCAACTAAGATAGTGATCCTTAAGAGACCTACGGATCCTATACCAAAAGTTGAGTTTGTCATGGAGCTTAAAGATAAGACACAAGAACCTGTCATACCAATGGCTGTCCGTTCTTATATAGAATACGATGCACATAAAGAATATCGTATTTTTGTTATAAGACAGCTTGGTTTGAAGGGGTTTATGTGGGATTTATCAACATTGGCCTGGTTAGTGGAAGAGTACTGTACTACGGACTCTACGCGAGTTAGTGGTGCAGATGACCTATTATCATATGTCAGATGGTTGAGAACCTTAAATGAGCATATACTCATACCCGGAACCATCGAATATATCGGATCAAATGTACTGTTGAATAATGAAAGCTTTAATTTCATTTTAAAACGTTTGGAAAGATGTCGTCAAGACACGGAAGGGATTGAAAGATTTATCCTCGATACCAAAGATCACGAGACTAGAAGGAAGAGAATGACATATTTCTTTAAGCTGAATTACAGTTATCTCCATAGATTTATAGGGGAGATGGAAATATTGAATATTTTAAAAGAGCTTGGAGTGACGAAAGTAGATGAGATAGAATTATATCCTGTCACTAAAGCCTACCTTAGAGAGAATGCAACTGTGAAAAATCCTGTTTCAGAATTCAATTATTTGAATGGACAGAGTTTCGAATTTAGAAAAGCTATACATCAACCGAAACACACGAACTTGGAGTTCCTGGGCGTACAAGATAAGTACGATATGCCTGCAGCCTTCACCTATGGTAATCATGAGATGATACATAAGGTGAAGATAATCGACCCGCAGGCCCCTATAGGGACGTACCAGACTGTGAAGGCAGATGATGCTTTGATACTCGAATCCATCAAGAAATATGAAGGAAAGAGGCTGGAGTTCAAGATTGACGAAGAATATGCAGGTGTTAAACTAGATGATTATATCATTAGAAATCTGGATATACTTTTGAGTACTAATAAGGACTATCGAGTTGGTGTACTTCCAATCGATGAGTTCTCAGTAGAAGATCTATCACCACAATCGCGAAAGACTTTCCCGGGTTATCAGTGTCGTAATACATATCACATACAACACAAATCTGATAACATACCGTTGGCAAAATCTTTGGCGAAGGAGTATAGACTCAATGTACTTAAGGGTATCCCGATTGAACATATCTGGGATTTAATACCTATACCTAAAGCTTCGAAAGTTGGACAACCACAGATTCGTACAATACTTGCACCAGAATATTATTTCTATATAAATCAGTATTGTATCTTTAAGGGCTTGAAGGAGATTATATCACAATCACCTCATTCCAAGGACTTCTCACCCTTCTTTGGACATTTCGACGATGTATGCAAACGCTTCCCGAGAGACCACATGAAAGAAAATCTCGATCTAAAGGATCAAGGTGGCTCGGTTCCGTATGTGTTTGGTTTAATTCTTTATAGATGGTACTCTCGATTCTTAGAGAACGATGAGGACCGAATCATGTTTAAACATTGTATCGATAACATCTTCAAAGCGACTTTTATGATTCCTAAGCATTTAGGAGGTGGAGTATGGAGGAAAGAGAACGGCTGGGGCGATGGTCCGTACGGGACTAACCAGGTCGACCTTTTCTTTATGATCTGCTATTATATTGTGAACGTATGGGACAACTGTAAGACCCTAGGGGTATCACCGATCTTTGATTGGAGGATAGTACTCGAAGGGCATGGTGACAATTGGTTACACTCATACAATCCACTAGATGCAAAATTTTACTCTTGGAATAACCTAACACTTAACCGTCTTGGACAGAAGGTGAAGGGTGTCATAGTAAAAAGTATGGATATAAAAGATTGCGAGTTGATGGGATACTCTATTAAAGAAGTAAATGGAAACTATGTTGGCATGCGTTCTTATGACAAAACAGTAAAGTCGTTAACGATTAATCGGAGGAAACCTACGAGTACACCACAGCAGAGATCCTACGAAGCGGGTTTAATACACTCGCTTTGGATTGTGGATTGCTGGAACCCCTCGTCCGATAGATTGTTAGCCTCTTTACATAATATGTATAGGGACACAGAGCCTGCAACGGTTGACATAGAAACCAGGCAAAGAGTAATGCTATTGCAACACACGTTGTTTAATCCGAAGGAGGCATGGTCACATTCTCAACCTCTATCTTTTGATAGTGAGGATGATCCCTTGTCACGGATCTAATAAGCGATTAACAGAATCGAAATCCTTTGTGCCGGGAGACGACGATAGGCACAATCAACCTGTCATTATAAACTATTGGGAATTATGATAGAATAATGAACAAACAGTGACGTTCTTTTACTCAAAAGATCAATTCAGCAATTGCCTGTTGGTAAGGTGTTGATTTATGAATCAAACTGAAGGAAGGCTTCGGCGACTCAGTGGGGAGGCTATGCCAGAAGAACCCTGACAATGGAGAAAAGCTTGGTAGTATAGGAACCTGAAAGAGGAAATTGTATGAAGCTTATGGTACTGCATAGAGAAGGAGAGCTTGTACGGTTACAGATTAGAACACTATGAGGGGTATAGACGATTGGCTTCTATATATTCCGGGGATTAGGATTATAGTTATGACGTACTTGACGAAACTCAAGGATTGCAATATTATAGGCGGAGTGTATAAGACCTCCAAAGAGACCTAGAGACCAGGGTAGACTTTATTAGTCTGACTGACGAAATTACTTCGATGAGATGAGTATCTCTTCAAACATTGACTGGAAATTATTTTCTTTGAATGCAAATCTTATAGCAAGCATCAGCAACCTGCTAGACGTGACAGAGAGACTGGGTACTGATGTGTTACGGCAATGTTTATGTGTATGAATGGGGCACCATACCTAGCGCAAGGTGGTGCAGCAGAGCCCGAATCATGCTCACTGGCCGTGAGATAGCCATTGGTGTTCACGGTCGTCTCCCAGGTGTATTCACACCTATTCATAAGTGTGTGGGGAGTATAATATATAGGCTACTTATGGCGCAAACCGCTGATTATGAGTAATGTGACTTGTCAGTGTAAATTGCATTAAGAAAACTACTAATAATAATAATAATACTAACAACAAGTTTGGTTGCACTATGTGCAACAAGTCATTCAAGACCAAATTCGCGCTTGCACAGCACGAATCTTCCGCCCATGCTACCGCCCCAACTAAGGCACGGACTCAGGTCCGGCCTGGTCAAAACGGCGGTGGTATCAGAAACACCAATCCTTATACAGAGTTAACAGCTCAAGGGGTAAGCGGGGTAGCTAAGAACGGTTCTACCGTAAATAAGCTAAGAAAACTCCTACCTAATGATCTGGGAACCACCGAGCATGGACGAGAGTGGGCCTTGAAGGTACTTCATCCCATGGGTGAGGGTAACAATAGGACGGTAGGTATCCCCGATACCACTAACTTACCGGTTGCCGTACCCGAGATGCGAACTGAATTCACGGTGAACGCTCCCAAAACCTTGGCCGGCGCAGCTCTTCCTTCCGACCAAAATTGGGATTGTGTGATCTTGGTACCCGACAGCACTGAAATTGCTGCATTGATTATGACTAAGCCTTCAAACGTGAGTTGGGCTGACTTACGTGCGGCGCTTAATCTGCCTACTGTGGTGTGTACGCCGCCCCAGTTCGTATATCATGCACTGTTTGATCCTGCTGTTGGTAATGTGACAACCAATCACATTGCCGACAAGTATCGGCATACGCATAAAGGTTGTTCCATCCATATGGATTCCAATTTCATCAGTAATCAGGGAAAAGTTTTCGCTGATCACTGGCCCGTTGACTTCTCTCCTATTTCCCTCACAGCCGCGGAAACAGGCACTTCTGCTATCAGAGCCACATTGCATAGATTGCCAGATCTATCATCTGGGGCTATGGTGCAGAGGAGCCCCCGTGTTTATGTAAATAATGCTAGGGAAGGGACGTATGTTGTAATGTATCCTGTCCAGGCTACAGTTGCTATCCCATATCACGACATTGCTGCCGACCAGGTCCCTGAGGGGGCTACTGGTGAGGGCAACGCTTGGATGATGTTCAATTATCCTGATGAATCAGCTGTTCTCACGGACGCTGTCATCGGTGATAAGGCTCATCTTAAGTATATGTCGTCTGCGACGTCACGTTATGCTCAAGGAGGGTTCTCTTGCGGTATTATTAATATCCAAGGACTAGCTTCCACGGCTAACTTGTTCGCCAAGTCGTTTGCCGGTATTGAAATGGTTCCTACCAGTTCATCCGCTGTACAGGCATTCACTGGGCCGTCTCCTTTATTGGATCGAACTGCTTTGGACGCTGTTGCGCGTGTTGCCCAACAGTCACCCGGTGCTTATCCTGTGTCATACAACGACCTGAGCCAGATCTTGGGCACTGTTTATGATACAATTAAAGGCATCACTACACCAGTAAATGAAATCGCTAAGTTTGCTGGGAGTACTGGAATTCCTGTCATCTCTGATATCGGAAACTTTATCAAGGGCATTACAGGATTGTTCGGGTGAGGTGCGGAGTGATCGTCTATGTTCCGACGTTAAATGAGCCCAAATCCATTCGTTGTGCAGCTACTACCAAGTTCGCTTGGCTCTGTTGCATCTCTCGTGGTCTCCCTTGGTTGTACCTCTGGCGGGGGTGCTGGTAGTCTTACTATTTCAGAGGATACTGGTTGTAATACACGTTTTTACGTGAGTTCCGG
>Ga0222739_1000043_pt1 | contig 8498 bp, 6 predicted proteins | sample NatBWC30Ometat_FD_169136 | JGI IMG/M metagenome (GOLD analysis project Ga0222739, IMG submission 169136) | Metatranscriptome of forest soil microbial communities from Barre Woods Harvard Forest LTER site, Petersham, Massachusetts, United... ... | reverse complement strand
GAGGGTTCGCTCCAGTGATGGTCTCGCGCATCTCAAACGAGGTACTGCAAGATGGGGAATCTTCTTTTCGATACGCAGGAAAGAAGTGGCGTGACTCCCTGACGACCAGTTGTATTCAGGAACGGCACTGGGAAGGACGAGCTTTCCCAATCGGTCGAGCCGTGTGGAGATGAGAGCCTTTCCCCGGTGTGTTCAATTGTTTTCTCCAGCAAGTGTATCGCTTGCTTCGGCCCTTTGTCGAGAGGGCTTGTTCTTAGTTTAACGTATAGTGCGATCCGTTCGCTCCAAACCGTGTATTACGGGGGAAGAGCGGCAAAGGAAATCTTTGACAACTATCTCTCTGATGTTGGGTGAAATCCCCAACCATCTAAATGGGCGGATGATAACCATACCCCCAAAGTGGCGACTGGTTCTCAAAACGGCGAAGCGGAGTACAGAGTGATCGAACGGTAAGTCTCATATCAAGTAGATCATTGGCTGAGCTACTACAAAGGATGAGAGGCTAGCAGAAACCTGTTAGCAAACGAAGGTGCGACCGAACTATCGAAAGAAGACTAACAAGCCAAAGAGAATGAGAGGCTTGACCAAAAGGTATGCGTCAGACGGCTTTATTATACGGAAAGACGTTGAAAGAGAGAATAGATCTCTTCCCACTCAAAAGACGCTCGGTAGATAGCACCCATCTACGGTAGCTGAAAACAGAGAAATGGAACGGAGTAACCATAGGAATGCTCTCGACGGAGGTCGATACGGCGAGTAAGTGCCAACCAATGCACCCTATGGAACGATTGTCCAAGAAGCAAATGCCTTTGGGAAAGCCAAAGGATAGGCTGACGTGGACACGGTTGTATGGAAAGTAGAGAGGAAGTAAGATGGCAAAAAGGAAAGCACCGCAAGACGATCAGAAACGGATCGACCCTACGAGTGAGGCTTGGCGTACGTTGCCCTGGCGAAAGTTTGAGCAACATACGTACCGCATCCAAAAACGCATCTACCGAGCCAGGCAACATGGCAAACAAAGAGCAGTTCAAAAGCTCGAAAAGCTCCTGATGAAATCTGAAGCGGCTCGACTGATCGCAGTGCGACGAGTGACTCAGGAAAACCAGGGCAAGAAAACCGCCGGGGTGGATGGCGTGAAATCCATCTCCCCCAAAGATCGACTTGTCATGGCGGAACAAATTCATCCAAAGCACTGGAAGCACCAAAAACCTAAACCAGTTCGACGTGTCTGGATACCAAAACCAGGGAAAGGAGAAAAGCGACCATTAGGTATCCCTACCATGCTTGAAAGAAGTAAGCAAGCAGTAGTAAAAATGGCAATCGAACCGGAATGGGAAGCGGTTTTCGAACCGAACAGCTATGGCTTCCGACCAGGACGCTCCTGTCAAGATGCAATAGCAGCTATCTTTAACCACATCAAGTCCAAAGCGAAATTTGTGCTTGATGCTGACATAAAGGGTTGTTTTGATAACATCGATCAACAAGCACTCTTGAAGAAGCTAAATACATACACTGCACTGAGACAGGTCATCAAATCATGGCTCAAGGCAGGCGTATTGGATAAACATGTATTTGCACCAACAGAAGATGGAACACCGCAGGGTGGAGTCATTTCACCACTTTTGGCAAATATTGCTCTTCATGGAATGGAACAAATAGCAGCATCATCATATCAGAAAAAGACAGGAAAGCCTGCCCTCATACGATATGCGGATGACTATGTCATCCTCCATTCTGACAAAGACGTGCTTCAGACTGCGGCGAACGCAGTAGAAGAATGGTTGAAAGACATGGGATTAACCTTGAACCAGAAGAAAACAAGAATAACGCACACACTCACCCCTTACCAGGGAAATATGGGCTTTCACTTTCTTGGCTTCACGGTGCGTCAAATCCCGAAAAGCGAGAAGCAATCGGGAAAAGATACGCATGGAAGACCTCTTGGCTTCAAGACGTTCATCAGACCCAGTAAAGAAAAGATAAAGTATCATACGGCGATCAGGGGCAAGAAGATTAAAAAACTTCGAGGAGCCCCTCAAGAGGCTCTCATCAGAGAACTGAATCCGATGATTAGGGGATGGGCCAATTATTACAGGACAGTAGAGACACGAAAAGTCTTCCGTCGCTGTGATAAGACCCTCTACTGTCAACTGGTCAGTTGGGCCACGTGGAGACATCCCAGGAAAGGAAAAGAATGGGTGAGAGCGAAATACTGGCATCAGAGAGAAGAAAGGCAAGTCTTTGCCGTCCCTGAAAAGAACTCGCTGAGATCGTACAGCCAGACGCAGATCATCCGTCCATACCCAAAAGTGAAGGGTGGGGCCAGTCCGTATGATGGAAATCTTCTTTATTGGAGCAAACGGCTAAAAACACATCCATTGACGAAAACCAGTCTTGGAAAGTTGCTTCACAAACAGCAAGGAAAATGTTGGTGGTGTGAACTGCATTTCAAAGATGGAGATCGAATCGAAATTGACCATCTTGATGGAAATCACATGAACAATGCGATAATAAATCAAGCAGCTCTCCATCTTTATTGTCATGATGAAAGGCATGCAAAGTGGATACATGCCACTGGTATCAATCACAAATGACCATACACTGAAAAGCCGTATGATGGGAAACTATCACGTACGGTTTGGGAGTGTTGCGACACGAAGTCGCTCATGTAGCTGTTGAGCCAGAGTAATTTGGACTCAACCCGATGTTCTGCCATCGGTATCCTACCAGAACCTGCGTTTAGAGCAATCTAGGGGTGGGAAGCTTCTGGGACAATGTAGCCACACTCGTAAGAGTGGCACCCAATCCGTGAGGAAAGGATGCGACTGCTAGCATCAAAGCGGTTAGGAACTAGGATCGGATGATACGGTCAACTCAGGTGAATCGCTGATAAACGTCGTGAACCGTAACAAGCCAAAGATGCTGCTAGGCTTGACCAAAAGGTATGTAGACAGGTTGGGGAACTCCCTCCTTTCCCTCACGCAGACAAAAATGTCACCGGCGAACAAGCGAGACCTACGTCACCCATTGGTACATGAGCGAAACGTGGTAAGTCCATAGCCCTCCCGAAAGGGAAAGCCGACCGCAAGGGAAGCCGACAGGACTGTGGATACAGGAGGATGGAAAAAGCGAAGGCCACTCAGTAATAGAGTGGATAGGGAGTGAAATATCCTCCCGTGCGAAAGTAAGCTGACTTCCATCTGGTCTTTCAGAACGAGAAAATTTGGTAAACCGAGAAAGGAACAAAGCAGATGACGGCAAACACACCTGCTCAGGCAGGAACGAATGCTGGTGCGGTTTCTCGCGTAGAGGAAGAGTGGGATTCTATTGATTGGAATGCAACTCATCAAAACGTGCGTCGGCTTCAAATACGTATCGTCCAGGCAACGGAGGAAGGTAGATGGGGCAAGGTAAAAGCCCTGCAACGCCTGCTAACCCACTCATTTAGCGGCAAAGCACTTGCCGTAAAACGGGTGACAGAAAACCAAGGCAGAAAAACGTCAGGCGTGGACGGGGAGACCTGGACCATGCCCAGTCAGAAAACGAAAGCCATTCACCGGCTTCAGCAACGCGGGTACCACCCGAAACCGCTGAAGCGCGTGTACATCCCAAAAAGCTCAGGAAAAATGCGTCCTCTGGGTATCCCTTGTATGCTCGACAGAGCCATGCAAGCCTTGTACCTGCTCGCCGTCGATCCCATCTCGGAAACACTCGGAGACCAGAACTCCTATGGCTTCCGAAAGGAACGATCAACGGCAGATGCCATTGAGCAAGCCTTTGCGGCATTAAGCCGTAAGAACTCGGCGGAGTGGATACTCGAAGGAGATATTCAAGCCTGCTTTGATCGAATCAATCATGATTGGCTTTTAGCACATATCCCGATGGAAAAGACCATTCTTCGGAAATGGCTCAAAGCGGGATACATCGACAAATACGTGCTCTATGCAACCGAAGAAGGAACTCCACAAGGAGGCATCTGTTCACCAGTCCTTGCAAACATGACCTTAGACGGATTAGAGAAAAAGCTACGGGAGAAATTCCCAAAACCCAAGCGTGGAAGTAGTAAAGAGAAAGTCAACTTTGTTCGTTTTGCAGATGACTTTATCGTGACTGGAAAATCCAAGGAGGTCTTAGAAAGTGAGGTGAAACCTCTCATTGAAGCATTCATGGGAGAACGGGGACTGGAATTATCGCCTGAAAAAACTCTCATTACACACATTGAGGATGGTTTCGACTTTCTTGGGCAGCATCTCCGTAAATACCATGGAAAACTGCTCATCAAACCATCGAGAAAGAACATTCATACCTTTCTGGAAGGCATCCGAAAAGTGATAAGAGAGAACAAGCAGGCCACGACAGGTAATCTGATCGCCCAATTGAACCCGAAGATCCGAGGATGGGCGAACTATCACCGACATGTGGTCAGCAAGGAAACCTTTTCCAAAGTAGACCACGCAATCTTTTGTGCTCTGTGGCAATGGGCAAAAAGGAGACATCCCAAGAAACCCATCAGATGGATACGGAAGAAATACTTTACCTCTATCGAAGGGCAAAACTGGGTCTTCCATGGCGAAATCCTTGGGCAGAAAGGGGCATTCCAGCCCATTCGACTGTTTAAGGCAAAAAGTGTCGCTATTGAACGGCATACAAAAATCCAGAGTGAAGCAAATCCGTATGATCCCAAATGGGAGACGTATTTTGAAAAACGTCTTGATGTGAAAACCGTTCATAACCTCAAAGGAAAACGGCATTTGATTCACCTCTGGAAACAACAAGGTGGACTCTGCCCGCTCTGCACCCGAAAAATCACCAAACTCACAGGATGGCATAGCCATCATATCGTCTGGCGAAGTTTAGGGGGCCGAGATGATGCAGACAACCGTGTTCTCCTCCATCCTGATTGCCACGAACAACTTCACCGCCAAGGTTTAACCGTTTCGAAACCGCGTCCTTTACGGGGCGTTAGAAAGGCTTGAGCCGTATGTGGGGAAACTCACTTGTACGGTTCTTAGAGGGCTTGAGGGCGGCAACGCCCTCCGGCTACTCGGCGCAGTGAAAGGGGTGACCCTTTCACTGACCATACGAGGAGATGATATGAACGATACAACCAACCACATCGACGGCTCTGGCCACAGACCGGAAAGATGGCCGCAGCGAGCGAGGAACACGCTAGCCGTACTCGTTATCGGCCTTGCTCTCGTCGCAGTGGCCTGTTCCTGCAGCTTGCCGGGATCAGGAGTGGCGAATGGCAGTCGGCCTTCGACCCCAGGCACCAGCAGCCCGTCATCAGGAACCACGTCTACCTCTAGCTTCACCGTTGCTTTTGCCCAGTGCATGCGATCTCATGGCGTGCCGAACTTTCCGAATCCGTCCGGCAATGGGTCGGTGTTTGGACCAGGCAGAGGGATTGATTCCACCTCGCCGCAGTTCCAGCGTGCGCTGCAAGCCTGCAAGTCCCTTGCGCCGCCCTCATGGATATCATCGGGGCCGGTGTCTTCAGGCGGTACCCCGTGACGAGCACGGCACCGCTTGACGGAGAACCTTTCTATGCCAGTATTCACACTCTTTAAGAGGAGGTTTCCATGTTTTTTCTGACGTATCTGAGATACGAGTTGCGACAGCGCATGCGCCAGGCCATCCTGATCGCCGTAGGACTCGCTGTAGGGATCGGCCTGGTCGTCACCGTCATCGCTGCATCCGCCGGGGCTGCGAATGCCCAGAGTTCCGTGCTGCACGGACTCTATGGGATCGGCACCGACATCACAGTAACCCAGGCGCCGCCACCCGGGTCCCACACAGGAGGGGCTTTCAACCCTGGATCGGCGACTCAGCAAATAGAAGAACTGCTCAACGGGCAGCTCAACCCGCTGAACGCCTCATCGGTGGCAGCGATATCCCGGCTGCACTCTGTGGCCGCCGCTGCTGGTGGTCTCGTCCTCACAGATACGAAACTGACTGTCCCGTCAACAAGTAGTCTCGGTCCGGGCGGGCAGCCGCCGGCTAACCTGCCCGCGCCGACCAGCTTCATCATCGACGGAGTCGATCTGACGCATCTGGGACTTGGCCCATTCAGTTCTGGCCAGATCAGCGCGGGACGGACCTTCGCGGTCTCCGATGGAAACGCGAACGTGGCCGTGGTGGACTCGAACTACGCGACGGCGAACAAGCTGACCATTGGTTCGACGATCACGATTGCCCAGACACGCTTCACGGTCATCGGGATCGTCCAACAGCCCCAGGGCGGCGGCTCCGCGGATGTCTATATCCCCCTCACGCGTGCCCAGGCTTTCGGGATGGGTCCAGGGGTTAGCACTCTGAAGAACCTGGTGAACGAGATCTATGTGGCGGCTGCCAGCTCTTCCGATGTCTCCACCGTGCAGGCTGAGATCGCGAGGCTGCTGCCGTCGGCCACCGTGACCACCTCTGGTAACCTGGCGAGCGCAGTGAGTGGCTCACTGGCCGCCGCTACCAGTCTGATCAGCGACCTCGGCCGCTGGCTAGCGATCGCCGTCCTCATCGCGGCGTTCGCGGTGGCGAGTCTGCTGACGATGGCGTCGGTAGCCCGGCGGGTACGGGAGTTCGGCATGCTCAAGGCCCTGGGCTGGCGCAGCAGGCGCATCATCGCCCAGGTGCTGGCCGAGTCATGCATCGTGGGGATCGTGGGAGCCGTCATGGGCATCGCCCTGGGGTTCAGCGGGGCAGCCCTGGTGGACATAGTGGCTCCTCCTCTCTCGGCCATTGTGGCCCAGAACCCCGGCTCTGCCCCGGCACAGGACATCTCGTTCAATGGCAGCGGCGCGCACTACCAGCAGGAACCGGGCAGCACCAACACGGTTCTCGTGCATCTGGTCGCTGCGGTCACGGCAAATACGCTGCTTCTGGCCGTGGCGCTGGCGATCGCCGGTGCACTGATTGCCGGCGCGTTTGGAAGCTGGCGGGCGGCCCGGCTACGCCCGGCAGAGGCCTTGTCCCAGGTGGCATGATGGACCTCGCCCCAGCCACGATTTTCACATGAGGATGTCATTGATCGAAGAGATTAATCGCCTAGCAAGAAAGCAGGGAGAAATCTATGTATACGCTCACAAATGTCACCAAGACCTACCGGATAGACAGTCATACGGTCTCAGCGCTACAAGGAGTAGATCTGGTCATCGAGGATGGCGAGTGGCTGGCCGTGCAGGGACGCACCGGCAGCGGAAAGACCACGTTGCTACAAATCCTTGGCGGCCTGGACCGCCCCAGTGCGGGCACCATCACCTTCGATGACCAGGATCTGGCCACGCTGCCCGAGACCCGGCTCACCGAGTTTAGGGCAGCCTCGATCGGGTTCGTCTTCCAGACCTTCAACCTCTTGCCTACGCTGCCAGCCCTTGAGAACGTCGAGGCGGCTCTCGTCCCGCAGCGGGTCAGTCCTGCCGAGCGGCGCGCTCGTGCCGCCCGCACCCTGGAAGCTGTGGGTCTCGGCGATCGGGCGCAGCATTTGCCCTCGGAACTGTCTGGAGGGCAGCAGCAGCGGGTGGGCATTGCCCGCGCCCTGGTCAAAGAACCGAAGGTGCTGCTTGCCGACGAGCCTACAGGCAACCTTGACGGCGACACGCGCGACGAGATTATTGCGCTGCTGGAACGGCTCTGGCAGGAGCATCGCTTTACGCTGGTGCTGGTGACCCACGATCCCGCCCTCGCGGGCCACGCCCAGCGCGTGGGAGTCATGCGCGACGGCAAGCTCGCTGTGGGAAAGGGAGCGCGAGGCTGATGAGGAGGCGGAAGGTGCTAGGTGATATGCCCTCCCGCTCTCGGGCGCGCGCTGAACTCGCCGCTGATCGCGCCGCGCGCTCATGGGCATCTGCTGTCACCGCCCATTTCATTGGTCTCCCATGTCCTGTTTGATGACCATCTCGTTTCGTATAGAGAAAAAGGAGAGTACACCATGAGAACCCTACATACCCATGTTCCTTTGTCCACCTGACTGGTTTCTTGCCAAATGCCGCGACATTGGTAGAACAGGCCATTGGAGGATTACGTCTGGGAAAACACCTGCGTGGGATCGTGCTCGATCTGCGCTCCAACGGTGGCGGCGCTCCAGAAGGGGTCGCGGGACTGCTGGGCGCGTTCGTCCATGACAAAATCTGGAGTTATGACATCGACCGCAATGGCAAGCGCATCGCAAATGCTACCAATGACACCGTGCCCTTGCTGCATCAGCCGCTGGTGGTGCTGACCGACCGCCGATGTGTCTCAGCGTGTGATACCTTTACCGGCCCGGCAGGGATGTACCTGCTCGATGATGGAAGTTCTCTCCTTATTCCCTCGCTCAGCGAGGTGGGAGCGCACGGAGAAACCATTGATGGGATTGGGGTCGCGCCCGATGACAATGTCCCGCTGACAGCAGCGGCTCTGTCGGCTGGACATGATCCTGATCTTGAGAAGGCGGTAAGCTTGCTGCGTTTATGATTTTGCAAAGCAGTTTTTCGGGGACCTTTCATACCGAGGCGCGTTCT
>Ga0222739_1000042_pt1 | contig 8592 bp, 1 predicted proteins | sample NatBWC30Ometat_FD_169136 | JGI IMG/M metagenome (GOLD analysis project Ga0222739, IMG submission 169136) | Metatranscriptome of forest soil microbial communities from Barre Woods Harvard Forest LTER site, Petersham, Massachusetts, United... ... | reverse complement strand
GGTTAATCCCCCAGGATGTTTTTCCGCTTTGAATGTTAAGCGAAATTTGTTTAATACGCAGATTTTATAATGTTCTGCCACATTGTTGTGGTATGCTATGATGATAACAATAACAAAATAGGGACTTTATGTCGATATTTGTTATCAGACCCTAACCTTAGGTGTCTATGAGTGTTTAATTTATTTTGAATGGATGATTATATGATTTACTTTATACATAACCCTGCTTAGTTTACTATTGCAGGCAATTTTATGTTGATTTAATGATTATAATTTGTATTTCTTTTTAAAGAAGGTGCTTATATAAAGCGTTTTATATTGAATTGGATTTTAGTACGTTACATACGAGAAGTTTACTCTCCCTTGAGGATGAGAAACCTATTGTAATGTTAACGGAAAGATTTTAATTTTACTACTACTTATTGAATTAAATGAATGCGCGGAGTGTGATTTTGCAGTTACACTTGGCATCGAGTTATATTTAGTGGCTTTGGATTCTTTTGATACCCAAACCCCAACTATTATAATTAGACTATTGCTAAACTCGGCCTCGTTGCCAAAGACATGGATACAACTAATATATATAAAAGCTGGATCGAGAGACAAACTCGACACGTTTTATCGAACGTTACCTTAAAGAAAAATCGATTAACGGTAGGATCAAAACCTATCGTGGCGGGAGCCGAAACTTTACAACAGGTGCAATATGCGGTTGACCCTCGTACTAATGCAGCAATGCAAGAGGTATTGGAGGAGACTGGGAGTGTGTCGTGTATGCTTCAATATGCTTATAAACTTAATAAGGATAAGATATTGATATATGATGATGAGGATGACCCAGTTATGAGAAGGGTCGATGAGTTGATGATGCAACCTGATGGCGCATTTTTGACTAAGATTGACAAATTGACGCGCGGTTTGCATATACGAATGCTATTGTATGAGGAAAAGTACGCCTTCATGATGAAAGAAGGATTATTAACCCACGATAGTTTTTATTTGCCAACTCAGCGGTTGATAGATTTCTTCTTTGTCCTGTGTGGATTGAGAAGCGATTTTGAACCTAGACTGGACAGAGAGGCGATATTGAATATATCCCAATGGATGGTGAATGATAATCGATGTGTTAAACAGTATGTGACTGAAGAACACGCTTATCAGTTAGAATGGGATTACTATGACTTTACCCCTGACGACGATAGGGGTAGCAATGTTGGTGGTTATGAAGCTGATGACGAAGACTTCTTTTTGTATGAAGGTCTGGCGGACATGTTTGAGGAGAAGCCAGAACAGTATGAAGGTCTTGCAGATATGTTTCAAGAAATTATGTTACAAGGTAAAGGCGTACCAATTGATGATATTGAGGACTTGTGTTTAGATGAAGATGAGAAAGTTTATAGACGTCGTAAGATACATAGACAGTTGATGGACAAAGAGATCTATAGTGCGGATATGCAGAAGACGTTTAATAATGTTATGCATGTTTTCTTACATGGTTTTTTGAAGAAACATGCTTTACTGTTTAAACGAGTTGTAGTTGAGGAGCATGCTGAAGTGGTCTATAACGAAGTGCTACGGAAGCACGTGCCAGGATCTTGGAGAAATCAAGTTGGATTCTTTTTTGGGAGTAGGACGTGTTTGCGGGCTGCATCTACGACTATTGCTCTGGAAAAACAAGGTCCGGGTGGTGATATATTGGAGACATGGACGAATTTAACGAGGTTTATGAGGAATTTGAGTAGAACTAATAAAGTGATTGAAGGATTAGCAGATTTGACGGATCTGTTATTTAATTTCGATACTTTTGCAGCTCTTTTGGCTTTGTCGGATCTGATACATTTGAGTATGGTTGACACCTCGGATGCTATGTATTCTTTGTGGATGTCAGCTGTATTGCGTTTGTGTATGACGTCCTTTTGGAAAAGGGTCATATTTAAGTTTCCAATATTTGCGACGGTGATTGAAGTAGAAGTAAAACAAGGGATTGAGGATGTAAATATCTTGGATTCATTTAAAGAGATGATGAAATCTCCTTTAGCGGATAAGATAGGTCTGATAGTATCGTCCTTCTTTGCTTCGAGCTTTTTCAAGGATTTGGACATGGCTAAAAGATTCGCACTTACTAGTATTAGAGATAGAGGTGTGGATTTGAAGACTAGTGTGAACGTCGTTGTTTCAGTGTTGGATTTATTTAATTTTATGTGTGAGAGAATTTCTGCGTTCGTGAAAACAGGTAACCCTTTAGACCTGTTTGGCCGGAATCCTGTTGTGTCTTCGTGTGATCTATGTGATGTTTATATTGACAAATTGGAAGCTGCAGATAGGAATAGACTGTCGAAGCAAAATTTTAAGGAATATGCTGAGATAGTTGTTTTCAGAGATAAATTGCATGGAGACAGTAAGAAGGATAATTTTAAAGGTGATATTAGATTTGGCGATTGTTTTAGGAGGCTATTGGATGCACTTCATAACTATAAGAATTCTTATGCTTCGGCGAAAGTTTCACCTATGGGATTTATCCTGTATGGTGATTCGGGTAGCGGTAAGACGTTTTTCGTGAAAGAATTAGTCGAAGCACTTAAATTTAGGAAGGAGATCCCGAGCGATGTTGATGTAATAGTGAGATATAGTCCGGGTGATAAATTTAGTGTAGTACCGCCTGCGGCTTGTGCGGTTGTGTGTGATGATAAAATTAGTAGGAAAGATGAGGATATGGAAGTGCCAATTATAGATATGTTACAAGGATTCATTGAGAAGGAGCCTTATAAATTTAATTGTGCAGCTTTGAATGATAAGGCCAAGAGCAGTGTTAATATAGATTTGGTGGCCTTTTCTACTAATGTTGAATGTTTTGTGTCGGCTTTGACGGCTGGGAATGATAAGTGTGATAGGAGATATACTAATGTGTGTGTGAAATACACGCAGGAGTTACTTGACTATTGTAACCAGAGGAGTGGTATTGAACCCAATAGATATCTTAAGATGATGATGGATGGCGATTTGCCTGATCAAGGTGTCGCAAATCCATTTAGGTATACTATAGGTTATATGAATAATTCTGAGGCGCAACAGAATAAAAAAGGTGTTAATGCGCAGTTTGAGGTTAAGTTCACGATTAAGCATGCATTGTTCGAGACGTATATTTTGGAGGAAGCTTTAGCGTTCTGTAATAATTTGGTGATTAAAGAGAATAGTACTGCGGATATGATTAAACCTCTATTGTTTAGATGTGCTCATGGCTTACCATTGGAAGAAGGGGGCGTGTGCGAGTGTTTGGTTGCACGAACACAGCCCGTTTTGAGGAGTAAACGTATGGTTATGCAGGGCGCCAGTAGTTCTAGAGGTGTCGATGTGCATCTAGGATATACTGGAGAACTTGAAGAAGAGGAAGAAGTCATGACGTATTACCCGGCGTTTGATGAGAGAGGCGACGCTCTTAGTGATAAACTAGGTGAAGATTGGAAGAAATTTACTTTGTTGAGAGTTACGAGAGATCTGATAGCCATAGCAACTTTCGGTGTGATGATCGGCGGGTTTGTGAATCTATTTCGGACGGTGGCGTCCGCCTCTAGTGTTGATCAAGCGGTAGTGTCGGGTACGGTTAGGGATGTGAAAAGTGAGAGCGGGTATGTAGTTCCTTGTAGGAGGAGGCTACCTGCTTATGCTGTGGGAAGAGGAGATGCCCGGTTGGAATATACTGTTAGGGTTGCGCTGATTCGGAAAGGAATAGCGTATCGTATGCATGGTAATTTTCTTACCCCTGAAATATTGACGATTCCTATGCACTTGTTTCAGTTGCCGATGGATAGTGGCAATCAGTTTGAAGATGGATTGACGCTAGAGATTGAAAGGTTTGGTAGTGTGTTCAAGTTTATTACCGATAGTTCATGTTATTATGAGGATAGTTTTCGCGATGATAGATGTTTCTATTTTTGCCATAACTTTCCTATGAAGCCTTACGGTTGTTATTCGGAGCTGACGGATTCACCTGGTCCTTTTAAAGGGACTTTTTGTGGAACTGATGTGACGTTTCATCGTCGTGAGGATAAACTATTGGAGATGAGGGGGTATATTACTATGAACGGACAATGTGGTCTACCTTACGTTTCTGAAGAGGGGGATTTTCTTGGTAGTCATGTTGCTATTATAGGGGGTGTTCACCCGGTGGGGGTAAGATTAAATAAACAAATAGCGGACGTGGTTATACGTCACTATGAGTCGAAAGGTTTAGTTACGTTGGTGAACGTTAGACCTTTAGGACCCGTTATACAGGGACTGGTCGAGCGGTTAAAACCCGTTTCGGCTCCCGGTGATACTTACCATTACCAAAAATTGTTTGATTTGCAAACTAGCATATCTATGGATATGGATATAAAAGGAAAGTTGAATTCCCCGAATTATCAGAAGATGACGGGAAGGAAAACTGAATTGTATCCATTTTTCAGTGAGTTATTAGGAAAAAATTACGTGCAACCTCACGTTGGACATGCGTTAGAACTGGCAGGGTATAATAGCCCCGTCACCACGCGCTTGAACAGAAAGGTTGAGCCAATACTTATGAAGCTGCATAGAGATGCGGTGGCTATATGGGTTGATATGATACCGCAACCCGGACGGAAATTGGAGCCGTTGACATATCATGATGCGTTAGCTGGTTCTATGGAGAGTACAGCAGTTAACGGTATCAAGGATGATACGTCGGTCGGTCCATATTTTAAGTGTATGGGTATTGATAAGAAAGCTCTTATAAGGAAAGAAGATGAGGAGTGGGTGTTTCACCCTGAGTTTCATAAGAGATACGATGAAATTATGCAGGCGATTAGAGCGGGAGAAAATATCCCGCATATAGTGTCGGCTAATTTGAAAGATGAGATGATTAGTGAGGAAAAATATAAGGCTGGCGGCGGACGTTTCTTTTACGCTTGTGGTAAAGCAGAGAATGTCGCTTTAAGGCAATATTTAATCCCTATTATGAATTGGTTAAGTGATAATTGGAAGTCTACTGGAAAGATGGCGAATATGAACCCAGGTAGTAATGATTGGGCTCAGATGGAGAGCAAGATCAGAGCTACAGGTTCTAAGTTGTACGATGGTGATTTTAGATGGTTTGATATGTCGCATACGACTATGATGACGTTGTATGAGTTTGCCATGTTTTGCGTGGCTCTTCATATTGGTTATAGCTATGAAGATGCTGTAATCGTTATGAGATTAATCCATTTACATTCCATGTACTTTCTAGAGATGGAAGGCTTCGTGTTTTTATGTAATATTATTTTGAATAGTGGTAGATCAGACACTATTGAGGTGAATGATGTCATTAATCAGATATTGGCGATTTCATGGGTTCTTTATGAAGCTCATGGTAATCGATATATTGATTTATATGATAGATATGTGGAAAGTCACACCGCAGAGTGCGGTCCACCTGACGTTAAGTTGTGGCCACAAGTAGATTTTGTGAACGAATATTTTATGCCGGTTGTGGGAGATGACAACAAGCTGGTTTTAGCTGATAGGCTAACTAAATTAGATCGTTTTAAGATCGAAAGATACGTGTTCTTTTTGAAAATGATAGGGTATTCTTATACCCCGTCTAACAAGAGGTTAGATATACCCATGGATTGGAAATCTATTGATGATCCATCGGTAACATTTTTGAAACGCTCAAGTGTCGTTTATGAAGGCAGGGTGTTTGGGGCTTTAGCGGTGGATTCTATCGCTAAGTCGTTGTGCTTTGTTGTAGGGCTTAAGATCCCGGAAAAAGAAAGAAATCTTGCGGCTTGGTTATGCGCTGAAAAGGAAGCTTTCTTGCATGGTCCTGTTTTTTATGAGAAATTACAGGAAATGGCATTGAAAGCTAACCTCCCGGTTAGACCATTCAAATTTCATTTGAATATGTTTGATAGGGGAATGCTTACCATATGGGAACCACACAGCCCAGAAATGTGTGTGGATGAGGGTAAAATCCTAAGTTTTCCGTATCAGGGAAGCGACTTATCTGTGCTACCACCTTATTTAAAGGACATGGTAACTATGTTCGGGAAGGGCACAGATATTACAATTGAGTTACAAGCTAAAGTTGACAGATTGGGAGGTCAGTCGACTGTTTTAAAATCTCCTACTGAAATTAATATGTCAAAACCAACGTCCGAGACATCAGCACCACCAGTGCTAGCGGACGCCGTACAAATTTGTACGCAAGAATGTCAAGTTGAAGGGGGAAGTAGTAGAACCCCTACTATGTTGTTGGAGCCAACGCGTGAAGATCGCACTATTTTCTCTATACCGAGGAAAATTGCGACCGTTAATGCAGCTCTAGCGAGTACTACTATTGTTCCGGTTGCGTGCTGGACGCTTTACAATGGATTGAATCCATTAGCGCCGTACACGAGGAACTATATGATGTGGAGAGGGACGCCGGAAGTTGAAATAGCATTTTCAGGCAGTTCCGCTTTGGTCGGTCTAATTCGTTTCTTCGCGATGCCTAATAGGGAAGTTGATCCCACAAATTATGGCTTGCGCGCGGCAGCGTTACAAGATTCCGTCCCAAGTAATCTTATTTATAGTAAGTCAGCGGGTTATAGACACGTTGATATTGATGTGAGCGCAGCTAGTAATCATAAACTTCAGTTATACTTTCCTTTTGCGGAGGATTATGTGTCACAGGGAGTGAATGATTTTTTAATTGTGATGATGCCCATTTCGCCGATAGTTTCGGTGTACGGGATCACAAGTGCTACGCCCAGTTTCGATATCTATGTCAGTTATCCCAACTTACGGCTCTATCAAATGGTGCCACAAGGGGTTGAAGATAACCCCGGAGTGATCTCATCTGGTTTAAGATTTGCGCAATCGATCTTTTCAAGAGTGCCGTATATGAATTCATTTACGGAGATTGCAAAACAAGGAGCTAATTTCGCACAGCGGATGGGATATAGTCGTTTACCCGAAGGGCCGTCTACGCAGATGGTTTCCAGGACTATAGGTGATTTTTCATCTATGTCTGGAGTATCGGATATGGCTTATCATCTTAATACGGATATGAGAGCTCTACACAATATGGAGGATAGTCATCTACCTGGTCAACCTATTAATGAATTGACCGATTTGACTCGTCGTTGGGGACATATTGCACAAAATTTGGCTGTGAATAGTGCCGTTTATATTTCCCCTGGCACTACTCAAAATAATGGGAGTTCGTGGTACTTAACTCCCCTCGCTACAGTCGCGTTTATGTATGCTTATTGGCGTGGTGATTTGGAGTTGGACTTTGTGTTCACCTCATCACCGCTGATTCGTACTCGTATTGGTATCAATGTTTATGCACCAGGCACTACTGTTCAGCCTAATTTTGTTAGTAACGGATCTATCATTGCTCATGTCGTTGAGGTGGCGGGCTCTACCAATTATAAGGTTTTAGTCCCATATCTTTACAACAGAAAGTTTGCCCCTGTCGTCGGTCCAAATGTTGCTGATACAACTGGTTGTGTAGTAACTTACTTCATTTTAGATGGTCCTTATGGGCCATCAACTACAGTGCCGGCTCCTTACGTGAATTTATTTATGAGGGCGGCACCGAATTTGGAGTTTGCAGTGCCTACAACTGCTATTATTAATAAATTTTACCAGGTGCAGGGAGCAATTGACGTAGGGGGTGCAACTTTTGGTGAGCGTATTGATAGTTTGTGTCAATTAGCTAAAAGAACAGTTCTTACATATGAAGCAAATAATGAGACTGCGACGCAATTTACTGGTTTAGGCAATGCTAACTACTTTTTCTTACCTGAAGAAGGTTTTACGCCCCAATTTAATTTGACGGGTGCTGGTACGGTTTACGGCCCGAATGTTAACTCGCATGTGAGCGTGGCTAATATTGGGTGGAGTTTCCATACTTGGATAAGACAAAGTGTGCTTGGTTACTCTGGTGGTAATATACATAGATTGTATTTACTTCCAGTAGCTTCGACTACTTTCGATGTAGTGCCTTCTGACTTACCTTTTTATATCCTTACTGAGTTAGAATACATCGGTACAGCAGCTACGCAAAGCGCACCAGGTCCTGCACAGACGGGACTGGTGAGCAGAGGTAGAGGAATGCAGATGTTTAAAGGGGGGATCGCGGAAGTGGTCATCCCCGACTATTCAATGGGAGAGTATAAGGTAAATCAAATTGGGCAACCAGATAATACGACGGCTGTTCGGTGTATTGTAGTTAAGATGGATGGCATTGTCAGTGGTGCGACGTTAGGAGTACAAATTGGTGTTAGTACCTCCGCAGCTGATGATGTGCGGTACGGCGAGTTTATGCCAATGACGTTAGGTCTTCTCCATTAGTTCGTAGAAAGCTTGATAGTCGTTTTGATTATTCTCTGTGCCCTTGTTATATTATGTATACATTTAATTGTTTGTAAATATTATAGAAGTTTTAGTTCATTTCTTTAAATGAACTCGTGTGCGCACGTAATGCGCTAACTATTTTAATAGGGTCCCGGAACAGGGATTGGGCTAAAAGGCCTCTTTTTATTTATCATGAATTTTCAAGGGCTGAGTGCCTGGAATTTTGTTCGTGTTTAATTACTAAGAGGCGCC
>Ga0222739_1000041_pt1 | contig 8615 bp, 9 predicted proteins | sample NatBWC30Ometat_FD_169136 | JGI IMG/M metagenome (GOLD analysis project Ga0222739, IMG submission 169136) | Metatranscriptome of forest soil microbial communities from Barre Woods Harvard Forest LTER site, Petersham, Massachusetts, United... ... | reverse complement strand
TTGATGGCACCGCCAGCAGAACCGTCCGCGATGAGTACCAAATGCCGCTCCAGGCCAGCAGCAGCGGGACTTCTCAGGTAACAACCTGCTTCCCGCACGAGAGGACGACGACCCAATTTAGAGGTATTCAGCAGACTGGTAGAGGCGTTTCGAGACAGCCTCTCAGAACGATCCAAAAACCGATCCCAGTATCAGGACAGCAACGAGTCCGATGATGCAACTGACGATCACGGTCATCACCATGTCTAAATAGCTCTCACGATGACTAAGGCCACTAATTTGCAGCAATAGCAACACCGTGCCATTGTGGGGTAGGGCATCCAGGGTACCGGCGCTCATCGTTGTTATACGATGCATCAATTCTAAATTGATGTGATGCTCCGCGGCAAGACGCAAAAAGTAGTTGCCGAATGCATTGAGTACAATTGCCATACCACCGGAAGCAGTACCGGTCAGCCCTGCCAGCACATTCATAGCGACAGTCAATGACACCAGCGGTCCTCCCTGAATCGAGAATACCGCGTCGCGAACCGTTGCAAATCCCGGCAATGCGGCAACTACCGCGCCGAAGCCGACAAGGCTAGCGATCATCAGCATCGGCAGCGCTGCCGAATTCGCGCCGGCGTCGAGACTTTCGCGGAGGGATGGCAAGCGCCGGAAGTTGATGAGAATGACGGTCAAGTTCGCCGCCCCGAGCGCCACTATAACTGACCAGACGCCGGACACGGCACCGATCGTAGTACCACCCCACTGGTGCTCTGACAGGAACGAAAAATCGAGCCGCGGGAATACAATAAGCGACATTAAGAAATTAGTGATGATGACGATAACGAGGGGCAGCACGGCCAGGGCGAAGGGAGGCTCGCTGTCAGCTCGCTTGCCATGCGGCAACTCGGCCGGGTCGAAGTCACCCGCCGGAGCCGCCTGCTCACGAACCATCTCGTTGATGACAGGAGCAGTCTCCATCCCGTCAGCGTAACCTTCGCCAGCCGCGCGCGCTGCCTTCTCAGCGCGGCCGAGCCACCACATGCCGAAGACGAAGATGATAACCGACGCGATAATACTGAGCCCAGGGGCCGCGAAGGTGGTGGTGCCGAAGTACGGCATCGGAATTGCGTTGTTGACCGAGGGGGTTCCCGGCATCACTGACATGGTGAACGTGAACGCGCCGAGGCCGACGGTTGCTGGTAACAATCGACGTGGGATATTCGCGGCCCGGAACATCTGGTGAGCCATGGGCACCAGCACAAAAAATGCGACGAACACACTAACGCCGCCGTAGGTGACAACAGCCGAGGCGATCACCACCGCGAGCATCGTGCGGCTGGTTCCCAACTTGTCGGTCAGATACTGCGCGATGGAGCTGATCGAACCGCTATCGCCCATAAGCTTTCCAAACAACCCGCCTAGCAGAAACAAAGGGAACCACTGCGCTACGAACCGCGTCGCCCCGCCCATGAACGTCTGCGTCCAGTGGGCGAGCAGGGGTTCGCCCGAGAACGCCGCCGCGATGAGCGCCGCCAGCGGAGCAACCAGCAGAACGCTCCACCCGCGGTATGCGAACCACATGAGCAGAGCCAGACCAAGCAATATTCCAATGAGTCCCATGCTTCCGCTTTCTCCCCAAATCCGCGATTGATGATTGAGGTATTGCTGTATCACTCACAAAATCGATAGCAAACCGGAATCTGCTGAATTGCGATGAGCGCAATTGCCGATCTGAGCTTATACAACAACGACTGTACCGAGGCATCGGCACCTCCATGCTTGCGCCGGTCATCACAGCCGTTCCATCAAGACAGAGCCCCCGAAAGGCCGTAGCGAGGATCAAGCCACGGCATTACGTTTTTCGATATCAGGCGCGACGGCGGGCACCTCCTCCAGGCGTTGCCGCGGCAGCAGAAACAGCCACGTCACCAACACGAATGGTGCCGTAAGGGCCGGAATGGCGAATGGGGTCAACGCAACGTTCAAGGCTGACTGCGCAATCACCGTGAACACCGTGGCGAGGACAGTGTAGGCCACGACGCGCCAACTCGGCTGATAGAAAACGGTACCAAGAGCGATCGACGTCAGGACCGGGCTGAATCCGAGGAGACCGCCGGTGATCAGTTCGCTTTCCGCGCCGAAAAGATGGGCCGTCAGCACAGCCAATATCGAACCTCCGAGAGCAAAGGCGGCGGCCGCGAGCGAGTTTACGGCAAGCCCCGCAAGCAGGAGCACCGCCGCGATGCCGCTGCCTTTCAGGAATACTTGCGAGACGCTCTGGAACACGCCCTGGACAAGGTCAATCAGCTGCAGCGGGCTTGCCTGGTAGGGCTGGAACGCAGTGACAACGTTGCCGGACGGCAATGCTGTTCCCACGAGGCCGGTAAATCCATATGTAGCCAACAAGAGAAGCCACGTTGTGAGCACGAACGGAAATGTGAGAGCGCCACCCCACGGCTTGACGACGGTGGTGGTGGCGAGCATCCCGACGACGGATACGGCCGCTCCCAGTATCACATAGACCCAAATCAGCGGTCCAGAAGCCAGAAACGTCGCCAGGGCGAGGCCGACGAGAATGCCGTTGAAGCCATAGAGCCCGGCGTTCAGCGACGCGTCGTCGACGCGAAGCCACTGCGCTGTAAGGGTGGCAACGATGACCGCGACCACACCGGCTATCGCGACTTGCGGCACACCAGCTGCGTACGACCCCCAGGCGATTGCGATCAGGAACAGTGCCCCGGTCAGCGGATTGTCCTGAAACATCACCTGCCCGATACCGCGCAGATTGATGTCTACGAACCGGAAGACCCGTGATGCCGCACAGAGGCTCTTCCACTTTGCCGAGAATCTCTCCATTGCCACCTCCACGAGGTTTTGATCCTGCAGTTGGAGATCCCTGCGGACGCCACTGTGCTGTCAGCGCCATAGGAACGGCGGAGGGAGGCAGGCGCCAGTGACCTCCCTGCGCACCACCCCCCAGAACTCGCGTACCTTCGCTTTTACCTGCGCGGTCTCGCGACCCAGGATCTTGTAGACTAGCCCGGCATCGTTGGGCAGCCGGCAGGCGCCAAACGCTATGCCGCGCTCAAGATCGACATCGGCCTCCACGCGCTCATAGACACGGTCAGCTTTGTCGTTGGGCGTGCACAGGATCACGTTGGCAAACACGTCAAAAGAGTCCATCACTCCTGTCTGCCGCATTGCATATCGCTGCGGTTCGATCAGCAGCTTCTCGGTGAACAGCTTGCTCTCGTCAGGGCGGGAAACGGACATCGAAATCGACATGATAGTGGCGCCAAAACATTCGTCCGGACGATGATGTTTTCGGCCGGGCTGAATGATTTCCGAGAAAAGCATCGTGGCCGATGGAGCGATAGAGATCTGCGTGTCGCTGACGAACCGCGCCCGCCGATGCGGGATCAAGGGATCGGGAAGGAATTCCAGGTAGGCATCGTCGGCGAGCGTGATGATCTGCGTCTGGGCCGCGTAGTTGGCATCCATGGCATGGATCTTGGTTGCCGACTGTGAGGTGACGTGCGCTTCCGAGCGCGGACCAAGTGTGATCTCGAGCGCAAGCCGATCTCCCTGGAGCAGGCATCCGGTGGTGGTGATCAAGAACACGCTGGCGAGACTGGGCATCTCCGGATCGCAGTATAACGCGCGCTGAGCCATATACGGTGCGCGGCGATCTAGGTCTGCCAGGATTGTTTGGTTGCCCCGGCGCTCGAAGCCGAGACGCAAGAACCCCGTCTTGCCGACAGTGCCGCTCTTCATCTGAAGCGGCTCGTCCTGAAACGAGGTCAGTTCCGGAAGCGAAGCGCCGAGCTTTTCCGCGTGCGTCCATGGAGTGGAGGTTGCGGGGATCATGCTGACCTCTGCATTCACGGATTAATGTCGAAGAGAAACTCCCTTCTGATCAGGTCAACCAGTTCCGGAACGCCCTTCCCGGTCTTGCAGTTAGTGAACACGAACGGCTTGCTGCCACGCATCATCCGCGAATCCTGCTCCATCACCTCGAGGCTGGCCTCGACGTGGGGCGCCAGGTCGGTCTTGTTGATGACGAGAATGTCAGAATGCGTGATCCCCGGCCCGTTCTTGCGAGGGATCTTGTCGCCGGCGGCGACATCGATCACGTAGATGAAGTAATCTACCAGCGCTGGCGAGAACGTCAGCGTGAGATTGTCACCTCCACTTTCGATCAGCACCACATCGCTGTCAGGAAAACGCTGCTCCATGTCCTCGACCGCTGCGAGGTTCATGCTCGGATCCTCGCGCACCGCTGTGTGAGGACAGGCACCCGTTTCCACGCCGAGGATGCGCTCCTGTAGCAGAACGCCTTTGAGTGTACGCTGGACGTGCTTAGCGTCTTCGGTCGTCACCACATCGTTGGTGATAATCAGCATCTTGATACCAAGATCGAGCAAGCGCGGCGTAATGGCCTCGACGATCGCAGTCTTGCCCGAGCCGACGGGACCGCCTATGCCGATGCGCGTGATTTTCTTCGACATTCGAGGCTCCATCCAAAGGGTCAACTCATGAACAGGCGCACGTGCGCCTTGTTGTGTACCGCCGCCAAGATTTCCGTCAACGGAGCATAGCCCGCCATGTCCGATAAGCGACTCGCGGCGGCATTTTCGTAGAAGGAGTCCGCGAGCCCGTTGATCTCGTAGAGGATCTTCTGCGTCTCGACGTGGCTGATCTTCATCAGCCGCAGGGCTGCGCCCAGGATCATTGCCGCGACACCATTCTGGTGGACGACGAACGCTTGGCGTGTCGTCAGATTCTGCACAGCAAAACTGACTGCTAGCGCCACGGGATAACACCCGGGAGTAACTGACGTTGCAATGCACTCCTGCCACGTGCCAAGCAGCGGCGCGCCGACCACCTCGACGCTCATTTCTATGAACTTCTTGCCCATGCGCACCGACATGATCCGTGCCTCGCCGGAGAGCTTGCGCGCGAACACCCGCGCATCGATTTGTATGAGCCCATCCACATCGCCCACTGTTGCTGAGCGGTGCGCAGCGACCAACGCGATCCCGTCGCCAAGGGCTGCCTGCTCCACCGCGGTGCGCGTGAACGCACGGAGCGTGATTGCGTCGGCAACTACGCCTTTCTGGATGGCGGACTCCAGACCGGCAGAAAACGAAAACCCGCCGATGGGAAACATCGAGTCGCCAAACTGCAGTATCCGTGAGAGGAATGCAGTACTACTTGGCTCTTCGACGCTGTCATTCCCCATGGTTGTGCGTGAAACCAGCCTTGGCCGACGATCCATGAGCATGAGCATCGGCCTCCGGATGCTGATGCACGCGCACTGGCGGGCGTCCGTAAACCCGTCCTGTCTCGGTGTCGGTGGTGGCATAGCTCTCGTGAGTGTGCGAGTGCACCGGACCTTCCGCCGCTCCGAAGACCCGACGTGATTCATGCGGTGCGAGGTAGGGCACGACCTCTCGACCCGACACAAACTCGTAGCGGACATTTTCGAAGTGGTGTGTATCCATGACTGAGGCCATCACCTTGCGGTCCACCGTGAGCGGCACATAGACGCGGCTGCCCTTGACCAATGCTGGCCAGTGCTGGTTGCCCATCGCATGTCCTAGTTCGACACAGGTGCGCATCGCCAGCTCCGGCGCGAGGTGCATAAGTGAGTCCAGATGAACGATCATCACGTCGCGTACGTCGATGCGCGCGACAACGGCAGAGCGCCCTTGCGCGTCCCAGAGCAGCACGTCGCCATCTCGAATGTACGTGCCGCGATCGACGGAGACCGCAATTTCGGCGCCCTTTGCAGTCGCCTTGCGGAAGCGACTCTTCTGCGCCTCCCACTGGTCGACTTCCAGCACGTCGACCTCGGACGCAGCCAGCCGACCGGCCCATTCGGGGTCACTGATATTGCCGAGTATGGCTTCAATGACGACCATGATACGCTCCTCAGCTGAAGAAATACTTCTGGTTGAGCGAGACCGTTTTCAAAGGCGGAACCGTCGCGTGCTTGCCGTCGACGGTCACGGCGAAAGTTTCCGGACTTACTTCGATTTTCGGGGTCCCAGTATTTCGAACCATGTCGCGCTTGCCGATATTGCGCACGTTCCTCACCGGCATCACTTGCCGACGGAGTCCCAGCCGCTCCTTAATCCCAGCGGCATGCGCGACGCCGGAGACGAACGTGATGCAGTTGGCCGCCAACGCATCGCCGAGGGCGCCGAACATAGGCCGATAATACGTGGGCTGCGGCGTCGGTAACGACGCGTTCGGATCGCCCATCACCGCCCAGCTAATGAACCCGTTCTTGATGACAATCTTGGGCTTCGCGCCGAAGAACGCCGGCTCCCATAGGACGAGGTCGGCGACCTTACCGACCTCAACGGAGCCCAGTACGTCAGCAATACCATGGGTGATCGCCGGATTGATCGTGATCTTCGCGACGTAGCGCAACACCCGAAAATTGTCGTTGCCTGATGCATCCTCCGGCAACTTGCCGCGCCCGGTCTTCATCGCGTCGGCGGTCTGGATGCAACGCAGCCAACATTCCCCGATGCGTCCCATTGCCTGTGAATCGCTCGAGAACATTGAGATTACGCCGAGATCCTGAAGAACGTTTTCGGCGGCGATGGTTTCGGCGCGGATTCGACTCTCAGTGAATGCAACATCCGATGGGATGTCGGGACTAAGGTGGTGACACACCATGATCATGTCATACAGCTCCGCCTGCGAATTGACGCCATAGGGGAGCGTGGGGTTGGTTGAAGATGGCAAGACGTTGGGAAGGCCGGCGATCTTGATGATATCCGGCGCATGACCGCCGCCGGATCCTTCGGTATGGAACGAATGGACCGTCCGCCCCTCGAAGGCCTCGATCGAGTCGTCGACGAACCCAGATTCGTTCAGCGTGTCGGTATGGATGCACACTTGAGTGTCCGTCTCATCTGCAACCGTGAGCGCAGACCGAAGCACCGCTGGGGTGGTGCCCCAATCTTCGTGACATTTTACGCCAACCGCACCCGCCTCAATCTGCTCAACCAAAGCAGCTTTGCCGTGCCCATGGCCTTTGCCAAGAATGCCCACATTGAGCGGCCAGTCTTCGAACGCGCTTAACATCATACGGATGTTTCCGGGTCCCGAGGTGACCGTCGTCGCGTTTGAGCCGTCCGAAGGGCCGGTACCGCCACCGATCAAAGTCGTAGTGCCGTTTGAGAGCGCTGCTTGCGCCTGCTGGGGACAAATGAAATGAATGTGTGTGTCGATCCCGGCGGCCGTCAGGATCAGATGTGAGCCTGAGATAACGTCGGTGGCCAATCCGATCTCGAGGCCAGGCGTGATGCGATCCATCGTCTGCGGATTGCCGGCCTTTCCGATCGCACAGATGCGGCCATCCTTGATGCCTACGTCCGCTTTGACTACCCCGAGCACCGCGTCGATCACGGTCACATTGGTGATCACCAGGTCGGGAGCCCCCCCCGCCGCGGTCACCTGATTGTCCATGCCCATGCCCTCACGCATGCTCTTGCCACCGCCGAACACGATCTCGTCGCCGTAACCTCCGCGCAAATCGCGCTCGATTTCAACAAACAGACCTGTATCGCCCAAGCGGATGCGGTCACCTGTCGTCGGACCGAAGAGGCCGACATATTCTTGCCGAGAAATGGTAGCCATAGCGACCCTCGTTCGAAAGCGTTAAGCGTCGACGCGATGTCCGGCGGCTTTTTACAAGGAGCGAAAGCCTCGCTTCGCGGCCTGCGCTACCGCCTTAGATTTGGCGGTGGCCATGTCCTGACCTGCAGTGGGACCGTCGACCAGATTGTTGAAACCATAAACAGCCCGCTTACCGCCGTAGGGAACGAGTTGAACCTCACGCTCGTCACCGGGCTCGAATCGCGTCGCTGTCGATGATGGGATATTCAGGCGCAGCCCGAAGGCCGCTGCGCGATCAAATTCCAGCGCTCGATTGACTTCAAAAAAGTGGAAGTGCGACCCTACCTGTACCGGCCGGTCCCCCGTATTGCGCACCTTGAGCGTCGTCACCGGGCGGTCCGCATCGAATGTGATCGCCGTTGAGCTACAAACGTAACCCCCAACTGGCACTTCTACTGTTGCCGGGTCAACATGGGCGGCGATAGCGGGGCCGAGCTTTGGTCCAGCCATGTTAAACTCCTGTTAAGCTTTTACTGGATCGGCGTATGCACCGTTACCAAACGGCTTCCATCGGTAAACACCGCCTCAATCTGCACCATCGGAATAAGGTCAGCGACGCCGTCCATAACGTCACCCTTAGTCAAGGCAACGCGGGCATCGTTCGTGACTTCTTCGATCGTCTTTCCTGCACGCGCCCCATCGAGCGCTACTTCGGATATGATGGCCACCGCTTCCGGATAGTTCAGCTTGAGGCCCTTCGCTTTCCGCTTCTGTGCGACGTCAGCCATCATGTAGATGATCAGTTTATCAAACTCCCTCGGGGTCAGCTGCATGCCTATCTCTTTCCTTTGAAGCCCGCTCCGCATCTGGCTACGGCCGCCGCTGGGAGTGGCCGGCACTAGAAAGTAACGTCGCCCGCCCTTCCCTCCTGTAGCGCAAAGCGGACCGTCCTGGACACTCACAGATCAACGGTTCGAGGTCGAGCAGCTTGC
>Ga0222739_1000040_pt1 | contig 8661 bp, 5 predicted proteins | sample NatBWC30Ometat_FD_169136 | JGI IMG/M metagenome (GOLD analysis project Ga0222739, IMG submission 169136) | Metatranscriptome of forest soil microbial communities from Barre Woods Harvard Forest LTER site, Petersham, Massachusetts, United... ... | reverse complement strand
TAGAGCAAATTGAGAGACTAATCAAATCCAAAAAAAGGAAAAGGAAGTGAAAAATTCTCTCGCCTGAAGGGTCACTCGACTGACACCTTCTTGACCGACTTCTTCTTCTTATGAGAAGAAGAGGTGGTCACTTGTGGTTCGACTTTAGCCAGGGAAGTATAGTTGCTCTTAGAATCTGAATCAGACTCGGACGAAGATCCAGAGTCGGAATCAGAATCGGGGGGAGGAGCAACCTTAACCTTACGAGGTAAAGGGATACCACGACGAATAAGTGCTGCGGATGTTACAAGAGAAGAATTATCAGTAGCAACAGGGAGCAAATCAAGACACACGATCTCGAGGAACATATCACGTGTGCCAAGTAAATTAGACATAGCGATAGCTGTGGAACCAGCAGCATCAACACCAACAATCAAAGCACGGCCGTAAGTTGTAGATCCACCAGGAACGTTGGAGTAACTCTCCAAAATAGAGAGTGTACCAACAAATGGAACAACAATAATATCCGAAAATTCAACGGAATTATTAGAGACGGCAGAAACTTGTGTTGACGAATTGCTAATCTGAAGAATCGTCGTGAACGTGTGGGAAGCAGCAGGGGCAGCTGGAGAATTGACACCTAAAGGGTCCCAGAAGGCAAGCGAAAAACTGCGCTGTTGCGGGAGAAGAGCACAGAAAGTCGTTGCTTGGGCAACTTGAGCAGAATGAGTTTGGTGAACTTTAACACGGTAAATACCAGGTTGAAAGAGACCAGAAACAGGATCATAGAACTTCTGAGCTGAAGTATTGCCAAACACAGTATCAACTGTAACGGGAGGGCCAAGTGTCTTAGTAGCCTGAGGGAACTTAGGAACTTGAGTGAACCATTCAAGTTCAACAATGGGGTTAGCATTACTAACAAAGTCAGAAGAAGACATTGCATTGTTAGTAAAAGCCATATAAAGAGCGCCAGGAACCACTGGTTCACCAAAAGGTGCCATACCAGTATTGGCGTCTTTTCCCATACGCACAGTAAAAGAAATTGACAACTCGCCTAAAGCAAGAGTAGCATCAATATCTGTAAAGGCGATGACAAACAAAGTTCCCTGTTTCTCCAAACGGACGTCCTCTGTAGGACTTTGGTTAACATAAAGCGGAGTATCGCACTTGGGTATGCGAACAGAGCCATTTGTGTTAAGCTTGAAGACCGTACCGTTATACTCACGAACAAGACGATTGATTTGCTGAGGATCAGTTGTATTGATGTCAAGGATGGGATCAGGGCAAATGAACATCGCTAACATGCCGTTTACAAGGTCACCTTGAGCACCCTTAAAAACTATACGTGAACTAGGAGAGTACTGATAGTAAGTGTAAAGAGACAGCATCTTTTGAAGGCGATCATTAACATCATCGAACATGGAGGCATCAATAGGCTGTTGGAAAATAACAGTACCAGCAGGAATCGCCGTAAAGTTATTGCCTTGATTATCAGTTACCGATTTGAGTTGGGGTGTCAAATGGGCCAAGTTTGAATCAAGGAGTGCAGACCCAAGAGTAACGAGAGTCTCGACACCATTCTCACTAATCCAATTGAGAACTGAAGAGCCAATGTCTTTCAAGACATCTTTAACGCCACGTTTCTTAGGCGGCTCGACATTCTCCTGCTTCTCAGGTTCTTCACGCAGACGAGGAGTTGGGGTATTTTGGAGTCTCAAAGGAGGAGATGGTCCCTTTGAAAGCCGAAGTTGCGAGAACTGAGGTCGCATGGGTGCAATCTTAGCAACTTGGCGCTTAACGGCAACCATCTTTGGGGTCGTTTTTGGTTTATTTGGTTTATTTGTGCTCTTCGCACCTTTATTCCCATTTATAAATTAGGCCTTGGGAACGTAAGGGGAGGAATTCGTAACCTTGATGTAAAGAAGCAAGCTTATAGTCTGAAAGACGTGTCTGCAAAACTTCCTTCCACTCAGGAGTAGGATTCTTAGAAAGAGGATGACTACGATATGCAGCATCAATCTTATCGAGGACTGAATATCGTTCTAAATAACCAAATAAGCCATTTGCAATGGCGTAATAACGGCGAAAGGTGAGGATTGGATCACGGGATTTCTTGAAGGATAGTGATGAAAGCAACTTAGTAAGACGAGGAACTGCAAGAGCATACGACCTACCAGTTATTGGATCAATAGCGTGAGTAAGCTTATGTGACAAAAACATCATCATATTAGCATTAGAAGTATAACCTGAGTGTGAGGAACAATGCATTCCGCACATTTCCTTAGCGGAATTAAAAAGATCTTGTATACTAATAAAACGCTTTAACGCATAAAGTTCAATTGTATCATCACCACCACATCCTACCATACCCATCAGAAACTGTTCAACAGGATTGGGACCCAAAAAATCTCGAAGAGGGGGATACATAACGGTTCCCACACACATTGAATTATCACGAGTTGTATTTATAGCTCCAGATTTATTACTAAACTGAACAAAGACATTCCCTAGAACAGAGACATTCCCAAAAAACACTTGTGAATAGTAAGCAATTACAAGTGGTGCCGTAGGAAGGTCAAGAACGAGATGTGGAAAGACTAGTTGAGTTGTACAGGGCATAAATTCAATTAAAAGACGAACTAAATTAATAACAGAAGTATAAGGAACAGAGATATCCCATCCAGACTTATCTGCATCATACATAATAGCATATCCTTGATGAATGCTATCACTATTATATCCAGGAGGCAGATAACCATCTTTCACAAGTTGATCAAAATGTGTTTGGAATGAACTGATTAACAACGAGAAATCGACACCAGGCATTTGAATACCGCAAACATCTGGATGTTTGCCATAGGCAGCTTTAAGCATTTCACGTTGATGACCAAACAACATTTGTCCAATAATAAGGAAAAAGAAAGGTCCATTCTGAAACATACGTGTGGTGTTGTTAACAGCTTTAGTGGTCGGAGTAAGCTCATCTTTGCCAGTTCCAGTCCAAATTGGCGTGGGAGTAAATTGGTGGGGACCGGGTCTAAACCATTGCAAAACATCGGCCATAAGGTTCTGGGATTCAACAGTATTCTCCAAAACTGATCCCTTAGTGGAATAGTTATAGTAAAGTGGGAAACCCGGAGATGAATCCATATTCATTGTATTTATAGAATCTACATAAGAATAAAACGAATGGCCGACAATGTAAGGAGAGTATTGATGTACAAGAATCATATACATTTCTTCTGCATACGTTACCGAAAGACAGTACGACGGAACAGAAGATTTACGGATGCTATTATAATAAGACTCTACGGAAATGGTTGTTGGGGAATATTCACAAGGGAAAATGCCAGAAAGTTCACCTTCAGAAAAAGAAGAAGATGGAAGCATTCTAGGAGGAAGATGGCATTTAACAGGAAAATAATCCCAACAAGCATCTAGAGCACCGTAACTAGCGTCATGAGGACGCCCGTAGAGTCGTGTAGTATTATGATTTAGGTGGACACCCCGCCACGTGAGGCAGGGGGAGACAAGTTTTTCTGTTTTGCAAACCATCCAGAAAAACCTTCAGTGACAGGGGCAAAATAATTTACTCCTTTCTTCGTACCATAAAAATGGATTCCTGTCACTTTACCACCCGAATCATATACAAAAGAGCCACAATCACCTTTTGAAGTTGAGGAAGTGTACCCAAATGCATCGTACCCATCGATAGTTGCTGAAGTAGTCGTCTGACCAGGATGTATGCACACTTTACCTTTTGAACGCGAAACAATAATAACCTTATCATTAGGCTTGGGTTTGCGGAATGAAGATTCCCTAATCCAATTAGAAAAGGGTACATCAGGCACACAAACTTTCAAAAGAGTAAAATCTTGATAATCCTCTCGGTCTCCAGGGTGGATGGTCAAACCATGCAAGGTTCCCGAAAGAGTACGAACATACCTGACGCGGTCGGCAGAGTGATTATTCAAAAGAACCCCTTTTATAGTCATTCCGGCATTTTGAACTTCTTTTTGGTTCTCATCGAGAAGTTCGAGTGCAGAAAAAACATTTATAGGAATAACGGGATTCTCAGTTGAAGATTGAACTTCACCTTCAATAGGGATTTCTGTGCGCATAAGCTTAACTTGCAGATGTTTCCTTTCGCCTTCAGTTTGAGATGATTGGTATTCAAATTCAAATACCTTATCATCAGGAAGACGAAGTGCAGAACCATTTTCTTCAAGAAGCTCATTAGACTGGTACTCTCCAGAGCCAGTCTCTTCAGGAATGCGTTTGAGATCAAGATTAATTGGGGTTGTCGGTTTAGGCCCATTAAATGGAGGAATATTGGCGGTCATAGGAATTTTAATGATCTCAGCGTTGTTTGACTCTTTAGCCATAAAACTCTTTCTGACATGAGCATATCTCTTCTTTTTTAGGTCCAGGATGGTTGATTCAGGAAGACCCTCGATTCGCTCAAGAAATGGATCGAAAGTTTCTGAGATAATTGGATAAGATTCAACCTCAAAATTAGCTTCGGCAATTGGCAAAGTAACGGTGATATCTTTGGAACGATTATTAGAATAATCGATTCGATATTTTCCTGGTCCGAGGAAAACTCTGCCATCACTGGTCTTCTTCAATGGGTCATAAGGTTGGAGTTTTGTTCCTTTAACTTGGTAAATCGTTGCATCAGGATCCGAAACAATATAACCAAGCCACAAATTCCTTCCATCTCGACGACTGCGATTGAAGAGATCTTGAGTTGTTTCTCCAGATTCATAAATCTCATCAGGACAAGGAACCCATTCTGCAACAGTTTTCTTAACTTCTTCAAGAGCTCTTTCAGCTTTTGTAGGGCGCTTCTTTATCGAAACAGATTCGAAAAATCCCTTCGGAACAAAAGTGCGAACAGTAGCAACAAGAAGAGCAATAAACCCGGTAGCAAGTCCGATGGCAGTAAAAATTTCAGTTAAATGAAACTTAGCCATAAACCGGAAGCCGCCAGTTTTAAAAGACTCAATGAAGGAGTAAGACGAACACTTTCCAAGCCGCTGAAGTACAGATCTAGCAGATTCAGCAAGTTCACCTGGATCTCTGAGGATTTGACTCATACCAACTTTAATATCATCAATAATCTTAGCACGATTAGACAAATTGAAACAAATCAATTTATCAATCAGAATCTCAGATATATTAATACGAATACTATTGATAACACTCATTTTTTCTGCCGCTTGTTTGGTGCTTTTGCACTCATCAACAAATCTCTGAACCTTAGATTTTAATTGACGGAAGAGTTCGAATTCAAGAATTCCAATACGAATAGACCGAGGCATCTCTTTATCAATATCGGGACACATATCTACATAGTCATGTAAACATGACTCATAAGGGTTATCGTCCTTCTCAGAATCAATGATAACACGCAAATGATAATCCAATGTCTTGAGGTTCCAGACAGAAATGCCAATGCCACTGGATTGAGTGCCGGAATAAATGTCTTTATCCCACACAGCAGCAAATGCCTTCTTTCTACAGTGGTTTATAACTTCCCTGAGGTTCATTACATAACCAAAAAATGTAGAATAAGTTGAATCAGAAACATCACCTGCCGACGGCTCAAGCTTTTCAGGAATGAAACAAGAAATCTCAGTGTCAGGTATGGTCACTTTTACACTTTCACCAAAAAGCCATTCTAGATCAGGAACAGCCATATTCTTGCTCATGATTCCAAAAGTAGCAGGATTGCCAGTACGGACAAAAGCAGAATGAGTGGACAAATCGTCGCCACTGTCGAGGTCAAGAGTAAGACCAACTTTAGACAAATCGGAGAACAGTTCAATAACTTCTTTAGAATTTGAAGTTTCATTTGCTTCGAATCCCTTGGAGTATTTATTAAGGTGCTTTTCAGCAACACCCAATACAACGAGAAGAATATTGATTTGGCGAGCTGTTCGTTCAACTTGCTGATCTTCAGAACACCCTACTTGAATAAGGCCACAACCGGCTCGCAAAAATTCAACCAAGTATGCAGGCGTAATTCTAGTTGAGGTTGCAGCATCATAAGTAAGATAAGCAGCAAAGGCCATATTGATAAGACCAGAAGCTACAATCTTGGTGATTTGCAAACCGTCAAACTTCGGGGTCCACTCTTCAAGTTCAATGACACCGGCCCTAGAGGAAGGGGTTAAAAACTTCAAATAATCTCTTGAAAAGGAATTGAAACGATCCTTCACAGAAAAGAATTTATCAATAAAAGTTTTCTTAACTCCTTCAACCTTGAGTGCAGCAGTATCCTTAAACATTGAAATTCCAATTCGTGGGGCAGTTTTTGCTAAATGAACCCAGACCTTATTGAAGGAGATTTCTAAGGTAGAGTAAGCATCATCGAGGTTGGGATAGAGATGATTCCATTCAAAGTTTGTTACTCCACAAAACAATTGCTTACTGAGACCAACATAAAATAGTCTTTGAGCAAGTTTGTTGTCTTTAGTATCATACCCAAGCTCGAGAAATTTAAAATACTCCTTCTTAATATCACCAAAATCTATAGGATTAGCACCAGAGTGGTATAACCCTAAATTAACCATGTCGTGAAATTGTTCAGAAAGAAAGTAGTAATTAATATCCGCAAGAAGTGTTCGTGACAAGACAACATCAGAAATACCAAAATAAGGTAAAAGCCATCCCTGTTGCTGGTCTTTAGCACCATTAGTGAACGGTACGTTAAGAGATTCAGGAAACTGAGAATACGGCTCAATGGCAGGAAAGAAAATTTTCCCCACAAATCGCATCTTATGTTGATTAAGATAAACATCTTTAACCGATTGATCCATAGAATCAAGTATCCTTTTATCTTCATCTGAAAAGTTTTCTTTAATCAGGGGTGCAGAGATCTCAGTTTGATGCAAACATGAGAAGAGCAATGGAAAAAATATCTCACGTATGAGATCTTCAGGAAAATCATCAACAATCTGAGGACAGACCGTTTTAAAAAGCTCAAAATATTTCATTTGAGGTCCCTGGAATAATCTTTTAGTAATAGAACCTTTTCGGTCGATATCAGCCCGAAACAGACGAACTGCAAGGTTGCGGATAGAAAAAATAGACTCCACGCTAGTATTACTAATTGATTTTTGTTTTTTGTTTTTCTTGAAAGCATCAACATTTTGTTGGTTAGACAAATTTTCTTGTGCTTTCTCTTTCAAAGCTTTTTCGATTGAATGGAGTTGACCGGCAATCATAGACAGTGCTTCATTATTATCACCAAAATTTGCAATAATTTGCTGCACATTCTTGTCAATCTTTGTGACACCAGAATATGTTTCATTAATTTCGGAGACAATAGCTTTAACGTCTTTACCGACAACTTCATCTGCAATCTTCTTTGCTCCCATAGCTTCTTTAACAGAGTCCTTAAGCTTAGTAAGGAAGCCACGCGGGGGAGAAACGTCTCTGGGCTTGTCTTGAAAGTCAAGCTCCATCTGCAATTGATAATTCATCTTCTTGGAAGGTTCCAGATGTTTCTGGGCTTCAGCAAAAAGTGCATCTCGTTTTGAAATTGCTGTAGATGACGAGGCGTTATTGGTCTTGGGGTTATTTGTTGCTTCATTCACACCTTTATTTTTATTGTTGTTGTTGGCAGAGGCAGACATAATGTGATATCGAGTCTTGACTGTGATTCTCATGATACAAGATTCTTTTCATCCTTGCGAAAATAACGTCTTCTGCGTTAATCATGGGGATGTCATGAGACAGACGTCATTAAGACCAAGAAGCTAATATCTTCGGAACAAGTCACGAAGAGACACTCACTTCTGAAATGACGATTACGGTTTTTAAACCTTTGAACACATCCCGTTAGTATTGCTACCATAAGTGTTCATAAATGAGTTCAAGAGAAGGAGGAAAGAAAAAGAAGCAGGAAGGTTGTAGTTAGTGGAAACTACCGTCAATGCACCGAGGGTTACCCGGCCCGTTATGATACAAACTTCCTACAAAATAAATTTTCACTCAAAAACTTGCAAACATAAAAACTCCTCAATAAGGTATAAAATTGAGGGGTGAAATATCACCATACATGTAGTAACATGATTTAAAGGAACTCACTACAGGGTTAGTGCAGGGTTTTCCCTCCATTGCGAGGATCAGATACTGTATAGGGGTCACGTTTAGAAACTGGGTCCTCGATTGCTGCGGATGCACCGGCGGGTCGTTACCCCTGCCGGCATCATTGCGGTGACTGATACACCCGCAGCAATCGACGATAACCATTTCCAATCCGTCTAGATCTCTTAACAGTCGCAGGGTGGCAAAAACTGGGTACCATTCCAGAATTTAGCGAGGTAAGTTAATTACCTCCTTTCTGCACTAAATTCCCTCTCATGAATTAGCATAGCACCTTCCCGCGCTGAAGAAAGTACTACAATAGTAATGAGGTGCCAAGCTCATACCCTGAAGTTAAACACATCAGGAGTGTATCTGGTTAAACTCTCAAACTCTCTCAACAAAGAAAATACCAGACAAAATTTCTAGAAAATAACAAAATTTGAATGTCAGCCCATGAACGGAATTACATCAATCTCCTAGTACTCAAGCTAATGCTCCCAGAGCACGCAAGATTAGAGCAAAGTGAGGAAAACCATTTAGGTAAAAAGGGTATAGCCCTTTAAGTCGCTCGTAACTAGAAGCTGT
>Ga0222739_1000038_pt1 | contig 8878 bp, 1 predicted proteins | sample NatBWC30Ometat_FD_169136 | JGI IMG/M metagenome (GOLD analysis project Ga0222739, IMG submission 169136) | Metatranscriptome of forest soil microbial communities from Barre Woods Harvard Forest LTER site, Petersham, Massachusetts, United... ... | reverse complement strand
ACAATATACCTTGTGTATAAAGTTTTGATTAACCTAGGTAAATGTCTTTAGTAAATAACAAATCTCTAGGGGGTGTGTCCTTTCACCCGTAAAATTGGTGTTCATTTATACCCGGAACTGGGGTTTACTAACCTATGTATATAGAACAAACACAGGTGGTGCTGCCAAAAAGTACGACAACACAAAGTCTTCACGCACTGCTCTCTCAAGACCAAGCGTGGCAAAGGCGCTATTTCCATAGCATGACATATTGGAACTAGGTTGTGATCTAGCTACAACTCCAGCGGTTCCTGGTAATCCTCCTGCTGTATTAAGTGTGCCGGTTAAAACTGGCGTCACTTTACATGCACAATAATAAGGAATCTCCACGGGAAATGTTCCAACATAAGCATTAGTTTTAGTCAAGCCAATCGCAGTGATAGGTTGACTAGCAACAACTGTCTGATCATGCCAATTCACTGTAGCAGAATCCTTAATCAAGGTTGATGGAACGTCATATGTCGCAGAACCACCAAGAGCTATAGAATTATCCAGTATAAGTGAAATAGGAACAGTAGGATCTTGTGGTGTGATATTCAATCTCATACCTCCCTTCATGAAAGCATACATTGGAGCAATGGCACTAAAAGCGTCACCACCCAAAATGTTAGTAGCCGCAATCAATCCAGAAGAATGATCTATCCTAACCATACCAATGACCCAAGGCCAAATTTTAAAACCATTTGAACCAACAGTAGTGTCATTGTATAATCTAGTAAATCTAGTAATCATCTGTCTCACAGACGAAAAATGTTCACCAATACACTGTTCACTATATTGAGTAGTCAGGTGTTTTTCTGGCATAGAACCTATTGGTTCAACAATAATTGTACTACTACCATCACCAGCTTCCAAGGAAACGGCAGAGGTGACGGTATTAGCATAATTAGAAGGGGCCTGCAATTCAAAATCATCTCCAAACGATAGGAACATGAGTACTTGTACTGTAGGAGCAACCGTCTCTGGTGCTCGTAATTGATTCAGTACATTAATACGAATATTACCTGAGGGCTCATCAATATATCCTGCCTGTGCATATCTAAATGGTAGCATAAACGGTAAAGTTAATACCACCTCATCAGAAGCCGTCAAATCTACAATCTCTCTCATGGAAAAAGCAGAATTGACAGTATCAGGTAGTGTAGTAATATTTTGTAATGGTGTCCAAGCAAATTGGAGCCGACCAGTGTGAAATTGAGTTTTAACAAACTTAAAAGTTAATTTAATACTGCCTCTCCAATATTTGAAAAACCGTGAAATATAACCTACTGGATGCAAATAAGCAGCTTTTAAAGTATGTCCAACAAAAACTTTATTGACAATACTAGGCCACTTGTTTGGTGACACATTAGATAGATATAATTCTGAATTTGAATTATCAGATAAATGCCAAGTGAAGGTATCCACTAAACAATTTACTCCTTTCAAAAATTCAAAACTCATTTCATCCTCAGAGCGAATAGAATATGCATCAGTAATTGTCAAACGATTATCAGAACGCAAAGCAAGAGGAAAAGAATTACAATCTCCATCAGAAGTAGCATTATATTTCACAATTTGTTGGGCAGAAGTCTGTGATGGGGTATCAACCACTGGCTTCGACCATCCAAAATAAGAAGCAACCGCAGAAGCAGCACCGGTTACCCAGGCAGCAACTCCAGCAATAGCACCTATTTGTGGTACACTTTGTAGTGAGGCAGCCACTGAAGAGACATTTCGTAAACCTTGACTCAAGGTTGGTTGAATTTGTTCCATCTCTTCAATGGTTTTAAACTTTCTAGTCTTAAAAGATCGACCTTTAGATCCAGATTGTGGAACTATTGGTGCAGCGAGTTCAAAATCCTCCCAATGTAAGTAAATAGCTACTTCTACTGATAATTCAGCAGCAGCTCCTACAGTGAGGGGAGATAACACGCGAAGACTAAATTGTCCCCAACCAAAAGTATATTGTTGTGAAGCATCATTAATACTGTACCAATCAGTTGGTGCAATATAAGGAATTTTCATTTGTATGGCAGTCTCCCGACAATCAAGTTCCAAATTGGGCAATTGAGTGACAGAAGTTAAACTTCCATATTTGGTGGCCAAACTATCCATGGCTGAGTATGGTGTAAATGATAAAATTAATCTCCCTTGTTGAAAAGGAGTTGCATTTAACAAAACAGTTAATACTGCAGTACCACGCACTAAATTATATCCAGCTATCTTATTTTTCCAATCTGTAACTGAGGTCAAATAATTTTCAGGAATAATCTGTTGTAGTTCTATCAAAGGATTCTGAGTAGTAGCCCAATCTTTCACGTTAATGAGGACAGGTTTCTGCATAAAATCCTTAATGCCTTGGTTGATGATATCTAAATCACCAGAGTCCATGGTGGTAGTGTACTTTTTAGTTTCCACTGCTCCATCATTGACGAATGTTGTTGTGACAGGTGTACTGTCGATTTCAATTTTATTTTCAAAGGTTGCCATATTGTTTTTATTTGAGTTACTGTTAGATACACTCACATGTTTCTCCTCAATTAAGAGCCTGAACAAACTAACAGAAATGATAAACCACATTCGTTGGTGTTTCCACGTGAAACTGTAGTAGTAAAGACTCATACTATAACAAATAACGTCATAATATGTAAGACGTTTCATATTACTAAAATCTGAAACGAATCCTATCGCATTTCTCCCCGATAGGTAGGCATCACTAATTGAAAAAGTGATGAGGGACGGGTTGTTACTGTGTAGAGCAACCCCGTCCCATCACATATCTTTAGTCAAGTCAAAACTGACTTGACAATAAAAATCATGTGCCATGTTGAAAGTCATCCTCGGATAACTGTAGAAATCTGCAATCTTATGCATAGTAGGACTTAATAAATCCCACTGTGTTTTAGTTGCACCGCATTCAATATAAGCGTTTTTACAATCGCAATATTTATATGCCATCTCTTTATCAACATCAGTGGTCCAATTAAAACGATCTAATACCGACGCCTCTTTAAGGACACCTCTATATGCTCCTCGATAATAAACTATATACCTTGATAAGTAAATAGTCTGATCCAAGTTTTTATAGGGAGCAGTAAAAGGTTGTTTATTGCCATCAGTAAACTGACGACCATATCTCAAATATTCTTCACTGATAGATATTTGATTAATGTGTGGATATTTTTCTGATACAGCAGCTATTACATCATCACCATAATGGTTAGACCTAACTGCCTCAAAGACAAATGGACACACATTTGGAACTCCTGGTTCTCCGTAATCCTCAGGATCATAACCAATATGACGTAAATGTATTGAACAACACATATACATCAAGCTGATCACAGATCCAACTGAATTAAAATCAGCAGTGGTAGGATCACCAGAATTCATTGCCCCTTTCTTTTTCAAAACGTATGGGGATCGTTTTAATGAACTTTTTCCATTCTCATGTTCTATGATAGAATAATCGACTGTTACGTCATAAGATTCCATCTTAGATTGAATTATCGCACTGATTTCATCAGCCCGATCAGGATCAAGACAGTTCAAAAATATCTCAATTCCTTTCCAGAGTTCAACTGCGAAACCAGTGTCCCAAGAATTATGATCACCATCACACATACGTGTATGGTGCTCCAAATATTTGGCTAATGTATCATACTCAGTATGATTCATTCCAACTGACAATCGATTAGAAATACGATTCCTTCTCAACCATGCTATTAATGTTCCTAATATACGTCGGGTATTAACCGAACAGGAAGCATTACAAGCCATGATCATACGAATCTTATCTTTCGATTTCTTCACAGTCTCTTCTTTAGCAAAGATTGCACTGTACCATTTCAAATTATCAAAATCTCTATTAACGAGTTTCTCATAATCATTAGCAACATCTTGACAAAACTGTCGTGTTTTTGGTGCAGAGTAATCCAAGGGTCTCTGTTTTCCAAGGATACCATACTTCTTCTGGCTCTTCAAATAATATGGCCAACCAGCAGAGGTATCTAAGGGCATAACTTCTACACCTTCAGTACCATCGATTCCTTCAACTATTGTCAATGTACGTTTGTCTTCATCCCGTAAAGGGTCAGAACAATGTACACATTCAGAAGCAAAGAATCGTGCTACGTCCTCTATAAGTTTCATATTCATAGGAACTTCAGGTTTTCCATATTTGTCTCTAGCTTCACGCCACATATCTCGACCAGCTCTCAGCTCGTCTACATGGGGTGCAACTCTAGATAATTTGTTGGGGGTTTCAAAGAATTTGTTATGACACTTTGATCGTTTAATAGTATTTATAGTCCTTGGGAATTTAATCTCATTGGTCTTCAAATCACAAACGTGCTCTTGCCATGGGGGTAAACCATACAAGACCTCACTGGGCTCTGAAGCACATCCACCTTCGGTTTTCACGTCAGGAAGAGTTACCTTCATAGTATCAGGAGGCAAAGCATTTCTCTCAGGTTCTATTAAAACCTTCCCAAGTCGCTCACACTTCTCATTCTCATATTCCACATTCAAACCATAATTGGTTAAGTCATTTGCATAACTTTCAATATATTCTCTGTAAATAGGAACAGCAAATTTTCTAGAAAGAACATTGTTTACTCCGCAATGTATTCCCAAAATTTTTGCCTCTTTGAATAAGGTATCTCCAGACATGAGAATTGAACCACTAAAACCACTACTTGTTTCCACATTGTAGAAATAAGCTTTAGGAGCTACAAATTCATCATACACAACATTACTTTCTACTTTCTGAACAGGCATGTTAAGGACTGTAAATTCCTTTGAAAACATGTTCTTACCAGAAGAATCCTTCACAACCTTAGGGACCACAAGTGATCCATTAAAATGGCTGGAAAGCATTTTATCCTTTAAAGATAAAAAGTTCTTTGTAATGTTTGGAAATTGGATTGGGACATGATATTTTGTAAATTTCACAAATACCATATCCATTTCTTGATCCTCTGTAAATTCACTCTCTTCGAGATCAACTACAGCTGAATCAATTATGGACCTTCGATTAATATTAAACATTCCTTTTTCACTAAAAAGAAAATGTTTAGCATCAGGATAGTCCTCTTCCCAAGTCCGAAAACTGTCAAAGCAATGTTTAGGCATCACAGCAACACGATCCCATAGAAATAATACTACTCCATGAACCATATCACCAGATGTACCTTTAGAACACATTAGCATGACACTCTTATTGGACACACTCCGCATGAGATCTAACTCATTTTGGGTAACACGTCCAGATTGGGTTGTAGTTCTACCAATTCGCCTCGTACGAATTTTGGCAGCCCTAGCTTTCTTCTCAACCCTATCTCTAGGACCAGAACTCTGTACATCGATCTCTACATCGGCAGTCTTCAATAGTCTAATTAGACCATAGGTTATACCATATGTAATTCCGAAAGATGCAAGAGCAGGCACAACAAAGCGAATTGCTTGCCATACACCTCCACCATTCCAAACCTTATCTATAAGATCTTTGGAAATTCTTTGTACTTCAAATGAAAAAGAATTCATTTTAAGAAAGATTATTTCCTTATAAGTTTGATAATAAGTTTTGGTATTTTCTCCAACTGCAATAGATTGATCCATAATCCAAAATACTAACAATGAAGCTGGTATTGTGACTTGAAGAGCAAGTTTTTGAAGTTTGTCCTTAAAGCCATAACAGAATTCTGCAATCTTTTCAGTTAAGAATCTAGTCTTAGGTAATTGCCATATCACGCCCCTTCGAAAAAGAGCCTTTAACATAGCAAAAATTTTCCACCAACAAGATTCTTCCACCTCAGGGGGTGGAGAAAGATCATAGTCGTCCATAAGATCATCAATGATATCATCAGCAAGAATCCCGTCTTTCAACCAGGATTCAATTCTCTTATGAATTCTCTCAATTGTGTCTGAATCATTAAGTTCTTCTAACATCTTTTTAATTGCAGGTCTCATTTCTGGATCCTTAGCATAGATGTCTAGAAGGTCTTGGTTAGTCTTGTATGCTCTAGGGCACACATCTAACATGACAGAATCATAAGAGAAAGTCGATAAATAATCCTCAGAATCTCCATTTTCCTTTGTAACAGGTCCATAGATAATCTCTTTGAAATTATTAATCGACGATTGACTCATAATAGCATCAGGTGCTTTATCATTCGCGTGATCGAAAGAATAATTCTTATACATAGCGGAAAAGTTCACACCTTCCCAATCTTTAACTTCTGCAAATCTCTGGCTAATACCATTTTGGAAATTCATTACTGATTTTCCTCGCGATATCTTTTGACTATAACTCTCAGCAGCCCAATGCATGAATTGATCAAAATCCATAGCTTTGGCTCCTGGAATCATAGTACCAGTGTTCAAGTCCCACAAATACATATTCCACCTTCCAGTGTCCAATGTAAATAATTGCTTATCATCTCTCAAAGAAACATATTCCAGGTCAGTAGGCATACCACTGGCTTGAAATTTCTTCCAGGATTCAGGGGTTGCATGAAGTTGAGATGGTGCAAGATATACCGCAGTAGCTCTTCTTCCAAAAGCCTCTTTACACAGGATGGTATGAACATCATTCAAATTAGTTGCATTAGATGTACCACAAAATAGGTTTGAAACCATTTCGCAGCCATCTTTGCCATTAATATGAGCTTTATTCACATAACATGCATTGGTGTTAATCAAACGAATGACTTGCATCAAAGATTTATCTTCAACACGAGAGTCATTAATTTGTAACATCTCATCCAATAAACACACAGGTTGATTGACATATCCATCATGAAATTCAATTTCAGGCATATAATTATAAACCACCGTGTTATAAGCAGTTTGTAAATTACGTTTATGTCTCTCAGTACCATAACGATTGATCGCCATATGTACCACTGTTTGAATTAAAGTATTCTTGCCTCCACCAGCTTTTCCTAATAAAAGGAGAAACCAGGGTTCAACTCGAAAACCTTTACTCTCAGGATTAAATGAAGATATCTTGTCCAATAGACTATTACATCTAGTGTACATTGTTTTAAAAATCTCAAATCGTTCACGACTCACTTTCATAAGCGTGGGATCAGAAATCTTTCTAGATATCAACATCTTGATCTGTGATAGACCAATCCATAGTGAAACATCATTTGTTATTCCGTTATTCACCATAGACTCCATCTCTTCAATATCAGTTCGGTAACGTTGAATATCCTCATCAATGATCTCTTCAGAACAATTAGGAATGTTTCTACTCAACTCATTGAGTTTGGTACGTAAATTCACTCCAAGTTCTTTTTGTTCCTTGTTCAAAGCTAAATATTGTGAAGAACACATAAGAGCTGTTAAGTTCTTATTGATTTCACAATATTTCTCCCAGATAGGCTTCCAATCCTTTGGTGCATGAAGCATACTCTCTGCGAGAGCAATGACTTCAGTACCAAGATCATTAATACGTGCATCTTCAGGGAAAAGTTCTCTCAAGAAAGGGATATTACAAGAATCTCCAATGGTCTTAATAAAATCTTTGATGAGTCCAAATGCGTCAGTAACGACAGCATAAAGATCACCAGAATTTTTCTTATAGTTACCAATATTCTCTTTGATGGTAGCAATAATTGAAAAGGATGAACATGCTTTATTAAAAATAACAAAGTATGCACCAAAACAAATTGCAGCCATCCAGCCCTTCATAGAGGCTAAACCACTCTCGGTTTTAACTTCCATAGAAGAATTCATATCATCAGGTAATAGTGAAAATGCCTCTGGATTTATAAAACCAAAACTAATAAAAGCTTTCTTAAATAATCTCCAGATAGCTCCACTACCACGATAACATAAGTAAAGTCCCAAAGCAGCTAAAGCGCCATAACCAACAATTTTGATGGCTAACGCAGATCCAGTACCAATCATATCACTAACATAATTTTTCTGCATAGTAAAAATGTCAGAGACAATTGATTTCAATTGCTCAGGAAGGACTTGTGTAAGAAGTTCTTTAAAACAAGACTTCAAATCACCAATCTTATCAGTAGCTAAAACGCTCAGTTTAGATAAAGTTGTATCCACAAATTCTTCAGTTGGTTCAGCATTAACAATGCCCCAACCAGCTTCCATTGTAACAGTATGTCTGTGTAATTCTTTCCAGCGTAAACATCCATTACATGGATCTTTACATTCTAGAATTGAATCACGATGGGCAATCTTAATACAAAAATTCTTTGGAATCTTTGCTAAATTCTCAGGGTGTACTCTAAAATAAGAGCAACCTCGTCGAAATTTGGCTCGAAAAATATAATTTTGTTTTCCACTTTTGGGATTGTAAACAACCCAAATTAGGACAACATTATCATAAAACAATACAATTTCTCTATGTACTACAGATTGTTCATCTACCTTTGGAAAATAACTCTCATGATGGAAATTATAAGAATCGCGTATATGAAAATCCTCAGCAAAAATAAGATCGTGGACCTTAAATTTGGTTTGAATAAACACAGTACGTTTCTTCTGAATGGGTAAATTCAACACTAAACTAGGTTGTAGTTGAAAATCCTCAAGATTCAAATAAAGTTTCTCTCGGAAATCTCCCATCATCTTCCATCCATGCATGAAAGTTCTTCGAAATTTAGAACTTGTAACGTGAGCGCCCATTCCTCCTTTAGAAGGATATGTTTCCACACGCTGGGTGAGTCCTAAACTCGTGTACTTATCAGTTAATTTACTCTTCATCAGAGTACGAGGTTGATAAATTTCTCCTCGTTTGACGCCCTTCACGTCCATCCAATCATCGAGATTATTCTCGATAATACTCTCCTTCATCTCGGGTGATTTGGGGGGGGGGGGGGGGATT
>Ga0222739_1000034_pt1 | contig 9150 bp, 2 predicted proteins | sample NatBWC30Ometat_FD_169136 | JGI IMG/M metagenome (GOLD analysis project Ga0222739, IMG submission 169136) | Metatranscriptome of forest soil microbial communities from Barre Woods Harvard Forest LTER site, Petersham, Massachusetts, United... ... | reverse complement strand
TGTTAATACACTGCATGTTCTATATGTTTTGAGTTTTTATACTCATTCACTGTTGATTGTGATTGCATTCACTGAATGAAACATCTAGATATACTAGAATTTCATTCATAATGTCTTCATTTATTGACATAATGTTTATATTTAATTCAACATTATTTTCAATGTCTTATATCCAAGACTTTAAAAGGATATTGCTTTTTGGTTTTTATAAGCAAAAAACCAACCCACTTAATCCCTGATAAGGATTATTTTATTGAGTTTATCGTGGCTTGCTTTTTGCAAGCACTACAAACAGTATCTAACCTGATACTGTAGCGTTCTAAAGAGGCGCCTTGAGTAAAGGCGTGTAGCGTGGATGTTAAACCAGAGCTACATTTGCGACTTTGTCGCATCTTACAACTTTTGCCATTTATATATGGATTTTATTAAAATTGATTCGTTCCCACCTGATTTGGAGGAACCGTTTTAATAATATTTTATATGAATTTAAAAGACACTTATATATATTGGGTAGCCAGTATTATTGGGTATAAAAATTATAAATCAAAAACCCCTCAATAATACCACGTGGTATCGTGTCCCAAAATACCTAAATTCATTTATTTTACGATGTACTTCATTGATAAATGTTTGGTTGCTATAATCAACAACCTGTTTCAGTATTTTAGAAATACTAGGAGAAATCACCGAGCGTCGGGCAGGATAGCATCTGTCAGCCTTCTCCGATAGGATCCCGTTAATCCTAGACTTACTGGTTAAGTAAGTTGTAAACTGGGCAGTGGAATCTGTCTTTCCCGTTTAGAGGTACGTTAACCAATACCCCCCCCCCCCAGAAATCCCTAAGCATGGTTACAATCAAGAATTTAAGCGAAAACAGTCACGGAGAATTGCCGTGCAAAAGCGAAGTGGTAGTCCCACAAGTAATGATTAAAAGTTTAGAAGTAAGTAATAGTAATAGTCGTGGGGATACCCCACGTAGTGATAAAATATGGAGTAGAAGACACTTGATCCATAAAACAAGTGTAAGATTTTCTGGATTATCCAGAAAGATCTGTTGTGATAACAAGGAAGTTATCACCCACACCCATGATTTACGTAATGTCGCAAGTCCAGGTGATTGTAGATTTGGAGTTAAAGCAAATTGCAATAAAATTTTAGAGGCATATCCTAGACCTCGAGTAGCTCATATTTGTTATAGAGCTATATTTAAAAGAGACTTAACCCGGTATGGAATAGAAGCGAATCCTGGCCCACTTGATGCCATTTTGGAAGATCGGCCATACGATTTGAATCATACCGAAGGGATATTTGTTCATTGCTACCAATGTGATGATGAATATCTTTTATCTAGTTGTAATAATTGTGTTATTTTTACCGCATTGTGTAAACAGTGTGAGAAAAATATACATTTTTTACAAGCAGATATATTTTCTAGCGAATCGGTCGCTGATGTTAATTCGAGATTTAATGTAATCTCGGATTGGATTTATAATGGAACAAAACATGGAGTGCCATTTTTGTCCCATTATTTTGCAATACCATATGCTATTCAGAAGCATGTTTCCCTAATAGAAGATGCATTAATTTTAATGCACCATATGTTATTAGGGGGAAATACTATGAATAGATATATTGCTATTGCTAATTTTTGTAAGTTGCGTGGTAGCAGAATTAGTTTTACTACAACATTAGGTTATATAGTAGGAGATATTTGCTCTGTGTATTTAGCAGATGAGGGTAAATATTCAAAAATAGAAAAAGAAATGAGTAGAGAAGTTATTAGAAATATGCCGTTTGAGAGACAAGCCGATGTTGATAGTATGTATGAAGGAATTTCCAGTTTTAGACAGTATTTAGGTATGTATGATAAAATAAAAGAATCTTTGTTGTATAAGAAATGTTATAAGATGTTGTTATATATTATGGCTGTTGGATTGTTAGATAATACAAAGATAAATTTTGAGAGTTTAAATTTTTCTAAATTTGAGCGTGATGCTATTGAGCGCACGCATAAACCTGGTTTTGATATGTTCCATTGTATATTGGATACCGTGTCATTTATTTGTGAAAGAGGAATGTATTATTTTAAGACTGGAGATATGTTGACCATATTTCATTCTGGTGGATCTTATGAAGCGTGGATGAAGACCGCTTTAAGATTGATTAAGGAGTCAAAATTGTTATTAAATCCTGAACCACATGGAATAAGTAAATTTAAATTCCATAGTGAATTATTAGATACCATAGAAAAAGGAAAAGGAATTTCAAGATTTACAACTAATTTAGAAAAATTTGAGAAAATGACGATACAGAAAACGTTATTTGACTTGCAGATGATAGAAGCTAATGAGATTACGAAGAAAAGTGCCCAAAAAGTGAGAAAAGATCCATTTGCCGTTTTAATACATGGATCCTCAAGTATAGCAAAATCTCAATTGACACAAATTTTATTTTACCATTATGGGAAAATATTTGGTTTGCCCACTGGAGATGAGTATAGATATACTCGTTGTCCTACAGATGAATATTGGTCGGGTTTTAACTCTACACAATGGTGTATAGTTATGGATGATATTGCATTTTTAAAGCCAAATAATGAAGTGGATCCAACATTGAAAGAAATGTTGCAAGTTAAGAATTCAGTGCCATATACTCCCCCTCAAGCTGCATTAGAAGATAAGGGAAGAACACCTGTTAAAGCAGAATTGGTTATAGGAACGACAAATACAAAAGACTTAAATTTACATGCTTATTTTGCATGTCCTTTTGCCATTGCTAGAAGATTAAGTTATGTTATTAGTGCCCATGTTAAAAAAGAATATACTAAGCATAATTTTATGGCAGATTCACAGAAGATCCCAATTACAGAGGATGGAGAGTATATGAATATATGGAGATTTGATGTTTCCATTCCTGTTCCAGAATTAGATACAGAGGTTGATTCTCAGAGAACGAAGTATAAGGTAGTTCAAGTTTTTGAGGATATTAATGATCTATTAGAATGGTATATTACAGTAGCTAAGGAACACGAAATTGCCCAAGGTAAAGCAATGGCTGCTGTAGATATTATGTCTAGCGTTGAAATTTGTCATACATGTTATAGAACTATTAAGAGTTGTAAATGTCATGGCTTGCAGAGTGAAAGTGTTGAAGATTCAGATGAGGAATTATATACTGGATTGGATGATGAGGATTATGTTAGAGCACAACAGCGTGTTAGCATGGATACCCATACAATAGATGAAGAGACCAATAATGGTGATTCTATTGTAATTTCTCAAGAGCAGCAAATTCAAGAATTAATAAAGGATATGAGTGTATTTTTTAAAATTCAGTTATGGTTTATTACTAAAATTATAGAACATGATTTGAATCCAAATGTTCTTTATTATTTATATGAAGATTATTTTTCCCAGTATTTAAGAGTTTGTCAATTAATTATTTTGTTTAGTTTGTATGTTATGTATTTGTTTGAAGTCAAATTAGTTAGTTTAGTTATATTTTCGGTTTTAGTGTTTATTTATTTATTTTATTTGTATTTTTGGGTTATTATAGCCCATCTATATATGTATAGATGGGGAATGTGTTGGAAGTATGGTTTAGCAAAATCTGTCTTGCCCCGCAATGTTGATTCTCTTGTGTTTATTCTTAGATTGGCTGGTCAAAGAGTTAAGAGTAATTTTGGAGGTAAGAGAGCATTGTTGATATTGAGCACTTTTGTTGGTACGATTAGTGCATTATCTATTGTTAACTCTTGTTTTAAGTATTATACAGATAAAAAGTTTAATTGTAAGAAGGCAAAAGATTATGTCACTGTTGTTGAAGCGAAGTATAATAATATAAAAACAAAGATGGAGAAGGGGTATACAACTCAATCTCATGGAGTTGTACCTGTAGCATTGGAGAAAGAAAAACCTGTATTTTATTATAATGATCCCTACAAAATTTCGGATGTTGAGTTATCAGGCCAATCTAAGTGTGCTCAAGGTAATAGTTTGAGAAATAAATTGGCTTTTAATAGTGCTCGTTTTGTGTTTCATGAAGTAGGTCGTAAGGTTTCAACAACTGCTGTTAATATCAAAGGTAATATTTGGTTAATAAATAAGCATTCATTACTGAGTCCGGAAGGGACTATAGATGTGATATTTGAAGATGTAGAACAAAATGTAAGTAGAAATGTTCGTAATCTACAATACACAGCTGGAGACGTTAAAGGAATTAAAGATTGTGATGTATGTTTTATTCAGATTAAGTCTATACCCCCTGGAGCCAATTTAGTACCTTATTTACCTTTAGAATTATTACGAGGAGCATTTAAGGGTGAATATTGTATGGTTAGTAAAAGTGGTATTGGAAGTTGGTGTAGTTTGAGCGATATTCATTATGGAAGAAGTCCAATTGATGGATCTCCTGGTTATTTTGCTAAGAGTGATATTTTGACTCAAAAAGGAGATTGTGGATCGATGTGTATTGCGCAAATAGGTACAGCACAGGTTCTGTTAGGTATTCATGGTAGTGGTAATATGGGCGGTGGTGTGTTTATGCATACTATCACTCAAGGAATGATGAATGATATATTAAAGAAATTTGAACCTCAAGTTGATATGGGAACAATGCCAATTAGTGCCGGAATGTGTAAGAGAACATTAGGCCCTATGCATGCGAAGTCCCCGTTGAGATGGTTGCCTGAAGGAACAGCACATATTATGGGTAGTTTTGAAGGATATAGACCCAAGCATAAATCTAAGGTTAAGAGATCATATATTGCAGATTTTGTTGAGGATGAGTATCCTAACAAATTTGCAGCACCAGATATGAGTTGGAAACCTTGGCATTTAGCCATAAAAGATATGACTACCCCTATGTTATCAGTTGATTCAAAACGCATTAAAGAATGTGAGGATGCTTTTTATAATGATTTAGAACATTTACTAGGAGATAAGATATCTCAGTTGGAAGTTTATACTCAGGATGTTGCATTAAATGGTGTGCCTGGAGTCACGTATGTTGATCGTATAAATGTTAGTACAAGCGCAGGAAATCCATTTAAGAAATCTAAGAAACATTTCTTAACAATGGATAGTACGGGCTATATAACAAATATTGATCAAGTGATGCAAGATAGAATTAATGATATTGAAGAGCTTTATAAAAAGGGAATAAGATTTAATCCGCAATTTTGCGCACATTTAAAAGATGAACCAACTGCATTGCATAAGGTTGAAGCAGGAAAAACACGAGTATTTACAGGATCGGAATTTGCATGGTCTATAGTAGTTAGAAAGTATTATTTGTCACATATTAGATTGATACAAAATAATCCATTCATTTTTGAGGCAATGCCAGGCATAGTTGCTCAATCAGTTGAATGGAAGAAGTTACATGATTATATTACAGAGTTTGGTAGTGATAGAATGATAGCTGGTGATTATGCAAAGTTTGATAAAAAGATGACCGCAGCATTTATTCTATCCGCGTTTGGTATATTAATACGACTATCAGAGAAGGCTGGTTGGTCTGATGGAGATCTCTTGGCGTTGCGATGTATTGCTATTGATACTGCATTTTATAATGTAGATTTTAATGGTGATTATATTGCGATTCAAGGAAATCCATCAGGTCATCCCCTGACTGTTATCATAAATTGTTTAGTTAATAGTTTGTATATGCGTTTTGCGTTTATGATATGTTCAGGGAAACCAGTGAGTGATTTTAAGAAGTATGTAAGATTAGCGACTTATGGTGATGATAATGTTATGGGAGTATCTAAGGAGTGTCCTAATTTTAACCATACCAGAATTGCTATTTCACTTAAAATTATTGGTGTAGAGTATACGATGGCTGATAAGGAGGCAGAGAGTATACCATATATAAGTATTAAAGATGTGTCCTTTCTCAAGAGAGCTTTTGTTTATGATCCTTCATGTGATATAATGTTAGCACCGTTGGAACATAAATCGTTTGATAAAATGTTAACTACTCATTTGGATAATGGAATTTTAGCGGCAGAAGCACATTCAATATGTGTTATCGAAACCGCATTGCGCGAATATTTTTTCTATGGTCGAGAAAAGTTTGAGGAACGTAGAATATACTTTCTTCAAATTATAGAAAAAGCTGGACTCTCAAATTGGTTGAGAGATCCATTACCCATCTATGATCAATTACTGTCGGATTATAGAGAGCGAAGCGCAAACCTTTTGACAGCTTAGTGCGAGAACACGGTAAACTCCTATTTGTATACATGTTGGGGAACAGTATACATCTTATAAATGAACTTCTAGCCGCAAGAAGACCAATTCATTCCCCAAAGGCAATTCTGTATGGACTAACAATCCTGCAGTCTTAAATATGTTGGTAATATTTTAGCAGGACTTAGACCCCGAATAAGGTCTAAATGTTGCATACAAGAATTAGAACTTGTATCTGTTCCGGATCCAGTGCATCCGGGGCTTGATGAGCATCACGTGCCGTTAGATTTACTTCAATTTTATCCGCAATCGGAACAAATTGAAGAAATTGTTTCATTTATTGATGAATCAAAAGTCTTAACGGGCTCACAAGCAGGAAATCACGCGTTTTCAGTCGGTGATGGTACCATCGACACAGAGCTGGGCAATTTTTTAAAACGGCCTGTTCGAATAAATAGTTTTACTTGGTTAGAATCAGATACTAAAGGGATTAAAACAACTATATCCCCCTGGAATCTGTGGGCTAATGAATCGACAGTTAAGAATAAATTAAATAATTATTCATTTATAAGAGGTGATTTGCATGTGAAGTTTGTTTTCAGTGCATCTCCTTTTTATTATGGAAGGTTAATGGCAACTTATCAGCCATTACCAAGTTTTACACCATCTACTATTGCGTTAGATGCTGGTTTACGTTGGTTGATACTAAATTCCCAACGGCCCCATGTAGACTTGGATCCACAATGTCAAGAATCAGTTGAAATGATTTTGCCTATGATTTGGCACAAGAATTGGATTAATGTGCAATCAGCACAAGATTTTACTGATGTAGGAACATTATATTATATAATTTATTCTATTCTAGAAAGTGCGAATAGCGCTTCTGGAACTGGAGTTACAATAACCACATATGCTTGGTTAGAGAATGCACAATTATCTGGTGCTTCTGCTGGTTATGCAATGCAGTCTGATGAATATGGTGATGGATGTGTTTCCCGACCAGCTTCTCAGATTGCTTCTGCAGCTACCTATTTTGAAAAGATCCCTATTATTGGACCATTTGCTACTGCCACTAAAATTGGTGCTAGCGCTGTTTCATTAATAGCTAAGATCTTTGGGTTTACAAATGTGCCTGTTATTGCAGACAGTATTCCCCAACGGCCAGAACCATTTCCAAAAATGGCAACGACAGAAATAGGTTATCCCATAGAGAAATTAACATTAGACTCAAAGAATGAGTTATCAATAGATCCAAAAATTATAGGAAGATCTTCTAATGTTGATGAACTAAGTATTAACTATTTAGCTTCACGAGAATCATATTTGTGTACATCGCGATGGACTAGTTCGAATTTAATAGATGATGTTCTATTCTATTCCCGCGTAAATCCTCGTTTGTACGATTCCGATGGAGCAACACAGGCTAAAGTGTATATGACACCCATGGCTTGGTTAAGTAATTTGTTTGATCACTGGCGTGGTGATATTATTTTTCGATTTAGAATTGTTTGTTCGAAATATCACAAAGGACGCTTACGTATCAGTTTTGACCCCACAGGATATGATGCACAGAATATTGGTAATACTATTGCCACTTCAAATGTTGTGCATACAGCTATTGTGGATATTGGAGAAACTACTGATGTTGAATTTAGAATTCCTTATCAGCAAGCCACGCAATTTTTAGCTTTGCGGCCAAATTTGCAAGATGCACAAGAGGGTTGGGCAGTTAATACTGCTGTGCCTGTCACATATCCATATAGTCCATTTTATGATAATGGATTCTTAACTGTAAGAGTTTTAAATATTCTTACAGCTCCAGTTGCTTCAACTGGCATAGACGTTTTAGTATATGTTAGAGCAGCAACAAATATAGAGTTTGCAAATCCAACTGAAATTGATAATGCTTCAACATTATCTTATTTTGCACCACAAGCAGATATTGAGTATGATACAGGTGAAGATAAGGTTGTTTTGGGAGTTACCAAAGATCCACAAGCTGAACAATATCTTGTTCATTTTGGTGAAAATATTAAATCTTTAAGACAAGTTTTACGTCGTATGACTTGGTTATCTAGTAATTATTTTAACATGCCTACCGCTGGCATAAGTCAGATGAGTAGGTGTCTTAAAACATTTTATAGGCAACCTATTTGCCCTGGTTTTCAAAGTAATGGCGCAGAAAGTGCTGTTAAGATTGTTGGAACAGGAAATAGTCCTTATAATTTTTGTAATTTTACACCATTGGCGTGGATTATGCCAGCCTTTGTATGTTACAGAGGTTCAGTAAATTGGTCCTTTAATGTTGTGTGCCCTACTGGGGTTGTGTTAAATGAAATGAGAGCAAGCCGAGATAATGTTAACGGCGCTACAGCTGCATATAGTGTTACAGCTATTAATACAACCACAGTAAGTCAAGTGGCAAGAAATATGCAATTATTACGTACTGGAGGTGCTACTGGGCAAGCAATTACAAATTGTTTGACCAATAGTGGCCTTAATATCCAGTGCCCTAATTATTGTGTATTTAAATTTCAATCCACAAATCCTGCCCTAGCAAATCTAGGTTCAGTAAATGATGGATCATTATTAGACCAAATGAGATTAGAACTCTTAGTTAAAACTAATGCTGCAGAAGCAGCAAAACAAATTGTACTTAACAATTATATAGGTATAGGCACCGATTTTTCATTATATCATTTTCTTAATGTGCCCACACTATATATATATAGTACCTTTCCTTTAGATGCCTAAAGGAAATCCAAAAAGTTAAAAGCGAACCACAAGCTCTTGAAAGCTAATGGCGTGGGGGGACGGACCTCCACTTTTCCTCGAAAGAGGTTTCTAAAATTCCGCACACAGTTTAAACCCATTAGATGGAAGACGTTATACGCCTGACTGTGTCAGGTAATTTTTACTTTAAGTCCGTATGTTTAAATAGTGTTGCCGAATATAATTC
>Ga0222739_1000033_pt1 | contig 9151 bp, 2 predicted proteins | sample NatBWC30Ometat_FD_169136 | JGI IMG/M metagenome (GOLD analysis project Ga0222739, IMG submission 169136) | Metatranscriptome of forest soil microbial communities from Barre Woods Harvard Forest LTER site, Petersham, Massachusetts, United... ... | reverse complement strand
TCGATACTTACATCAACGGGAGCGACATACTGCGAACATCGTATGTCTAAATTAGATAGAAAATCTACCCAAGACGAACTTTAAGGGCTTAATCGAAATCTCAATCATATAGAGCCTCATAAATAGCGTCAAAATCGCTATAATGATATTTATCCACATGAATATCGACTTCAAGTAGTGGCCCACGAATCTCCTTTTTAAATTCATTGAACACCTTGATACCGTAATGGTAGACCAACTTGAACGCATCTTCCACGTTCAACTCCAATTGTTCCTTCGGATCGTTTGTATCAGTAACCCAATTGAGCAGCTCTCGTATTGAATTTATTTCAATTGGTGCATACAAACGAAAAGGCCGATCTTTATCAAAGCGAAATCCCCTCTTCAGGAATTGGCAATCATGCAAGTACGACCACTCCTTCAAACCAGCACTCTTAATTGCAGGAGTGTATTCCAAAGCAAAACGTGACAAATATTCAGCAAAAGTCAACTGGTTAAACCAGCTCAACACCTCCATTTTCACAGATATGATGTTGTCATCGCCAAATACTTTATCTCGCACATTTTGATTGAAATACATCATCGTAGCAAACTTACGTCCTATTACTGGTCGCGAAGCTCTTGCAAGCCCCATCCAAGCCAGTCTAGTATACATAGCGTTAACAATGCTATTTAAAATAGTTGTGAGAAAGTTACCCGAAGGATTTCCGATTGTTTTCATAACAACCATCATAATATCTTTCTCAATATGATGTGTTTGCCCTTTAAGATCTTTAAAGGTTGTTCCTCTCAAAATTGGAAGAACAGAATAATTGTTAAGCATTTCTTCTACAATGCAATAACGCACTTGCGCATGCTCTGGTCCATCATTATACCAGTCATTCACAATTTCGGCGACGGCCTCGACCAATTGGCCTTTTAGAGTTCCATCAAATCGGCCATAATCGCCATCCCATCCAAAGGAACTATTACCTCGAAGGTAATGAAACATTTCGAGCCACTCACTTGACTCAGGATCTATACCAACAGCATGGAACATACTACCACGATGATTCATCATCGCAGCAATAAAATCCAAGAAATACATCCTTCCAATTATTGTAAAATCTAACGGAGGCATCATAAACACCCTTGTAGATCCATCTTTAATTTTCTGTAACGTACGTCTTTCGTCTTTTAAAACATTTTGCCATATTGTTGTATATTTAAGTCCTTCTAAATAAGCTCGATCACGCTTGGTTATCTCATTTTGCAAAAGACTTGAACCACATCGCAAAGCCCCGTCCTCACCAGAGAACAGGTACCTCTTACCGCTAGAATCTGGGGGTCTACTGTATACATAAGGGATCCCCGGACTAGTTGACATGTCCATCGAGTCATAATGCTTTATAGGAAGACCATTAATAGCTTGCTCAATTGTTAATTTACCTGGATTTGGTCTCATACTACGTGCTTCTAAACAACGAACTTTAACTTCCTCACGCACACACTCAAAATCAGCTTGTGGAAATGGTACTTCTCGACTAGAATACTTTAGAACTCCCTTTATCATGGGACTAACTGGAACACTTAAGCGCTTATCTCGATAAGTTTTAACGCTTGGTTCTGTACTATGCTCAAAAACATCGTCAAAAACCATACTTGGTTTTATATGGGTTTTAATAGGTTGAAAACGTGGTGGTGCTTTAAACGGTTCTATAATTAATGATCCAAAATCAGCTTGTGGGACCGCTGGCTCCGCTACAAGACCAAAATGATCTGGTGCACAATCTAATGAAGTTCCAACAACGTCATATGGAAACTCAGAGATCAAATCTTTCAACATCTCCTGTGTCACTACTTGAAAGATTGCTGTAGATTTATGAGTAAGGCCAGCTGCATGTATTCCTACAATCTTACGAGCAATCTGAGGATTTAACATTACAGCGACTGAGCCGCAACTTCCTTTCTTTGTAGAAACATTAGCAAGCCAACCCTCTCGTACAAATGATTCTGTACCGGTTAGCTCATAACCTGGATACTCAAACGGTCGTATCTGCGTTTCATAATAAAAAGGCAAAACATCCTCATCCATTCCCATTATTGTTGTGGGTGTGTTACTAACAAATTGAAGATCTTCATCCTTAATAAATAAAGAAATAGAATTCTTGGCAGCTGGAACACGCATTCCTGCATGCAACACCGCCAAATCGGTGTCATCTATAAAAGCAAAATTCTTTGGATCATAATTAATAAAATACTCACGACCATCCCGAAACTGTAGGCGCAAACGATCATTTTCATTGGCTTGAGTCATCAAATGACGATTGACCAAAAAGAACTGACCCTTAAATTGAAAAGCATTCATTCCAGTCTTACGGCACACTTTCCCATTTTTCTCGCCTATCACACTAATACGGGCGAGATTAGGGCAAACACGATGCAAAATAACATCATCAGCATTTGAATCTGTGGCATTTTGTGGTTTTGCTTTACCAGGGCGTTGAACATTACGTTGCACTCTTCTAGCTTTTTGAGTTTGATCTCTAAAATAAGCCTTATTCTCGGGCTCTGCTTGCTCTGCTTCTTCGTCTTCATCTTCAGACTCTTGTTCTTTAAACATATTATACGCGGCATAAGCAAAAGTTCCAACTCCCGCAATAACCGACAAAATATTTAACGATTCTTTTATACGAGGATGTTCTTCGAAAAACTTTGCTATTTTCTGACGATAATCTAAAAGAACGCCATCAAACAAACCTGCTTGATTCTCTGGTTTCGTAACGCTTTCAAAACAAACATCACAAAACTCTCCTGTTGCTCTCTTCAAACGAATATGATGATCAAGAGTATACATAGCGGTCTTATCTAAAACAAAATCCTTATTGTATTCTTGGCAGGTCTTCTCAAAACAATCGCCATTACAATGATTCAGAGACTTCCCTATCGTATAAGAACTTGATGGTCCAGAAATTACAATTGGATCATCCCCTTGAGGTTCTGCCTGTTGAGGTCTAGCCCGCCCTTCTTCTGATGTTAAACACGAGAAGTAATTTTCTAGGGCATTCGGAACATACTCGAAATCATATTGCTCAGGAGTCTCAATCATTTGAACATTACCAAATATAAGATCTTCAATTTCACGAAACAACCAATGTCCATAATCTCGTGTTAATGGAAAAATAGGCGTTGCCATTCTCGATGTATTTGTCATTTTAGATATATAAAAAATCCACCAGGGTAAAACATTATAAAAACCGGACTGATCAAAACCAATAGTTAGAGGATCGAACTCTCCAATTTTACGATCAGGAGAATGAAGCCACGAGAAGTGGCGAGCAATAAATGTCGCTGGGTCTTTATAATTATCATAAAGCGCCTTATATGGTGTTTTAGACTTAGAATAATGTGAATAATAACGCAGACTAATAAAATCATCTGTTGGTCGATAAACAGGCTTCTTACGCCCTTTCTTTATTTGCTTAAAAGCATAATGGCGTAAGTGATCATAAGACTTGATTTCATCATTTACTTCTGCTTGCTTACGAGCAGTAAAATCAGCACGAGCAAGTTCACGCCATTCATCATCACCACGTGGTTCTGCCGGTTGGGCCTCCTCTGGAAACTTAAGTCCGGCTGTTGTTAATACGTCCAAAGAACGCAAATGATCGCGCATATTTTCAGGTGTTATTTGCGGTAAAGCCTCTATCTCTCTACGATTTAAATAACGCATCGTATCTACTTGTTTTTTAAGATGGAAAACTGCCTGTTTCACCAACATATCTCGCAATTGTCCAAAAGACAAGTTGGTGTAATGACATACACCACTTTTAACACTATCCATAATAGAAAATTTCAAATGGTCAGTACTTCCAATAATACCATTATATTCTACACCATCTTTTTGCTCTACTTGAATCAACATATCACGACGTCGCCACAACGCTTCAAAATCACTAATAGAAACTGGGCGAGGAAAAGGTGTATTAGTAGACATACCTATAACCTTTGATTGAAATATTCGCCCTTTCTCTGACACTTCAGCCATTGCTAAAATACGTGGAATATTGGACTTTAACATAAAAAATTCAAAATATGGATCAAAAGTCTTTGCATCCACCAACTGACCGAAATCATCAATAATAACGCCAAACTGATAACAATAATCAGACCAAAATTTCTCATCTAACGAACGAGCATAGATTCTTTTAAATTTTGGGACATCCATGACATCAGCCACAGCATGTATCAACTCAGAAGTAAGAAAACTCTTTCCCAACCCAGTTTTGCCAGTAAGGCAAAAACAAAAGGGATCCAAACGAGCTCCCACATCTAACGATATATGAGTAGCTTTATTACTAATCTTAGTTATTATATTTTGTGCTCTCAAAAAAGGAGCAGCGACAGTTCGAGGTGGATCGGACATACGATTAAAAATTTGCATATAACGATCCGCACGATCACGCAAACGATTTATATGTGTACGCAATTCCGGATCATTCTGAAGACGCATAAAAGTTTCTTCACGATCTAAGGCATTTACCTCTGCAATCCACTTTGTAATAGCATGTTTTTCTTCATCAAGCTCTTTATAAACCTGTGAATAAGGCGCCATAATACCAACAAAATAATGAATAATATCTTGCAAAGTTTCTGTTAAAATCTTAAATAATGAAACAGCGCCTTTAACGCCATTATTAATCTTCGCTATATTTGCAAATTTATCAGCTATTCCAGTTGCTGCCTTATCTGTATCAGAACCTTTTGGCACTTTACCATAACACAAGAAGCCTCCTATCATTGAGATAGCTACAGGTAAAGCCATGAACTGTTCAAGGTCTACATCCAGACCTTGGGGTTCGGCTTTAACTGCCCCCTTCCGAACTTGTTTCGGGGCAGCTCCTTGCGGTTTAGCTTGTTTCGCAATTTGTTCCGCAATCAAACGCTGATTAACTTCAGCATAAGCTTTTTCTCGCTCTTCACGATTCATAGTTGGTTGATAATTAAAATCCATCTCATGAGTTGCATCGTGATAAAAATTACAATACTCTTTTCTAAAAAGACGAAAGAGAGCTATCAAGAGATCCTCTACTATAAACTTGGTGGCATAACTATCCAAAAGCATGTTTATAAAAACCAAAATCTTATCAAACCAAGTTTTAGCAATATAAAATAAACGAATATTTATCATCATTCGAGGTAAAAGAGTAGCAAAGTGATACTTTGTGTGTTTTGGTAAACCAGTGCCTACTATTTGCGCACAATCATCAAACACTTTTAAAGGATCATTTGCCAACATTGCTTGATTAGTGAGACATTCATCCTTTTGAACTCGAGGAAAATGTGTCGAATTGGCATCTGGTTGAGGAGCTAAATAGCCTACTACATTCTTTATGAGACTATTAGTCTCAACTATTCCATCCATTGTCCGATGAGCTTTTTGAACCATTTCTTGTCCAAAAATCGCATTTTCTAAACCTTGTGGTTCAGCTTGTTGAGCTTTCTCACGCATTCGATCATAATACTCTAATAGACCAGCTCTCTTTGTTTCTTGCAAAGCTGCAGCTGTCCACTCATTTAACTCTTGTGGTCGAGGATTATCTCTACACAACTTAAACATCATTTGATGATGTGCATCGCGCAATTTCACCAATTCTCCGGTCATAAGACCGGCCTCATTACGACGAATACGCCGATTGAGGTTATCAATAGATTTTCGTAAAGATCGCATAAGTTCAGCACGCAGTCGTTGATGAACTATAAAATCAGCATCAGACATTACTTGTTCAGCTTCTTCTGTCAAAGTCAATTCCGAAATTCTTTGAGTTGTATCCATAGTGACATTTAAATTTAATTTTAGATGGTGACCGAATTTCTCACAAATAAAATTATAATACTATTACTAACATAAATTCATAATAAAGGGCTTAATGCCCCGCTCAGACGCGAAGGGAGGACTATTAACTCCTTAATCCCAACACCGAACAGCGAGCACCCAATACACTACTATTATGCCTTCAAACATATTATGCAATTAAATTGAGGATTTATAGTGCTATAACACTAAAAGAAACAAATAAGGTATTCGCCACACCCTTTATTCCTTATATACAAAGGGGATTGTCAATCCTAGAAACTAACATGTATTTATGTACTTCCTAAACACATTTATACTTACTAGCACGGAGTGAGATGCTAAAGCCGACTATTATAGTAGTCTCTCTGCTAGTTGACACTTTGTATATATACTTCACGAACAATTACGAATTTGGAAAGACCCCATATGGAACAGTCCATGTCATAGGGCCTAAATAATAAGAGCATATAAAATCATCACCAGCCGCCGCAAAATGTAAAAAATTTAAATTCGACGATACAGAAGAATCCATATTATTAGTCGTAAACATATTCATAGCTAGAGATCCTAAAGTTGTAGGTTGCTCTCCAGCTACATTACTTGACGTCAACAACTGAACATAACGAGTATAATATGGAATTTCAACATCAACACACGTCTTATGAGAAAAATTTTCCAAACAATTAGCATAATTAAAATCTTCCTTATGCAAAGGAACTGTAGTGGAAACATGATAACTATTATCGGTTTCATAGAATGCTGGTCGATGACGAATAGCACCCAAAATATTAGCATTTTTATTAGTTATAGTAACTAATCGTTGTTGCAATGACCCTCGCCAAAAAGCAAAAGCATTAGCATAATGACTCAACAAAGACGTTGAATAAAAAGCAGTTGTAGGACCTGATGGTTGATTATACATCTCAAAAATCGGTGTAATATTAAAACTAACCAAAGGTACATTCGAATTATATGTGGTAGTAACTGAAAAAGTACCTTGCAAAGTAGTTCTTTTCAAAATATTACGCAAATCCATAAAAGATTCGCCACCATACAAAGAATCAGCCTCTATAACAAAACCTGATGTTCCACGAGTTACTACATTAGAAGTTTTCGAAAAAATATATGTTTCATTATCAGGCTGTCCTGTTGCGGGTTGATCATCACCCTGAGGTTCAGCAGGCTCTGCTGACCGACGCATATGAAAACGAGATAATTGCAAAATATCGGGTTGAACAAGACTAGAAGGGCCAAACCATGGTTGAGTAGGCATTTCTGGATTATTACGTCCAGGCGCCATCAACTCAAAATCATCTCCTCCCGACATAAAAACATTAATGACTATATTACTAGCAACAGTTAAGGGAGCAACTAACGGATTTAGCACAGAAACAGCAATTGTACCCAAGACATCTCCTAACTCTGTTGCATGGGCAAAACCATTCTGAACATCATCGGGAACTGGAGGCATTCGCTTCCAGGGAGTTTGCGAATAATAAGGTACTGTAAATGTAAACTCTTTATTTTTCTGTATATCAAATATCATCGAAGGCATATTAACTAACTGGTCCAAACTGGGCGGAGAGCCCGGTACTGTATAATTTGGAATAAATGCTACGAGTAAACGACCTGTGTGAAATTGTGTGGTTGCAAAAGAAAAATGATAAGTAATACTGCCTCGCCAAAACATAAATTTAGAAGATAAATACCCTAAATTTGAGTATGAGATATAGTCAGTAGTACCGGCAGTCTTATTAACATACCAAAATACATTTGGGTGTACACGCCAGTAAGACAAAACTGTACCAACTCCTGCTGACACATTCCAACCTAATTGAGCTATACACGAAGGAATTTTGACTAATTTCTTAAGATCCATTTCATCTGCTGCATTCCCGACTAATTCGGGCGAATGAACCGTTTTTGAAAAAGGACTAAGGGAAAGGCGCATCACAGAAGAAACACCAGTTCCATGAGTAAAACCAGGAAAAGTAAAACAATTAACTGCTTTTTCTACGTTGGGTTTATCTAAATTTGAAGCCAACTGAAGGCCTTTCAATCCAACTCTAATGGCTGAATCAGCAGCACCTTTATAATCACCTTTTGAAAAAGACGAAGCTCCAGATACTATATCCTTTGCTACATCCATCTGCGCTTCCGCAGGTATTGCTCTTTTAAGCCCAGTGTGGTCTGAATTAGCAAAAGTTGGATTAGGCAAAGTATAAGGGAAAATAGGAACATGCAATGTTGGAGTATCTGCATAATACCATACTGTATAATCTACTGTTGAAGTTGACGAAGTTGAAGAAATTAACGGATTAAAAATTGAAAAATACAATTCTCCAAGAGTAGTCATCGAAGAAACGCCTGAAGTATTCTGATAATTAGCAAGAAAAGTATTAATATGACGAAACGGAATGCGTATTTCAGCGACCGTAGACTCTGAAGCATCTAACCACGCATGGGGTAATACCATTGCATTAGGTATAGATACTCCTCGATCTGTTGTTATTTTAGTCACATCAATAGTCCTACATCCCATTGGAACAAAAAATGCTAACATTTTCCCACAATGAAATTTAGTTGAATTGAGTTGAATACGGACAACAAAGTCAGCACGCATAAAAGCAAACATAGACAAAACATTAACTAAAAAATAATTAAGACCATAAAACGATCTTGGAATATCCAATTTATTATTCGTTGTCCAAAGAGCACCTGTAGTAGCCCATGAGTACGTGCCTACCCTAATAGGACGTTGGATTAATTGTGAAGTATGCCAAGGTTTTTCAGGCATAGATAATTGATGGGCCAAATCATCTTTATAAGTTGATTGAGCCGCAAAAACTTCATGAGTTTGAACAGGTCGCTCTTCAGAGAATATAATATTCTCTCGTTGCTCAATTGACGGAACTTCAAATCCAGCTTGAGCTTCTGGATCAGATGAGGTTTGAGTTTGGTTTAATTCAGACATGATTTGCACACTGAAGATAATACTAGACAAAAGAAAACAATTAGAATAAAATATCAATTTTACGTTAATTGGAAACGCTTGGTTATTTAACCAAGAACTAACAATCCGCATGGAAAATCTGGTAATTCCGGACAAAACAAAATTCAAAACACTAAAATAATTCCCAGAATAATATAACTAACATGCTATGCGAAAACATACCACAATAGTATATGAATAAGATCAATATAAATTAACAAATAATCTATAGGTGTGAAAACACATAAAAGATGAGACAAAATCTCAAACTTTCGTATAGAAAATTCGTTTAAAGTATACCAATACTTAGACTTAAATAACCC
>Ga0222739_1000031_pt1 | contig 9221 bp, 2 predicted proteins | sample NatBWC30Ometat_FD_169136 | JGI IMG/M metagenome (GOLD analysis project Ga0222739, IMG submission 169136) | Metatranscriptome of forest soil microbial communities from Barre Woods Harvard Forest LTER site, Petersham, Massachusetts, United... ... | reverse complement strand
TGTAAAAAATGTAAATTAAGCAATCTAAAACAATAAGTAATAATAAAATAATAATAAAGCAATTAAGGATAAAAAAATAAAAAAGAAAAAAAAAAAAAAAAAAGAAAAAAAAAATAAAAAAAACCAAAAACAATTGGAACAAGATTTTGCAACAATGCATTTATATAGCTTTAAAGCTCAAAGTAATAATCATTGTGAACCAGATATTAGTGAATATCTTGAAAGTGGTGTTTTTAATGTACAAAAATTTTTAATTTTTATGCATTATCAACCTCCCGATTCTATTTATGGCATTTGGTCGCGTATGTTTAGACAATTGCGAAGAATAAATTATGATCTGGCTTTATTACAGCCTATTTGGGATAGATTGTCTCGCCAAGTACATTTGGAAGCTTTAATACAACAACCGATATATTCAGTTGGTTTAGAAGATAATGGTGTGCGGTTACAAGATTCTAATTGGATTATGAATCGCCGTGGTGATCAGATTCGTGAAGAATACTTTTTAGCTGGACTCAATTTTCAAGCACAAAGTGCCCCTGAATTGCATTGTCGTGTTCAAGATTATATGGATGATGGGTATTTTGATTGTAAATCCTTTTTGCTTTTCTTGAAATATTTACCTCCTGATCAAGTTTATTTTGTATTTCGTAGTGTTATGATACAATTAGAAGACTTAAATTACGATTTTGATTTGTTAACTGAATTGTTTGAGTGGAATAGTAGAAATCTTCATTTGGCTCAATTAATTGAAACTGGTGCTATAGTTCCTGGTTTGGTAGATCGTGGGTTACGTCTTGAACACGTCAGAGATCATCTCACTCCTAGAGGTGATAGAGTTTTGCCGCATATACATCGTGTTAATATTGATCGTTATTTTAGATTTAATGCTCAATCACTTAGTTTTAAAAATTATACAAATTTTGAACGAACTGGTAGATTAAATATAGAGTATATGATAAGCTATCTTATAACTTTGAATAAGGGAGAACAGCATAAATTTATTAAGCATATGTTTAAAGATGTTAACAATTGGAAGAAAACTGTTGAAACAAATAGTACAAAATCTGTTTTACGATTAATTAAAATTTGTAAATATCTAAACGTTGATTGTAGTTCGTTAAGCAGTTTAGATCTTAGACAAAAATACAGGGCTCAAATGTTTTCTGTTTTAAATGATATATCTTCATTAGCAGGGTCAGCCAAGCGTATAGAAGGTGCAGTTGATTCAAATCTCCCAGATGTTATGGAGTCTCTCAAAGACTTCTCTGGTGTTATGGGTGATTTTTCAGCAGTTATAAATAAAATTAAGAATATGTACACTGGTAATACCTGGATGATAAACCTGGCTACATTGATAAATAAAGTTTATCTTGTTTTTGCCGTAGTTTACCGTAAGTGTTCTTACGATATAATAGCTAGTGCTATTTTCAATATGGTGGAAGGTTTAGTTCCTACCACGTGTATTAGTCACTTTTTAGAAGTGATTAAAAACAGCCTGTTTCGAGCAAGTGAGGGCGTATTGAATTTTAATGCACAATCTGAGGAAAATGATACTAGTTTTTTGCAAGCTGTATTTAATTCTGTGGGACAGGCTTTTACAGGTTTATTTAATCCTATGTCTAAAAATGACTTTCACGACTTTTCTATAAATGTTAAAAAAGTTACAGCTTTATCAACTTTATTGCGTGCTTGTAAATCTTTAATGGATTATGCTTTGCTTTGTATTGAGTTTGTAATGAAACATTTAATAAAGTTTATTACAAATAAAGTCAGTTTTATACCCAGATCATTTGTCCCAAGTCATTTGGAAACAATTTATAACGAGCTTGATATAATAGAAAAAGAGGACATTCATATCAAGGCTCAATCCAGTTTTAATTCTGCCCGGCGCATAATAGCATTTAGGGATAATTTAAATTTGTATTTGAAAACTGGTGACGATAGTGAGACTAGTAAATTAATGTTAATGCATCTGAATTATATAAAACGTGAGGCTGAAGATTGGGTCAAGAAAATTCCGCCTTATTTGCGAGATGTACCTGGTTCTGATCGAGAGAAACCTATTTGGATTTATATCTATGGGTTGCCACGTATAGGTAAAACCACAATTGTGGGAAAAACCTTGGTTTATAAGTGTGCACAAAAAATGAAGTTAATAGATAAAGGTGAGAAATGGGATGCTTTTGTTTATATGCGTGAATTAGGTGCTGAGTTTTGGGAAGGCTATAATGGTCAACCGGTGGTGTGTTATACGGATATTTTCCAAGCTATTAAAGATGAGCGAAAAATGGATTTGTCTATAACTGAATTAACTAGAGTTAATGATGGTAACGCACTGGGTCTTAATATGGCTTTCCCTGGCCCAAAAGGTAAAGGCAATAATTTCTTCACTTCAAAATTAATCATTAGCGATGCACAAGGTGAAATGAACATTAGTCCGTTTGGAGATAGATGTTGGTCATCTGGTACGCATGCTATGGCCAGGCGCACGTTTGTTTTAGAGTTGGTCTTGAATCCCAAGTACGCTGATGATAAAGTTGGTATTGATTTTGCCAAATATCGTGCCGAGTTTGATCAAGGCAATTATATTTATACTAGGGAAAATCCTATCTGTCCTAACGACGCCTATATATTTAAATTGAGGCATAATACCGAGGGTACAGTGTGGTATGAAAGTACCGATTTTGCTGTCGCAACAGATTACATTGCCGCTTTGTCGTTAGAAATTTATGGGAAAGAATCTAAATTTAATAAAGCAGTTGAAGATTTTTGTGCTTCAACTTTTGCAAAAGAATTTGATGCTTGTACTATACTAGCTAAAACCCAGATGAATGTACCTGAAAATATAGAGAGTGATTATGGTTCTGCTCCGTCATCTCCACCAAATTATAGACATCGACAAAGGCCTCCTTCAAATTTGCCAGATTGTTCCATGCATCCACTTGAGGATGTTGCAATGTTCTTTTATAATGAAAATTCTAAATTTAACAATGACCAATCAAATTTGCAACAAGAGATGGATTCCATGTTTCGTGAAGCAAATTGTACTTGTTTTTCTCGACAAGCAGTTAATATTTTAAAGATTATACATTTTTATCCGAAAACACATGATGTGTGTTTTGCTACAGAGGCAGAAGTGCATGAGTACTATGCTGGTGGTGTAGTTAAACGAGTTAAAAGCACTTTGCGCGTATTCTTAGATATGTTTTATGAAAAAATTGTTGCTTTTAAAAATTTTATGCTGGACTGTGCCAAAAGCGCCGCCACAAAAATGGTTAAATGGATAAGCGATAACCCTGTGTATGGGTTTATGTCTATTTATTGTAGTGTCTTGGGCATGTTTTTAGTTAAAGACTGGTATAAAGAACAAGGCTTGTGGAATCCTATATTTCACCCTGACGCAAATGTAAGGGTTAAAAAAGGTGTTAAGGGTGCCGCCCGTTTACTCGGAAAGAGAGTAGAGGAAGTTACCTATTATGAATTTTTAGATTATATGGAAGGTAAGGTTAAACAAGCTGGTATGAAAGATAGTAGGAAAGTAGTATCCGATGCTATTGCAACAAAAAATACAGGCCTTGATCTAATGACCTTTCTGAAAAATAATACTAAGTTGGGTCATCCTTTTTGTGAGAATGCTAAAGTTTTTGGTGATAGTGTCGCATGTGATAAATCTACTGTAGGGTGCGAAGAACACAATACAATTTACTTTCCTGTAAATTTTAAAAAGACAGGCTGGTCAGATTCCACACCATATTTTGAACTCGATGATAATACATTAGAAGATAGTGACCTTGATGATGCTTCACCACAAAGTCATGAACATAAAGAGCGTAAGAAGATTGTAACTAGACGAAGACGAACAAATAAAAAAGCTCAGTCGCTATCGGTTAATACAGCTGACATGGTACTTAGTTCTAGATCAAATTTTTGTCAATTATTGATTTCTTATGAAGAAAACGGCTCGCGTATTACACTTGCATCAAATAGTGGGTTAAATTTTGTTGCCGATTTGTTTGTCATGCCGAGACACTATTGGTTGCGATGTTTAGAGTACGCTAATTCTAAAATTAATGCTAAGTTAACTCTTTATTGGCCTACTAAGAAAGAGCCTCGTTTTACAACAGTTGATCCGTTAATTATTAAATTGTTTCCGGACGAGTTGAGTTGGAAACATGCGGAAGATTTACAATACATGCAAATAAAGAATGTCTGTAATGGTAAAAATATTATTAAAAAATTTTCTAGTATCAATTCAAAACCCAATTTGGCTAGGTGTAATTTAGTTGGAATTAGATCTATTATTCATCGTTGTACTGAAACTTGTATTGTGCATTTTAGCACAAATTACTGTAAAATAGAGAGCATTCCCGTTTCATGTGCAAAGTATGTTAGTACTGATGAATCTTTTGAACCAGACATTGTTATACAGAAACCTGTTTCATATGAATTTGGAGGTGTCCGAGATTTACGCCGAGGAGTTTTCTTTCCCGATCAGACTATTGAAGTTGCACAATTTATTACATACAAAAATTGTCCTACTGTTGGTGGAGATTGTGGCAGTATTTTAGCTCATGAAGATCCAAGTGTTGTTGCTCCGTTTATTGGGATGCATGGTGCCGCCGATGAGGAAAGACAACATGGTATAGCAAGTCCCATATTTCGAGAAGATCTAGAAGAGGTTTTTGCTTATTTTAATCCTATTGTTAAGTTAGATGATGAAGTTTATGTTGTACCAGAAAATCCTGTTACAGGTTTAGGTGCCGCTGCTCAGTGTTTAGATTTTACGGGTCTAGGTAGGGTTGGTAACTTTGTGAGAAATAATAAAATAATGTCTTACAAAGTGAATCTTCCTAATAGAACTCGCATTTCAAAGAGCGTGGTTTTTGATTTAATGGCAGAAGATTTTGGTCCAAATTTGACAATGCCTGCTAAATTAAACAAAGAGACAATTGATGGAGTTGAGTATTCGCCAATATTATTAGGTATACAAAAAACTATAAAAGACAGTGACATGATCCCAAAGCGTAAAATGCAAATTATACAGGATCATATTAATTCATCTATTATGTCCTGGGATTCTAAATGGTTGTACTCAGAAAAACGTATTTTGTCTATTGATGAGGCATTAAATGGTATAGATGGAATGAAACAGATTGACATAACTACATCTGCTGGTTTCCCTTTCGTTAAATTGGCAAAAGTTACAAATAAAACACCATGGCTTGATATAGAAGTTCTACCTAATTTAAGTAAAGTATTAAAAGCTAAAGATACGTTAAGAAGAATGGTGGAATATCGTATTGAATGTGCAAAGAGAAATCAAATACCTCCAACCTATTTTGTGGATACATTAAAAGATGAGTGTCGTCCTATAGAGAAGGTTAAGGCTTTCAAAACACGAGTGTTTCAAGTTGGTCCTTTAGATCTATCTATAGTTATGAGGCAATATTTTGGTATGTTTTTTGCCCATTGTTCAACCACATTCGTTGAGGGTGAGATGGGAATTGGCATAAATCCAGATAGTATTGAATGGACCAATTTGATCAAACGCATGTTGGTTGTGGGTTTAGATTTCATTTTAGGCGATTACAAAGATTATGATGGTGGAGCCAATATACAGGACGCAATAGCTTGTGCAAAAGCTGCTAATGCGTTTTATAATGATGGTCCTATTAATGCAAAAATTCGATATGTGATAGCAATTACTGTTGTTTCTGCTTATCACTTCTTAGACTCGTATGTGTATCTAACTACTAGTAATAAATCAGGTCATCCTGGTACGACACCATTCAATAATATTAGAAACATGAAGTATTTTCGTTATGTTTATTTAGAAACTGTTGCTAATGATTTAGTTGATTACCATAAGAATGTGTCCGCTAGTTTTACTGGTGATGATAATTTTGCCGCAGTGTCACGACGCGTGAGAGAGAAATTTAATATGTTTAGTATGCGCGATATTTTAGCTAAGATAAATATTACTTATACAGCTGCAGATAAAGGCGAGATAAGTTTACCTTATGTTGGATTAGAAGATGTGACATATTTGAAACGCAATTTTATAAAACACAATAAATTTAATATATATTTAGCTCCTATTGCCATGGATACAATTACTGAGGTGGCTCGCTGGAGTGAGAGTGATCCTTTGAATGTTGAGGATCAACTTTCCCGGTTTAATCAAACCTTATTATTTGCCGCACCGCATGGTGAAGTTGTGTTTGAAAAATTTAGGAAAAAATTTGTAGAGTATTGCTATCTACTAAAACAAGGCAATTGCGAAGTGGATGGTGAACAGATCTACTTAGATTTCGATGCAACAAAGTTATTTACATATGAAAAATGTATGGGCTTGTTTTATCCAGATTATTTTAAACCATATCCTGATCTTACTGGTGTGCTTAAACGAACACATGAGGTATTGCTTTATATGGGTTCAGACCTCTAAGTCTTAAAACTAAGTTTAAATGTTGTACAATATTAATCCGTAATCTACAACATTATTAAATGGATTAACAAAAAAGATATTAAAAATAATTTATATGATGTTGGTGAAAGTTTATACGATTTTGTCAATAGTATGGTTTCGGTCGGCCCTGAAAAGGGCCTACAAGCTCAATCGCACGAGCATAAAGAGCGAGTTGTTAAAACAAGGCGAATTAGGCAAAGAACGAATTTTAAGGCTCAAATGGATTCTGGCGGCTCTGAAGGCGCTGCCCAAGACGGTTTGGAAGAAAATCAAGAAAAGGAAGTTAGCACACAAGCTATTACGACTTTTGATGATTCTTATTCGATGCACACAGCTGATACTTTTAGTTGTGGATATGTTGTCAATGATACTATGCCCAAACCTGACTTAGATATGTTTTTAAAACGCCCCATTATTTTAGGGACCTATAATTGGGCTTCAACTGCCGCTCTGGGTACATCACTTGCTACATGGCAATTTCCTGATGTAATGTTTACGACTACTATGCAAGCTAAGCTAGAAAAAATGGCGTTTTGGCGCCCAGATATTGAAATTACGATAAGAATGAATGGGACTCCTATGCATTATGGAAAGTTAGTCTTTGCTTGGATTCCTCAAGCTAAACAACTTAATCCTTCATATACGTCAAGCTATTTTTCTATGTTTTCAAATAAATGGTTACAAGTTTCTGCTTCGTCAAATCAAGCTACATCTTTTGTTGTACCCTTTACTCATTATAAAGAGCGAGCAACAGTTGGTTTCCAAGTTGAAGATTTCTTTACATTGTATTGCAACGTTGCAGCCCCTTTAAATTCTGTCAATGGTGTTCCTCCTTCCATAAACTTTACAGTTTATGCGCGTGTTGTTAATACTGGTCTGTCTGGTTATTCTTACAGTACAAATTGGGTGGCTCAAAGTTTAGGTCGTCAACGCATGGGTTCAGGTAAGATTGTTCCTGAGGCTGAACAAAAAACTGATGCAGGTAAAGTTGTATCAAGTAGTGTTTCAGGTTTAGGCGATGCAATTTCAAAATTTACATGGGTTCCAGTTATAGGTTCATTAGCGGCTCCTGTTTCTCAGGGCATAAAAGCGGTTGGATCCGTTTTGAAGTGGTTTGGGCTTAGTGTCCCAGTTAATGCTCAATTGACGCATCCCATGCAAATTCGCCAGCCGAGATTGCTTACTATAGAGGATACTCCTACGACTTTAACATTAGGCGTTCTACCTACCCCTGCTGTTTCTAAAGATTACGCTTTGGTTAATGATTGTTTGGAGTCTGCTTCGTTGATTTCATTTATTCAAAGACCTGCGTTGTTTTATGTTGGTACAATAACAAATGTTATGTCAGCTGGTGATACTTTGTTTTCTTCCACTGTAACTCCTACAGCTTTGTGTTGTTACGATTACACAACAGCTTTTTCCGCATCTAATTTTGTTGGTACACCTTTACAGTTTATGTCTAGGTGTCATGCAAAATGGCGAGGTGGTTTACGAATTCATTTGAGTTTCATTTGCTCTCATTTCCATTCAACACGAGTACGTTTATGGTATGTTCCATGGTTTCAGGCAGCTGGTCCAGTTGCTCCTAATGAGACACAGGGAGTTGATGTTGTTAATACAGTTATTGATATTACATCTGAGACAGATTATAGTTTTACTATACCTTTTTGCCAGGAGTCTGAATGGCTTGAATGCCAACCTGGTACAATAACAGCAACACGCTATAATACAAACGGTTTTTGGGGGTTGTCATTAATAAATCCTTTGACCTCTGGCGCTGCTACTGTCAATCCTATGTATTATCAAATTTTTGTTAGTGCAGCTAGTGATTTTCAGTTTGCTGAAATTGACGGAGGTTTATTTCAAACAGGTGGTATGTTTAAAGCACAAAGCTTAGGCTCTACTGAATGCGAAATTCCGTCTTCGTCTATGGCTTGCTTACGAGATAAAGAGTATCCTGTGTTAGGCGGTAGTAGTATGGGCCGTATGTCTCATTCTGTTTTTAATGTTATCGAAACAACCAGTATAAAGCAATTAACAAATATGGTTTGTCCTATTCTAAAAGTTACCTCATTATCCACTACACTACCTACTCAAGTTGCTTATTACCCCTTTGAAGATACAAATGTAGGTACAACTGGTCAGACAAATTTTGTGCATATGTTTTATAATATGCAAACGGTTTTTAGGTACTTTAGAGGTGGTACAAGGTTAGTACTTAAGAATATAGATCCTAATTTGATTGTTCAAATGCGAGTTGGATCAGAAATCAATGCTATAGGTAGTATTGACCAATTTAGTAATGCTTCAATATCTACAGATGATAATGACATTGGTCCTACCACCGTTTCTCTGTTTCAAATGGCAGTTGCCCAATTTAATAAAATTTCAAGCAATCCTGCAGATTGGGTACATCCTTGGTACTACAAGTATAAGTGTGCCCTTACTAGGAGCAATTGTGTTTCTGCCAATTCTCAAGCACAAACAGGTACGTTTCAAACTATTCAATGGTATTCTACTGTTGCTTCAAATAAAAACTTAATTAGTTTGGGGGGCGCAGATGATTTCTTGCTAGGGTTTCAGTTGGGTATACCAGCTGCGACTAGAACAATTCCTTGAAATTGTTCAAAACTTGGAGGCTACAAGTAAAAATAGCCCGCGTTGCGATTTACGCCAGATAAATATATCTGAAAAAAGAACTTATTTACAAAATAATAATAAAAATTCTACAGAGCTGTATGAAATCTCT
>Ga0222739_1000028_pt1 | contig 9371 bp, 2 predicted proteins | sample NatBWC30Ometat_FD_169136 | JGI IMG/M metagenome (GOLD analysis project Ga0222739, IMG submission 169136) | Metatranscriptome of forest soil microbial communities from Barre Woods Harvard Forest LTER site, Petersham, Massachusetts, United... ... | reverse complement strand
GTTTCAGAAGGTCTCACGCCGAAAACATTGTCACTGCCTCTCTTGCTGACATAGGTGGATTCAAAAACGCAATTTGAAACCCTCTACCTGCACGGGCATAATAATCCGACAAAGAGGAATCAGACGTTGCAACAGGCCATTGAGCTGGCCCGGGAATTGTATCCGCATGCACCACAAACCAATCTGTATGTGCAAGCATGGGCATCTCGAAAGTTATAACAGGATTCAAAGAGAGATAGGTTCTATACTCTCCCGAATTCATATTATCGAGAGCTCCAACCCCCGGCAACGGTGTTCCTTGTAGATAATAACTTTGATCAGGAAACTCTGTAGGCCTCACGGCCTTCACCTGAACACAACCTCTGGCATAACGAAAGGAAGCTACTAAATGATCAAAACTATCTCCAACAGGGTCATATGAATGACTCTGTAAAAATGGCTGTAACGGGACAGCCGCCCTAGAGCTCCACCGAAGACAACAATCTTCAACAGACATGTAATCCTCCGGTAATTCTCTATAAAAGTATGGATTTCCTCCTTGGTACATATTCTCATATTCACTATCCATACTACGCACATGCATTTGTGCTATTCCAACCTTCTCCAAACCATCAGGAGGATAATGATAAAAAGAATCACCACAAAATGATCGAACCTGAAAATCTGGACCAGCTTTTATTAACATCATCATAAAAACTTGAGGGGCTTGATCACCTCCTCCAGTAATAGGGGACTCTAAATGTATATTCATAATAGAGGGAATAAGAGCTTGTCCGGTGTCTAAACTTTCCCCATTAAATGGGAAAACTTCACACCACTGGGAAGGATGAACAAAAGGAATCCTTAAACTGACCTTTGTAAAACCAGCAACATCAACACGCTTTAAAAAATGAAAACTAGCATTTATCGCAGGATCAGGTTTAGTGTTTGTAGGTCCTTCCGTATAACAATTGATCACAAAACGAGCAGTAACCAAAGGGGAAGTAAAGAACAACAAATCAACATCAAAAGAACCTCTCCAATACCTAAAAAACTGAGAAAAGAAACTCAAATAAGGCCAACCATACATAGCCTCAAACCACAAAAACATTGGATGAAAATCAATGTTATCATTTTGAGAAGTTGCAGTCCAGGCAAAATCATGGTGAATGGTTCGAATTTGCATCAAATCCTTCAAATAATGCTCCAAGTGATGGTCAGCCAGATTAACTGGCGGAATGCGAAACGCACTCCCTGGATCTAGGATATCAGCTGAAGTATAAGTCATACTCGGAAGAAATCCCGTAGGAGTGGGTGCATTACGAACCTCACCAGCGGCCTCCTCCTCTTTGATATCTCGAGCAAACATCGATCGAACAGCATCCTTCATCGCACCATAAACTCCTCTCCCTGCGTCTGCTGCTTCTTTTCCAGCTTTATACGCACTATTAGCTTCCTTCCAATAGGACATAACTTGTCCAACAACACGAGTCACAGGAGCACCAAGAGCAATTTCTGATGCTACTGCAACAACCCCCGAAGAAACATAAGGATTCGCAAATATGTTCGCCGCACTAACACCCTCTACCACAGGATTATTCATTTGAGCCACACCTGTTCGTGTGGTAGTACCATAAAAAACAGGATTAACAAACCTGTTCATAAGCGTGTACTGAGCAGTCGGCTGAGTGCTATTAACAGCACGAACATAGGGACAATAAATGTAAAGAGTGGGACGAGGTGTTAAATATCCTGATCTCATGTTCAAGGTGGTAACATCATAAGCTTCAAACGCCGAACTAAAAGGAATTTGGATAATATAAGTTCCACCTGTTGTAATATCAATAATAACGGGATCTGAGTTTGCAAAAGCAAAATCCGCAGAAACAACACCTGGATACCACGACACTATCAAAGAACCATAATACTGAGCAGATGCTCTAATAGTTATGGCAACTTCCAAATCTGATTTAAAGTATCTATATCTAATTCCGACAATATCTGCAAAATGTCCGAGCAAATTCGTTATAATATCGTATGTATGAACACTCCCTGTCACCAAATTTTGAGTGTCATTGTCAAACCAATTTGACATAAGTTTAACAGGATTGTCTACTAACGAAAACTGAGTAAATGTACTTTCTGACGGTTTAGCATACTTAGTTATACCCAACGCATCTTCTATCATATTTCTATCTGAAACAACTTCTTGAGTTGTTTGTTCTCCTACTAAATTGAGGAGTTTATTATCTTGTCTTTCTGTAATCCTAGCAATAACTACCTAGTTGGATTAATCTAAGCAGAAATAAAGTAACAAACAGCGAATGAAAGCATAACACTTCTCTTTGTAATCAAAGAAGGAAGATCACTTCAAACCGTGGTTGCGTTTTATACGGCCGCCCAAGCCAAGTGCAGTTTATAGTCATACAGGACTATAACAAATCTATCTACGAACGTGGCTCTGACAACGCATGTCATAAACACGTTTTCGCCAGTAATCCAAACTAGCACCTTGGTAAACTATTCCTGTCTCCTTCAAAGCAAGAGATACTTGATTCCATAGAGCTTGAGCCTCAGAGATCTCATAATGAGCCATCTCTCGGGCAAAAACTTCCAAATTTTGTTGCAGTGTGTCCATTACAGTCTGTTCATCTGACAAACGGATCCAAAACAACATTCCAAATAATGATGACAGCTCAAGAGGAGCCCGCCAACATCCGTCATCTAATCTTAAAAAAGATCGTGCTAAAAAAATCTGTTTATCAACAGACAAAAATGGACTAACCATTTTCATTTTACTAGGATCAGTAAATTCCACACCAAACAATATAGGCATATCTTCCTCAAGAGTTAGGTTATCAAACCAATCTACAATTTCACTCACAGACCCTTCATTGTCATCACCATAACACATGAAGGCAACAACCTCTTCAAAGGTTACTTCATCACCAACCGGTCTTCTATAATAAAAACAACACTTTACATAGATAGCACAACATATCGAATTAATCCAACTTGTCAACCAATTTCCTGAAGAGTTTCCTTTTGTATGGTAATAAGCCCAATTTCCAGCTATGTGAATAGTTGTAAACACCGCATACAAGATTCCACGGATCACATTAAACAATTCATCACCATATTTCATGTGGAACCTGCGACACAAATAAATCAAAATAATGTTTGCCATGAATCTTTGGGTCGAGATATCCATGGTTGACAAATCTCCTCCTATAACTCTGTGCCGTCCATACTTGAAAATAGTATTAGCTATAAAATCCCAGCTAATATCATGAGGATTAACTCCTATTGCAATACAAGATTGTGAACGTCTTTGTTTTTGTGTTGATATATAATGACCAAAAAATTTTTTGGCAATAGCAGAATCCTTAATATTATCAACATTAAAGACACGTGTTTTAAGGGCTTCAATCTTGGCATGAGACAACAATTCATCTTTCTTGCAGTCCACAGTTACATGTTCTATTGCTACCCCAGCTTTCAACAAGGATATTCTCACATTCATTTCCTTAATCAACTGAGGATCAATCCACCGAGATAAACAATTAAAGTAACTGTTTCGTTTTGCATGTTCTGTTCCTTGATCAGGAAAACCAGAAGATGTAGAACCATCCATAGAATCCAAAAATCCAGGCTCTCCAAAGAAAACTTGTTCCCAAGATAACTCTTCATACACATATGGATCGTCACACTCTATTCCTCTAAACAAAAGATCAGGTTCGGTTTCGACTAAACGATAAAGGATATCAGGACAAGGACGTGGAGGAAATTTCGCATATTTTGTCTGGAAAACTCTATATGGATCACCTTTAACTGTAGCCGCAAGGACAGCGGGCGCAGTCAAATTTCTACATTCTGGCAAATAATCATACAACGGCGATTTAACAAAAGATGTTTTTGTAGGCATTCCTACCATTTTACTGGGTCGATAAAACCCACCAACTCCATCGAAAGGCTCTGACCAGTTATCACTAAAATACTTAGCCTCTGGATTAATATAAAAATTTTGAGCCAGAGCTTTTTCTTCCTCTCCCGGGCGAACAAAATCTTGCGAATATAAAGGACATACTATGGAATCTTCCCCATACTGCCCCACGTGAAAACCAAAATAAGGTCGAGCTTGATGTTTTGGCTCCATAGATCTAAAGGGAAACATGCAACATCCTGCATAACCCCTGCCTTTAGGAACCATATAGTAACCGGACATCATCGTTTTAAGACCTTTAGCAGTTTCCGTAACCCTAGGTTTATCTTTCCAATATGCTCTTTCATTGACACTACATGTATAAATCACATCTTGTTTCAATACCTTCGTAGTTTTATCAACCTTATCGACTATACCAACCATAAGTCTTTTAACAGGACCTAAATTATTAACTTTAGAGGTCATAAACCTATGTCCAATATTATTAACCATAGGAAAAGGAATTCTTTCATTTTTGAGATGCATAACTACCCCATCTCTATCTCCTTCTAAAGGTAAGACCAGAAAATCCTTATTTGTATAAACCTCGCCTCCTTTTCCTCCTAAACCATAAATCCGATACGACAAAATATTTCCAGTTCTATACATATGAGATGTTATAACAGCGGTTCTATTATCAATTAAAAGAATATGAGAAGATAAAATTTCTCCTTCTTGTGTTGTAGCTTCGACAAACCTAACATTATTAAGAATATTCAAATCTTCATTACACTCTTGTTGAAATTGAGGAGATTCCTCTCCCATCTGAGCCTGAATATAAAAAGGTCTAAATCCTGTTCGTGGTACAACTGGAACATGCTTATTCACAAATGATTGTGCATAAGAAGCAGGATTAACAGGTATCATGGGTATTCCATTATACGAATACTCTTCATCCTCAACAACATCTTTGCTTTGGAAAAATTTCTCATAAACCTTCTTAACACTATACGAAATAAGACCCACCAAAGTTGTAATAACAGCCAAACCGGCAGCCCCTTTAAGCACTTTCTCATAAACAGAATCTGCCTCAAACGGTTTTGATAAATCAATAGATGTCAAGTATGACCACGCATCATTTATATACCGAGCAAGTCCATCACGAAAACTACGAAAAGACCATGCAGTTTCAGATAAAACTCTGCCTGGTGCGTATTGAACTTCAGTTTTACCGACTATAAAAGATTGTTCACCAGTAACGACAGGTATAATCTTTTCATATCGATTATTTAGATACTCCATTCGGTTATAAGGAATAACTTCCCCGTCTTCATTAACGTTACCCTTAATAAACAACGTATGACCATCATCTATAACCAATGATGAATCTCGACCTAAGGACCCATTACACCGCACTAAAACACATTTAACATAAGAATCAACATAAGGAATCAATCCCATCTTGTCAAAGTCAAAACTCGACTCACCTTTTAAAACACACCCAAGTTCCCGATAATTAACATATCTAAATGCCAATCCATTATAAAACAAATATGATCGATCTGGATTATCTCGGATTTTATTTAGAATTGCATGACAAAGAACATTACCATCAAAATCACTCAGGGCGAACGTATCAATCTTACCACACACCACACATCCTTGGAGTATACTCACAGCAATCTCGTATTCATTACAATTGTAATCATTCCCAATCGTTAAATCAACTTGAGCATTATACACTTCATCATAATTCAACCTTAACAACTCGAAGTCATCAGAACTAGGAGGATGTGTAACAAGGGTTGGATCAAACTCTGAACACACACTTTGGAAAATAGGCAAATAAGGTATAATACTATCATTCTTAACCGCTTCAAAATTGCTTTTAAAAATAAGATATCCCAAATAAGAATTTATAGATATTTTTTTCCTAGCTTCTTTCAACTCTTTAGCCTTAAACATTTGCGCTTGAGCGGCATCGACAGCATCCCAATCAAAATCCTCGAATTTAATAATTCCTTCTCCAGCTTTATGTTTTCGATGACACTCTACCATAAGATCAACAACCTCAAAAAAATTGAGCTTTTGACCTAACTTCAAGCCAGATTCATCTAACGCCATTTGTATACAGCGAGCTGTTTCTCCACTAGCTTTTTGAGCTAAAGATATAACCTCAAAAACCCATGCAGTCTTGAGATTAGAATTATCCTTTTTCAAATTTTCTACGCGATGAACTTGCAGTGGAAATTGAACTCTTCTCACAAAGCCACCGACTGATTTATCAGTAAGACCCAAATTATTGGCATCTAAAAAGTTTGACGTAGCCAACACCCACTCTGAGTCGCAATAAACTAAACCCTTCCTTTCAAAAGCCATATTAACTGGATAAGCAGTACTTTCAGTTACTGCCATCAGTTCACTCGCAATTACAGCTTTTTTTGGTTGCTCAGCAACCTTAAAAATGTCATTATACATAATGACTCTCTGATTATGATAATTCTCCCAATATACAACCTCTCCCGAACCATCTCTTGGATATATATCTTCAGGCGAGAATTTCCTATAATTTTCATCAACAGCCTTCATCAACTTAGGCCCATCGGGATTGTCAGGATCATCAACCGGATATTTTTTTGCAATACGGTGGAACGCATAACTAAGAAGTATATTTTGCAAAACACTTTTACCTTGACCACCTTCTCCTCCTAAATATATCATAGTCGGTACAGGTCTTGTAAAAGCTCCAGAACAAACCACTGTTGCTTTATCAAACAAAAGTTTTAGTTTAATTACTTTGTGGGCCCAAGCATTTTGATTAAAATACGTACTAAACTTTGGGTTCATAAGAAACTGATTCCATCCCTTTAGCTTAAGCTGCAATTCTATAACCTTACGGGCAATATCTTTATCTGTGCATACCTTCGAATCAATATTGGGAATAGAAAAAATTTCTTCCGCATCATGTAACCAGGAAGTAATCTCCGGGATTTCTTCTGGACCAATAAAATAATCAATGTTAAGAACCTTTTTGCAAATCCAATTAATAGTAGCAGGTGCAGCATCAGACACCGCGCTAACAAGATTCGCATGAGACATCGTAGACGTAGCTAACCTATCAGTGGGCATTCTACAACCACATGCGACCATGCTAATAGTAGCTAAAATACCACAAACTAATGACCCTGTTCCTACCATTTGACTCTCGGCTGTGACCTCCAAACACGTGGGCATACCAAACCACTCCTCACACAATAAGTCCAACATATTAACCATATCAATAGTGAGAGAAGCGAATTTTTGCACCAAAAACGCTATAAGCAAACCAAACCCAAACAAAACAAAAATTTTAGCCAACCAACTCTCACTAATAATGTTGAACATCTTATTGCACAACTCTTTTATTTTATTAAAAGCTTCGGAACAAAAATTTTTAAACGCATCATATCCAGAACTAATAAACTCGCTAACAGAACTCCATGAAAATTTAGAAAAAAAACTTTTAACAGTATCTAGAAAATCATTAACTCGATTAGCTTGATCAACGGCCTTAGGGACTTGTTCCTCAGCTAATTGTCTCACCAACTTAACCTCCTCCACCATAGCAGGAACGCTTTTAATAGCATCCATAATTCCAACTTCTTTGATGATAGGCAAATCATCCTCATCACCAGGACCAAAGTCACTAGGCCAAATGCCTGAAAACATTTGTGCCTTTCCTGAATAATTTGTACCACGATGTTCCGTGGAAACATAATGATTGTTATAAGCTTTCAAACATTTTAAAGGATCTAAAATCCACCACTCATAATATTTTTTAATCTTTCCGACCAAATAATCTCTTTTTAATGGGTTGTGTAACTCATTAATGTACGCCAACACAATCCATATCTCCGCTTGAACACGAGCATCTAATCTCGGAAAAGTTGGAAACAAATCATATTTAGAAAAAATTTTATTTCCTTTCGGTCTTCCATCAACACGCCACCCTCTCTCAGGTTTTTCAACTTCGTCTATAGGCCCAAAAAAAGGCACACTTCTTCCTTCATCGAAAACATTTGAATTAAACATTTGAGCTATTCCTTTCTTTACCTTCAATTTTAATGGATAATGATATTTACATATTGCTTCTTCTATAAGCAACGCATCTTCTCCATTCGCTTCTATATTCCAATCACATCTATCAAGAGCACGAAGCTGCTCAATACATCTTTTAAACTGCTTATAATCATCTCTATTTATGAGCATAATCTTCATCCACTTTAAAATATTTGACATATAAATTTTATAAGTTTGATAAAACTTATAATATTGCATTGATGATACATCATGTTTCGACGTATGCTTCCAGGATCTACACAAAGAATGCCATCCCTTAGCAAAATACCTATCAAATATAAAAACAAGATATGAATAGTTATGTTCCTTAACATAACCATCCAATCCTTTCCACCTGAGACGTTCACAATGACCATACCCATCAAACGTCTGAATAACTCTATGTCTGTAGAAAATACTCTCATATTTTTTATTCAACCGATCTCTACTTTCTACAAACAAATTTACATCTAACTGTAATCTTTCACCTTTAGGATACTTCAATCGCTTTCTCCTAAATTTCTCATCAATATCTTTTCGTTGCCTTATAGGCTTTCTTTTATCATAAGTAAAATCCATTTCGTCAATGTTGAAATGTTTAACCATAAAGAAATTAGTAAAATAAGTATAATCAAAGTAGTATATTGCAGATAATAGCACAGAATCGTCAATGTTGAATCTATGTATAAATCGGTCACCACTTTAATAAATCAAGTAAACCCTCCGGTATAAAACGGGACTTCCTGTTTCTTAACGATACAAAACGGGTTCGAAATTCCATCAAATCAATTAGAGGTCAACTTCAATTCATCATCATTTTACAAAATCACATGGAGCTTTACCTACAGTAAATAACTCGAGCCGCCATGCCTGACTTTACAGCGCATGTCAAGGGTATTTCCAGCCGCTACGGACATTTAAAGTAGACTCCAGGGTCTATTCATAAAAATCTCAATCCTATAATTTAACTTAAAGAAAAGAATCTTTTTCTGCTTTTACATACAAAAGTCTAAAGCGGAAATCCATCACAACCAAATTCATAACAAATACAAATCATCACATGATGGTAACAACCAGGTTCATAACGAATACAAACCATCGCATTAAATAATTATGGCAGTTAAGATGTCATATCCAACATCAAATCTGCCCATACGCCAACAATAAAATAAACTTAAAGTATTACGTACATTTTGTTAAGTACAAAACGCTATTTCACGCCTAAAAACTATAACTAATTAAAACTAACATAAATATAAATTTTATTTAATTTTACTTTAAAATAAACAACAACTAACATAAAAAGTGTGACTTAACACAAAATTGATTAATTTATAGGACAGTATCTCAATATAACCACGAGATACAGCAC
>Ga0222739_1000027_pt1 | contig 9435 bp, 13 predicted proteins | sample NatBWC30Ometat_FD_169136 | JGI IMG/M metagenome (GOLD analysis project Ga0222739, IMG submission 169136) | Metatranscriptome of forest soil microbial communities from Barre Woods Harvard Forest LTER site, Petersham, Massachusetts, United... ... | reverse complement strand
TGACGGCCGTCGTTATTTCCGTATTACTTCTGATGACGTTGATGACGTCAGTTAGTGGCCAGTCCGGTCCTCCTGGTAACACTGGAGCAGCGGGAGTTCCAGGACCTCAGGGATACACCGGAAATCCGGGCGTACAAGGCACTCCAGGTACTCAAGGCCAACAAGGTCCTTCAGGACCAGCTGGCAACCAGGGACCTCAAGGACCTTACGGCCCGGCAGGACCTCAAGGTGTTTTCGGACCTCCTGGTTTAAGCGGCCCACTTGGTCCAGCTGGACCTTCTGGACCATCTGGACCTCCTGGGTCTGGTGGTCCTCTCGGTGCTCCTTCCAACACCCCCGGACCATCCGGCCCTCCAGGACCTCCTGGCCCACCCGGCCCACCAGGAAATCAAGGACCTGTCGGCGGTACAGGATTCACCGGACCATCTGGACCCTCTGGACCTGTAGGATCACCAGGTCCAGCAGGACCCGTTGGAGTGCTAGGACCACAAGGCGGCACTGGATACTCAGGATTTCCAGGTCCGGCTGGAACATCAGGGCCCCCTGGAGGACCTGGAGGACCGGGTTCTGCAGGTCAGCCTGGATTTAGCGGTCCAGCAGGATCCCCGGGAGGGTCAGGATCTCAGGGTCCCAACGGACCCTCAGGACAAGCTGGAGTGAACGGACAGCCAGGAGTAATTGGACCAGCTGGCCCCGCTGGACCTTCAGGCCCTCCAGGCCCGACAGGTTTTACGGGGGGTGCAGGCCCACCCGGCTCGCAGATAGGCTCCCCTGGTCCTTCAGGTCAGCCAGGAATACCAGGACCTCCGGGACCCGCCGGACCACAGGGAAGTAACGGGGCTCAAGGCGCTCCGGGTGCACCGGGCTCTCCTGGACCTAGCGGACCCAGTGGACCAAGTGGATCTTCGGGACCAAACGGACAAGCAGGACCCAACGGACCCAGCGGACCATCTGGACCTTCCGGCCAGCCCGGGCCCACCGGACCTTCTGGTCTTCCAGGAACACCAGGAAGCAGCGTACCAGGCGGTCCAGGACCTGCTGGACCTAGCGGACCGTCCGGGGCGCCGGGACCTGCCGGTGGACCCGGTCCAGCCGGACCTGCTGGTGGTAGCGGTTTACAGGGTGCTACCGGTGGGTCTGGATCAGCCGGACCTCCGGGCCCTCTCGGCCCCTCAGGACCTCAGGGCCCCAGTGGGCCGGCCGGACCTCTTGGTCCCCCAGGACCTGTCGGGGCCAGTGGACTGCCGGGTCCATCTGGAGGACCAGGAGGACCAGGAGCTTCGGGACCCAGCGGACTACCCGGACCATCAGGACCAGCCGGGACACCTGGACCAATTGGCACTGTCGGTGGAACTGGGCCTGCCGGCCCGTCCGGACCTCAAGGTGCTCAAGGACCATCAGGAACCCAAGGACAACTTGGTCCAAGCGGCGGGCCGGGACCAGTTGGAGGTAGCGGACCAATTGGTCCTCCAGGCGCTGCTGGGCCATCCGGAATTCAGGGTCCCACGGGTCCCCCAGGGTTCCCAGGACCTACAGGCCAGTCTGGAAATAACGGTGTGGCTGGAGTGGCAGGACCAACTGGACCTTCCGGAATTTCAGGACCTCCTGGTCCAGCGGGACCTAGTGGACCATCTGGCCCAACTGGGCCGTCAGGTTCTCAGGGCTCGTCAGGGTTTATTGGAGTTTCGGGGCCAAGTGGACCGAGCGGACCAGTGGGGCCTCCAGGGCCACCTGGGCCAATTGGGCTGGGCGGAACGCCTGGTCCCGTGGGTCCGCCCGGCAGTCAGCCGGGACCTGCTGGCTCGCCTGGAGTGAACGGACTTCCAGGACCTCAAGGATCTGCTGGAGCACCGGGACCTGTTGGGCCAGCTGGACCCAGTGGACCCACTGGACCCTCAGGTCCTTCTGGACCGTCTGGGGTTGTCGGAGTGCCTGGCGTGGGAGGACCTTCGGGTGCACAAGGTCCTCTTGGTCCATCAGGTCCTAGTGGACTTCAGGGACCAGCTGGACCTCCAGGAGGCGTTGGTCCGTCTGGCTCTACTGGTCCGTCTGGATCGACTGGAATAAGCGGGGGTCCGGGATCCGCAGGACCTCCTGGTCCCGCAGGTCCTTTAGGTCCTTCTGGACCGCTTGGACCCTCAGGAGTACAGGGACCCAACGGTGGACCAGGACCAGTCGGCCCTGCAGGACCTAGCGGACCATCTGGGTCTAGCGGAGGTCCAGGTCCAACAGGTGTTCAAGGTCCGCCGGGACCTGCGGGTCCGGCCGGACCGACAGGACCTGCAGGAACCCAGCCGGGACCACCAGGAAGTACAGGACCAACAGGACCAAATGGGCCAGCAGGTCCGAGTGGTGTACAAGGAGCGACTGGAGGTCCGGGTGGAAGTGGTGTGTCCGGACCTACTGGTCCTCCAGGCGCTCCTGGTCTTGTCGGCTCATCTGGAGCACAGGGACCTCAAGGACCTTCTGGTCCCTCTGGAGCGGCAGGACCTTTGGGTACTGTGGGTGGTCGCGGTGGGACTGGACCTCCGGGACCAACTGGATCAATCGGACCAAGCGGACCATCAGGAGCGCCAGGTGTCGGTGGACAGGGTGGTCCACCGGGAGGTCCTGGAGGAGCGGGAGGAACTGGATCTACGGGATCATCTGGACCGTCTGGGTCTCCGGGAGCTCCAGGGATACCGGGGGGAACTGGACCAGTTGGAAATCCTGGGTCTAATGGCCCAGCAGGCACTCCAGGTTCTCCAGGTGGTCAAGGGCCACAAGGCAGCGCTGGATCAACGGGCCCACCAGGTCCGCTTGGATTCCCTGGTTCACCTGGAGGTCCGGGAGCTCCTGGAGTCCTCGGCCCTACTGGACCAAGTGGCCCAACGGGAACGTCCGGCACACCAGGAACGCAAGGACCATCAGGAACACCAGGGCCACCTGGTGGAACAGGACCACAAGGAGGGGCTGGTCCATCTGGATCACCTGGGCCCACCGGACCATCTGGTACAAGTGGAGCTCCGGGCATAGCTGGTAGCGGAGGGCCACCTGGTCCAACTGGATCTATAGGTCAGGTCGGTGCGTCAGGACCTCAAGGACCCATTGGGTCAACTGGGCAGCAGGGACAGCCCGGGGCTATAGGTCCATCTGGGACTTCAGGACCCGCCGGGACCCCGGGACAACAGGGCTACACCGGCTCACCGGGACCTGCTGGAATTATTGGTCCAGCTGGAAGTACTGGGCCGGGCGGACCTAGCGGCAGTCAGGGTTCACCAGGAGCGATCGGTCCGGTTGGACCTCCAGGACCAATAGGAGGTCCAGGACTGCTCGGCCCTACAGGTCCGTCAGGGCCACAAGGACTTCAGGGACCACAAGGAACACCGGGTTCACAAGGTCCATCTGGAAGCACTGGGTCTACCGGAACTCAGGGAGGAACTGGATCATCAGGACCGGCTGGCCAGGTCGGGACTAGCGGTCTCCCAGGACCTCAAGGAGGTACTGGACAGCAAGGACCGGTTGGTGGTCCGGGACCGGCTGGTGGGAGCGGTAATCAAGGACCTCAAGGTCCCACAGGAAATCCAGGGCCACTAGGACCTCCAGGGAACTCTGGATCAGCAGGTGCACCAGGTCCCGGAGGACCAGTTGGACCCGCCGGTCCAGCAGGAGCTGCCGGGCCATCGGGCGCACAGGGCTCACCGGGAGACGTTGGGCCAGTTGGACCCTCTGGGTCACCGGGCCCTGCAGGAAGTGTTGGTCTCTCCGGCGTGCCTGGATCCAACGGACAATCGGGACCAATTGGTCCGACTGGACCACAAGGACCAGCTGGCAGCGGACCTCCTGGGCTGCAGGGTCCACAAGGACCACAAGGATCAGCGGGCCAACCGGGACCTGCCGGACCATTGGGGCCGTCAGGACCGACTGGACAACCTGGTCCTGCCGGACCGAGCGGCGCGAGTGGCGGATCCGGTGCTCCAGGACCAGTCGGTAGTTCAGGAGTGGCTGGATTTCCCGGTTCGCAAGGGACCCCAGGCCCCCAGGGACCTTCGGGCGCTGCTGGCCCTTCCGGAGTTCCAGGATCACCTGGAGGCGGAGGTCAACCAGGAGTTCAAGGACCACTTGGTGCTACCGGATCAACTGGAGCGTCCGGCCCAGCTGGACCACAAGGACTTCCTGGTGGCACTGGATTCACCGGGAACACCGGAACCAATGGACAGTCAGGGCCTTCCGGGTCTCCTGGACAGCAAGGATCCACTGGCCCATCAGGACCTCAGGGTCTGGGTGGATCAACGGGTTCAGCTGGAGGAACGGGATTTCCCGGACCTGCAGGTGGAACTGGCAGTAGTGGAGCGCCCGGAGGGGCCGGACCTTCAGGCCCAGCTGGACCGGCCGGGACCCCTGGACCCACTGGGTCACAAGGAGCGACTGGACCTCAGGGAGACAACGGATCTCCAGGACCTGCCGGACCTGTTGGAACTTCTGGTGGACCTGGTCCGAGTGGAAGTAACGGCGCCACGGGCGGAACAGGATCACAGGGAACACAAGGAACTCCGGGCAGCGTTGGACTTCCGGGTCCATCCGGTCCAGCGGGACCTCCAGGCATCGCCGGACCTCAAGGTGGAGTGGGCTCTACGGGTCCAGCGGGCACTCCAGGACTCCCTGGACCTGCTGGAGCCACAGGTCCGTCACCTCCAGGACCACAAGGCGCTGTTGGAAATCCCGGAGCGACTGGTCCTGCTGGAACAAATGGGTCGCCCGGAAACGCGGGATTGCCTGGTCCACCTGGATCTCCCGGATCCCAGGGAGCGGTGGGATCGGCTGGAACTCCGGGTCTGCTAGGTCCGCAGGGAGCCAGTGGTGCACCTGGAATACCAGGAAATACTGGACAGCCTGGAACACCAGGAGCTCCGGGACCTGTCGGACCAATTGGTTTCTCTGGAAACCCCGGATTGCCCGGATTTTCTGGTCCAACTGGCGGAGTCGGAGCGACTGGACAGCCTGGCAGTGCTGGAAATGCTGGAGCGACGGGCCCAGCGGGACCCGTGGGATCTCCAGGAGCTCAGGGAGCGACTGGAGGTCAGGGAAGTAACGGTGGATTGGGACCTTCTGGACCTACTGGACTACCAGGTGCGAGCGGTGGGGTCGGACTGCCTGGATTTCCCGGATTTCTCGGTCCGACTGGTCAGAGTGGCGCTCCGGGACAGCCTGGATCACAGGGACCTACTGGACCAAACGGAAGTCCAGGTCCATCGGGAACTCCGGGATCTCTTGGACCCAATGGAGCTCCAGGTGTCCAGGGAGCTACCGGCGGGACGGGAACCCAGGGACCACAGGGTCCGTCTGGAAATCCGGGACCTAACGGCAACCCAGGATCACAGGGACCTGTCGGGTCACCAGGACCACAAGGGCCTCAGGGCGCGAGTGGATTCATCGGACTTCCAGGATCAGCTGGTCTTAACGGTCCCCAGGGAGCTCCAGGTCCAGTCGGCTCGTCCGGACCTGCCGGTCCAGCCGGTGGTACCGGAGCGTCCGGTGGAGTCGGACTTCCAGGTGCTAGTGGATCCGCTGGTCCAGCTGGACAAAAGGGCAGCCAGGGAAGCGTGGGAGGACCTGGAGCCGTTGGATTCCCGGGTCCAGCAGGACCTTTGGGACCAAGTGGACCCGCAGGACCTGCCGGATCTGCTGGCACCCAAGGACAGCAAGGGTTCACTGGCGGCACGGGCCCGCAGGGACAGTCTGGACCTCAGGGAGGTTCGGGTCCCTCGGGTCCCGTCGGATCACCAGGACCTGCAGGACCACAAGGACCGTTAGGTCCTCCGGGAAGCTCTGGCGGGCCCGGGCCTACTGGTCCAGCTGGTGGCCCTGGACCCTCAGGACCTAGCGGCCCGATTGGTGCTCCTGGCTTCTCTGGGGCACCGGGTGACACAGGGTCTAGTGGGAACGTTGGATCACAAGGGCCACAGGGTGCTCAGGGAGGAACGGGTAATTCGGGCGGGCCTGGACCAGCAGGACCTCAGGGACCTATCGGCTCGCCCGGACCTTCAGGAGTGTTAGGTGGTCCTGGATCTAGCGGAGCCCCCGGACAACAGGGATTCACTGGTTCTACCGGACCAGCAGGATTATCTGGATCCTCTGGACCTGCTGGAGCTCCTGGGCCGAAAGGATCGCAAGGTACTGTCGGCGCTTCTGGCTCTAACGGTCCTACTGGCCCTGCCGGCACGGCTGGCTCTCCAGGTCCTACTGGAAATCAAGGACCAAATGGTCAGCCTGGAAACCCGGGTTCGGCTGGTCCCAATGGCTCTCCTGGATTACCTGGTGATACGGGACCACAGGGACCAAGTGGAGGTCTCGGCAATGTAGGAGCTCCCGGACCCGCCGGACAAGCCGGTACACCGGGCGGTGTGGGGTCCACAGGTTTCACAGGTCAAGCTGGACCTAGCGGACCTAGCGGATCAAATGGTCCTAGTGGCCAGCAAGGGGCATCAGGTGCAACTGGAAACACTGGTAATCCTGGACCCGCAGGAGCAGTTGGTGCATCTGGACCAGCTGGAACGGCTGGCGGTCCGGGTTCTCAAGGACCTGCCGGGCCACAGGGAAGTCCAGGGGACAGTGGAGCTGCAGGCACACCTGGAACGGCTGGGAACCCAGGAGCACCTGGATTTCAAGGATCACAGGGAGCTACCGGAGCGAGTGGACCTAGTGGACCGGCTGGGCTGAGTGGAGACACTGGACCTAGTGGAGGACCAGGACCTGCGGGACCAAGTGGATCATTGGGACCAGTAGGACCTGCAGGACCACAGGGACAGGTAGGTCCACTGGGACCGGCCGGGCCTGTTGGACCAGCGGGACCACAGGGCGCTCAGGGAGACACCGGATCTTCGGGACTGCCAGGAACGAACGCAGCACCCGGCTCCACAGGACCCGCCGGACCACAAGGTCCGACTGGATCAGCCGGACCTCAGGGCCCCACCGGCCCCACCGGGCCTCAGGGAGCGACCGGGTTCAGCGGCGCTAACGGACAGCCGGGACCTTCTGGTAATCCTGGATCCCCTGGTATTCAGGGAGCTACTGGGCCCGCGGGACTGAACGGAAACGCTGGCGGAACGGGACCTCAGGGATCCGCTGGATTTTCAGGTACTCCTGGACCGGCTGGTCCACTGGGTCCTGTCGGCTCTCCAGGAGCGGCCGGAGCACCAGGACCCGCAGGTTCTCCAGGAAATGTCGGTCAACCAGGCTTCCAGGGATCACCCGGACCAGCTGGAGCTTCCGGCTTTCCAGGTCCTTTGGGACCAAGCGGACCATCAGGGACACCGGGACAGCCGGGACAGACTGGCTTCACTGGAGCGTCTGGAAATGCTGGACCATCTGGATCTCCTGGAACTCCAGGGCCAGCTGGTCCGATAGGGCCAGTTGGACCAGCAGGGCAGTCTGGGACGCCAGGGACTCCAGGATTCTCTGGAACTCCTGGTAATCCAGGACCCTCTGGACCGAATGGTTCACCCGGACAAATTGGCCAGCCGGGGGCTGTCGGAACACCAGGAACACCGGGCTCTGCCGGGGGGCCAGGAGTTTCCGGCCAGCCAGGGTCGAAGGGACCAACGGGATCTTCTGGCACTCCAGGATCGCCTGGTCTTCCAGGAACTCAGGGACCAGCAGGACCATCTGGTTCTCCGGGACCGTCAGGTTCCCTTGGTCCGTCCGGTCCATCTGGCAGTCCAGGCACACCTGGCTTGGTGGGCCCTACCGGCTCTCCAGGAACCAACGGTCAGCCTGGGAGTAACGGAACACCCGGAACGTCCGGCGCTCCAGGACCCGCCGGCTCACCAGGTCCTCAGGGACCCGCAGGACCAATTGGACCTCAAGGTTCTTCAGGTTCCCCAGGACCTGCGGCTGCTCAAGGTGTTAGTGGTGCCCCAGGACCCCAGGGACCTCAGGGTCCACAGGGTGCACCAGGAGTGAACGGTGCTACTGGGCCTACTGGCCCTGCCGGGAACACAGGACCTGTAGGTCCGGCGAGTGCTCCTGGAGCTCCAGGGTCCCCGGGACCACAGGGCGCAGTGGGGGTGACGGGAACACCCGGAAATACCGGATCATCGGGATTTGCTGGAAGTCCAGGACCTGCGGGTAACCCGGGAGGTCAAGGATCTCAAGGCTCTACCGGCTTCACTGGCTTCAGTGGCCCATCTGGCCCTCTCGGTCCTCTTGGCCCAACAGGACCAAGTGGGCCAGTCGGTCAGTCTGGGTCACCAGGACCTGCCGGCTCCCCAGGAACTCCCGGAGCCTCAGGATTTCAAGGTCCCCCCGGACCCACTGGCCAGCCTGGAGCGTCAGGTTTCGCAGGGTCTCCAGGTGGTCCTGGGCAGCAGGGAGCTTCGGGTGGACCAGGTCCGTTGGGACCTGCTGGACCTATCGGAAGTCCTGGTCCTCTCGGAGTACCTGGAAATACGGGATCATCGGGACCAGCTGGTTCACCCGGAAATTCGGGAACACCGGGAAGTCCGGGATCTACCGGACCAGCCGGGACCCCGGGAACTCCGGGACAGAACGGAGGGACTGGACAGCCGGGGACTGCGGGCGCTCCGGGTGACACCGGCTCGTCTGGAGCACCTGGAACACCTGGAACAAACGGCTTTCCAGGCGGACCTGGTGTTAGTGGTCCAAATGGAGGAACAGGGTTCACGGGACCAGGAGGACCAACCGGTCAGCCGGGACCTCAAGGACCACAGGGACTACAGGGTCCTAACGGGCCTTCCGGACCTCAGGGAAATCAAGGCCCGCAGGGAGTCCAGGGTAGTCCTGGCCCACTTGGCCCAGTGGGTTCTCCCGGAACTCCCGGCCCCAGTGGCCCTTCTGGCGCTGTTGGGACACCTGGAGCCACAGGTGGGTCAGGACCGACTGGTAATCCAGGAACACCTGGATCGGCAGGAAATCCGGGATCCCTTGGACCGCAAGGATCTCCCGGAGTTTCAGGTCAGCCTGGAAGTATAGGACCCAGCGGACCGGCGGGACCAAAGGGCTCTTCGGGAACCCCTGGACCTCAGGGTTCTCAGGGACCAAATGGATCGCCTGGAAATCCAGGTCCCGCTGGCACTCAGGGAGGTCAGGGATCAACTGGCCAACAGGGATCAACTGGTCAGCCTGGAGTAACCGGAGGAAGCGGATTCACAGGCCCTGCTGGCCCGGCCGGTAGCCCTGGACCAAATGGTGGAAGTGGTCCCAGTGGAACTCCCGGTAGTACCGGTTTCACGGGTTCCACGGGTCCGTCTGGAACAGCTGGAAACCCCGGAACAGCTGGAGCTCCTGGTCAACCTGGAAGTCAAGGATCTGTTGGACCCGCTGGACCAGCTGGTCAATCTGGTACACCAGGAAATTCTGGACCTCAAGGACCCCAGGGTGACATAGGACCTGCCGGACCGAACGGGTCCCCCGGGAATTCAGGACCACAAGGCGCGA
>Ga0222739_1000024_pt1 | contig 9544 bp, 2 predicted proteins | sample NatBWC30Ometat_FD_169136 | JGI IMG/M metagenome (GOLD analysis project Ga0222739, IMG submission 169136) | Metatranscriptome of forest soil microbial communities from Barre Woods Harvard Forest LTER site, Petersham, Massachusetts, United... ... | reverse complement strand
TATAAGCCTCGCCCTAAGAGACCTACCATCATGGTAAGTCTTCCATTGCGATAACCGACAATAATTTAGCAGTAAAAACTATACTAAACTACGTAATTTACGAATAATCTTGGTTAAATAAAATAATGATCGTGCCGAAATATAAATGATTTGATTTCTTGATTAACTAATTATTAAATGATTCATTCCACTGCCGGTCAAGCAATGCGTAGTCATGAGTCAGTAACTTCCAATACGTGCTTGCCCTTGTATTGAGCTCCATGCGCTGCAATTGTCGTATAGCACGATTGATCTTCGCTACTGTGTTATTATAATACATCTCACCATGATGGTAGGCCTCCCTCTTAACTGTTTCTAAGTTTTGATACGTGGCGGCCACATCATCAGAACTTTTGCGGATCCAATTGATTTCTTCCATAATCGTCTGTTCATCTATCGGAGCCAAAATTCTGTTCCTGTTTTCAATATGCGGTGAAAACTTCCGCTTGAGGTAGGTCACTTCTTCCAGAGGTTCCAATTCAGGAACATCCCGCTCGCTCTTAGTTGCATCAGTGTAACCTATGTTGTGTCTCGCGAAGAAAGCCTGAACGGTCCTAAAATTGAACCATTTCTGGATTTTCTTCGACGGAGCCACAACATGGTCATCTCCATAAAACGCAAACTCAACTAAGTCTAGGATCTCATCAGCTGTCAACTCAATCTCCTCAAGCTCAGCTATCTCCAACATAGCAACTACAAGATACAAGAAATTGGCACCCGAATTGAAATCAGCCGTTACCACAACCCCAGATGGCAGCCCTTGACTCTTTAACATAAGAGTATTGCCTGCCAAAAGATAGGTATGTGACATTTCATCGACTAAAACCCTTCGAACTCGCGCATTCTCTTCTCCATCATCGTACAACTTATTAATAACATCTACTAGCCGTGCCAATGTTTCTGGGTCTAAACGCCCATCCCATGCTTTGTAATCTCCTGCAAAGACATCGCCACCGAACTTCTTCAATCGTCTGTATAGTGTAGTCCACGCCGTACCAGTCGGGTCAATCCCAACACTAGATGGTAAACTCGTGCAATTTTGATTCATCGCACACACATAGGCGCCGAAATACATCCGACAGACGATATTATAGTCCAATGGCATACAATCAAACGATCGCGTGCCTCCTGCCTGGATCTTCTTCAATGATCTTCGCTCGTCTTTCAAATTACTATACCCATAACCAAACATACGCTCTCCAGCCTTCGCCAATTCAATTCTTTTCTGAACTTTCTCTTCCAAGAGCTTTCCTTCGATCGTCCGCGCTATTTTGTATTCTAGTGGATCTTCTTGTATCTCCTCAAAGAGGAACCGTTTCCCTTTACTCCCAGGTGGCCTTTTCAACTTATAAGGCCTCCCGGGGCTTGTCAACATATTCAACCGCGCATAACCTGCAGCTGGTATACCATTAATTGCTTCATGCAAAGTTAACAATCTGTAATCTAAGCCTTTCGGTTTTACAGACGCCAACTTGTTATACACAACTTGCTCCGCTATGTCGAGGTGTCTTTTCGCAAACGGGATCATCGGTTCCTCAAATTTTTCAAGTGCTTTCTCCATAGGCGACACTTCACGCCTTTCCAATATTCTTGGATCTTTCCTGTCAATCACTGAAGGAAACGTCACTGGTGCTGAAATCATACCATGCAAGGGGGAGGGAATAATGTCTGTCTTATTAACAAATCTCTCTCCCTGCTTGGTCTGTCCCACCACCACTAAGTTTCCAGCCGGTATAACATTTATGAAGCTTGGGTCAGGGGCCTCAAATCCCTGTTTGCGCACCTCCTTCAATCCTGGAAATTTTACAAAATCTTCGATCTGGAAGTTGCACAATTTTGCCACTCTCTCGAGCTCCGCATCCAGCCACTCCTTGGTCAAAAAGGCACTAAAGCCCTCACTAACCTTCTCATCGCCAGCAACGTGCATCCCACATATCATTCCTTCCATATTTGGATCTAAAACACTAAGGATGCCACCACAGTCTCCTGGTTGCGATGCAGTTCCATAACAGAACCCTCGCAAGAAAACTTTCTCACCATCGTCAAGTTTATAAAAAACTTGCTCCGTCATCTGGCGAACTAACACATCACTATTGAACATAACGACGGGTTCGCCCAGTTTCGATCTTACTCTGGCAAATTGTCCCACACAGCGCTGAATTCGGTGTAACCCTGCATCGCGCACAAAGTGGGCTCTAATATCACTAAAACTTGGTATCGTTCTGCTGAGCAGAACTAGACACAAGTCAGCCTGCAAACTCATGTTCCCAACTTGGCCAAGACGATGAACGTCATAACCAATCCTCACTTGATGAAATGATGAGCCCAGTTTGTGTTTTCTCACCTCGAGGGTATGCTCTCCGGTCAAGCCAGCAAATAAATGCCAAGGCGCCAGCAAGAGCTTCCCGACGATGCCGAGACCACACATAACCTGGCCGTTACATTTCAATTCAACACAATTCTTGGGAACAATCGTATCCTTGAGAACCGCTAAGCTCCCAGGATCCTCACAACCTTCCTTCTTTACTTCCCTGTCACCGCGACACTGCTTACACAAATTCACATAGGTGCTTGCAGTTCCGTAGTCCACTTTATGGACGTGAAAGAAGTAATCACCACACTCTTCGCATAAATGCGAATGAGGGTGCCTTCTCCCATCATCCGGAATATTCCTGTGATCTTTTCCTGTTGGGACAACTTGTTCACCTTCCACTTCCATGTCGATGAATCCTAAGCCATCCTCCCTTTTGACTTCGCGTATTCCCTCTCGAACAATTTTGGCCTGCTTAAGCCGCATAGTTCTCGAATCGCCGCTAACTCCAGCACCGCTTTCACGGACTATCCTAGCGTTACGAAGTCGCATTGTTCGTTGGTCCCCACTGGGACCTCCACCACTCTCAGCCACCTTGTACAGTTTCCCGTCTTGGTGTCTGTGGGTGTATCCTTGTCCTCTCCAATATTCTTCATCAGGGGGGCGCCCTACGGCCAATCTGCAAGCTTCTTTCTCTGCTGCGCTAGGCCACACGTTAGGAACAAACATTTTATATAAACGATACATACCAAACACGGCTGCACATATGCCCAAAACTTGAGCAAAACGTATCAGCCGTGGGTAATATTGCTCAAATATCCTGTTCAGTTTCTCGCGCGTGGTCTCATCACAAATAGCTAATTCTTGCTGCATCATGGCCCCAAGGTCTTCTTCAAATCCTTCATCGGCGGCAATCTGTTCTGAATCGTCGGCTTGGAGGGGTTCGTCCTCAGGGACTAAACCTTGCTTATGAACTTCCTTCACACTTTTCGGTGGTTCATAGCGCATCTTGCTGGACCAGTATTTCCACACAAACTTGTAGTATGCCATGGAAAGACCAGACCTTGCTCGCACGCCATCAGATGCTTTCTGCATATAAGCTCTTCGCCAGGTCGCTTCCCAGGGATTATCCTCCCTCTTCGCTTCTGCCTCAGTACGATCAATAATACCATAGTCTATTCCTAGAACCACGGCATATCGATCCTCTTCCGTCAACTCCGACCACTTAGGTAGTGCCATAAATGGCACTGGAAGTGGTCTAGGCACTCTACTTTCATCCCACCACATTCGACTCAACGCCATAGATGGTTCCCCATCGACCAATTCTTTATGATCAATCTGGAACCACATATGGTGTGGAATCTCAAACTTTCTGTGGGTACACAAATTACTCCTCGTCACTTTGACACAACTCAAAGGGACGTGAGTAAACCTCGCATCATCAACACTCAACGTATGACACATAAAGTGTCCGCACTTAACACAAAACTCACTCTTGAAATCCATCCAATCACCGTCACAATCTCTCTGACGGCGCACTCGATGGATCCCACGAGTGTGCACATTACCAGCTACAGACCACGTTTGATAGTGGTCTAGCTGCGTGTTATAATTCCATGGGGTTGCTTCATACTTCTCCAACAGTTCTAGATCTATTTTGTCCCAGAATTGTCTATATCCCTCGAACTCACTCATATAAATGGGCGAGTCCCGAAGGAAAAACTCGTCTGGGTCAAATTGATCATCGTCAAACCTTAATTGTCGGAGGAGCCTTTCGTCATTCCTTTGAACAATTTCCAAGCTTCGAATCCATTGCTGCATTCTCCGCTTGTACAGGTCATTTCCTTGTTTGAGCACTTCTCGCAAAACCTCGCTATCTTCATCAGTCAGCATGCTACCGAAAGGCACCCGTTCTCTATCGTTTTTGGCAAACGTATTCATCTCTGGCACAATATATGCCATCAACTCAACGTATGTCAATCCTGCTCTAAGTACCCGGCACTGAGCCACATTCTGCGGACAGCTCTCCACGACGTCAAATAAATAACGCCGGGAATCACTGAGCTTCATGTTCTCACAGCCGGGTTGGGTCTTAACCTCCACTAGTACATTACGACGCCGCCAAATTGCCTGGGCGGACGCCACTTCAGTGGGAGTCGGGAATTTCGTGTTTGTCGTTGATATCACTAGACGGGAGGTGAATAACCTTCCTTTATCTTCATTCCTTGACATGACTGGCCTCCAGGCTATACCGGAGATCATAAATATCATTTCAAGGAATTCCGACTGAGAAGGTGCTTCACCTCTGGTCTGAGCAAAATCATCAACAATCACTACAGGTTGCTGCACATAGCCACTCCAATACCTATCAGACGCATTACGCGTATAAGGCACGATAGTGGCATCTATTCCTAATTCACACCAATCTGGATTCACCAGATCCGTGGCTAAGAATCCTGCTACATTTGATTTTCCGCATCCTGGTTCTCCTACAAGAGAAATATGGAAGGGAGTCGGTCTAATCGCTAATGACGCGTTATCCACTTCAAACTCAGTAGCAAAATCATTAATCTTCTTACGCGCCAACTCTATTATTCTCATCACATTAGGCGTTGGACACAACTTCTTCCGAAGTATGGCCAAGCCAATCGCACTACTAACTCTTGTAAGACGCAAAACCTCATCCGCAGTGTTGATATCAGTCAACACTTGGAGACGATTTGCTCTCATAGTAATCTCATCCACAGATGTGACAAAAGCTTCAACATCAATTCCTATCTCAATGAACTGTCTTCGAACATTCGAAGTCAAATCCATATAAGGACAGTAACGAGCCAGAGCTTCAGACATCTGTTCCATTGTAAATTGCACAAATTCATAGGCGGTTTTAACTCCGCCCTTAATTTTCGATAAATTGCTTCCATACTGTGCAAACTTATTCATACTCAACATAGCTTCTCTGCTTGCAGATACGTGCTTACCATAAAGCACGCATGCAAGCAGGGAAGCGACACCAGCACCAAGAGGGGCAATAGAATGCCAAGAAAGATCTGGGACATCAAAGTCATAATCTCCCTGGCTTTCCACCTCTCTTACTGATGGTATCTCCCTATTACTCACTTTCAACGGGATATGCAATATTTCTAAACCGCGTTTTATAACTGGCCATATGTGGTCTAACACAAAATTAATTGGATCGAGTCCAATTACTATGTAATCCCACACGAACTCTACAACGACTAAAATCACCCCAAACAAGGAGTGGTCGTTAGCGAGCCGTAGGCCAGTAAACGCTAATTTGCTGTATACGGTCTTGCCATGTTCTCCAAATAGTGTAGAGATTCGATCTAAAATCGAATCCACCCTGGAGGACATGCAATTCACTTGTTGTTGCACCGTAACTGCCGCATTCGTCACCTGTTCGACTGCATTCACTGCTGACATCCTCTCGAATGTATCAGCAACTGCATTAGTCGAACGTGTGACACCTGCGAAAGCCGATGTAATCGTTCTTAACATTTGAGGTTGAACCTCTCGTGTTGGTCTTTTCCTTGGTTTGTTCTTAATCTTGTCCAATTCCTTATCAACGTGTCGCTGGAAGGCAGCTACCTCCTGACGGAGATCTCTACCACGCTTCACTTCCTTTTTATCCTTTTTTGTGGAAGAAAACTGAATCTTCTTCTCACTGGTCAACTCGGGTTTACGGGGTTTACTGCATGCCATATTTCACATTGAAGATAATACTAAAGATTTTCCGGAGTTTGAGTTTCACTAAACTTGCAAGAACACTGCGTTACCGTGTTCAAATACAAGCGGGTTCGTGAGGGACTGAGGGACGTCCGTTGAAATCACCTTTCGCTTCGGTCATTAATCAATTGAGAGAATATTTAGAAATTCAGCAACGTCTTTCGAAATGCCTTCATAATACTACTCTCTCTTCCATTGGGTAGGATGCGACGTGCCAGGTCACAAACTTCTTATAGGTTGACATTGATTATGTTAGGTTTAACATACTCATATGTAATCGGGGGGGCCGTGGGGTATCCGAATCGTATATCATCTCCACCTCTAACTAAAACCTCATACTTAATAGAATTAGAGATCGCCGGCGCCGTGAACGTAATGTTCACAACACCAGTAGCAAATGCTTCATACCTAAAATGTGTCTTAGTCCAATCTGTCTCAACTAAAGATTGATTGAAAATACTCGTATAAGGAGCATTAACTGTCAATGCGCACTGTTGTGAGAGATTAGTCATAGCCGTCGGATTATGAGTAAATTTCTTTATATAATTCTGCTCTAATGCCCAATTATTACCTTGCGTTTGATCTGCCATCGTTATCGTACTATTGTTAACTGATTTAGAAATATACATCTTAAACGGGCTAGTCCTACTAGTATCTGGCACAACAGTATAAACTATCGAACCAGACCACACTGCATACATTCGCGCTATTGCTAACAACCAAATCTGCCCTGTTGAAATATCACTCTGATTTGGAAGTCCAGGGGGGACAAATCCTGGCCCCCATTGCCATCCTTGACGAAGCCAATTGGGACCAATTGAAACGGGTATGGTTCTAGTCTTAATGAAATCTGCTGCAATATTAGCATTACTTATTCCTTGAGTCTTGAGATTGGTCGGGGGCGTAATGGGAGTGTCTATCAATTCAACCATGTATGTCATTCTCTTCGCCAATGCGCGTGCATCACGCACTTGTTGTCCTAATGAAACTACTGAGGGGGTATAGCTTGATCCTTTTGTCAAAACTGGACCGGATGAATCACTCTTCCTTTCTTCTTCCATAAAATCTCCTTGCACCTGAACCTCACGTGTTTCTACCTGTAATGATGGTCCTCCAAATGTCTGTAATGAACAATATGACCGATTGGACAATGAGGGGTACTCTAAAAAGAAATCATCTCCTGCTGCCGCATAAATATTAAAAGCTACTGAAGGGGCTACATTATTCGGTGCTACTAATGGATTCGTGACATAAATATATATATTGCCTAAAGTAAATCTCTCATCATAAATAAAATCTGTTGTTGGTGTTCCCCCAATCAATGGGGTATACGGAATAACTATCTTTCTAGGTGTGGATGACTGAAACGGAACGACAAATTCAAACTCTTTCTTCTCTTTAAGATCCATTAATTCTAGTGGGGCTTGCATTGCTGCACTCATAGGTGGTACCGGAGTAACTGAAAATGTTTGGAAAGTCTCATTTGGAACAAAAACTGCTGCCACACGTCCTGTTTGAAAATCCGAACTAATAAACTGTACTTTATATTTAATACTACCGCCCCAATACGAATATAGGGATGAAACATATGAAAGCCATGTATTCTGCACCTGATAAGTTCCAATGTCTGTTGATCCAACATCTGCAGAAGCCCAATGTGATTGCTTGATCGGGACATAACGAGGCATCACCGGTATGATTGCAATACACTCTCCTGCCGGATCTGTAGTGGTCCATGGTTGATTAACTGCTATTGCTGAATATCGTGAAGCTAACTTTTTCATATCTAATTCGTCTGATTGCGCTGAGGTGTAAGCCTCATGACCAACATAATTTGTGACTGGGGTTGCACCTAAATTAATTGCTCTAGAGATACCTTCATTGTGTCCTAACGGTTCTACGGGATAAATACTACAATCTGCTGATGCTACTGTTGGTGAATGGGGTTTATCTAAATTAAATGCTCCTAAAATACCACCAACTCCTTTCGTGAGAAAATCGCCCGCACTCTTAGCTGCTGCTCCCCAATTGCCTGAAATAAAATTCCAAACAGCTGAGTAACCACTAACTGCTGCATTCGCTGCTCCTTCTGCTACTTGTCCAATCACTGATCCTTCTTTACTACCTTGAGACGTAACCTCTCTAACACCAAAATAACTATCATCATCTGCGCTATCTGGTCCTAGGTATGTTCCTGATGCCTCTACTCCCGGAATCAAGGCCGGATGTGGAAAAATAGGAACATGCAGGGCAATATCTCTACAACCTAAAAACACTTGAACTCCAACTGATGGTGACGTTCCTGTGGCTGCCAGTAATGGATTAAAAACTGAAACCCTAGCTACTCCCATTAAATCTACTAAATCGGATGAATTCGTTGTCAAAATAGCCTGTACATGTTCCCACGGTATCTCCAATTCTGCCTCGTTCGATTTAGAGGCATCCAAAGAGACATGCGGTAAACAAGTCATAGCTGTTGGTGTTAACTGTTTAATTGATACACTATCTAAAATTGCTGGATCGTCTAAAGTCATATGTTGTCTAAATGGATCATAGGTACACATTAATAAGCCTTGATGAAATCGGGTTGAATTTAACTTAAACTTCAAATAAACTGTCGGTTGGAAATATGTATAAATACCTAACAATGCTTTATGAAATGAATCTATGGATGCAAACACTCCTGGGATTTGATATTCGTTCTTAGTTGTATTAATAGCATCGGTCTCTGCCCAAGTAAATGAATCAATTAAAACGGGATTTTTCAAAATATCTATTGCTGAATATGGGTTCTCATGTGTAACTGAAGCTATCTGTCTCGATAAATGATTGCTTCCCATACCAATACGGGAATCATCTATTAATCCGGAACGTTCTGCTGCTGATACGAAATGTTGATCTTCTACAATATTAACTTGTTGTTCTGTTGTTGTTTCTGTAATCAATTATAAGATCGGGAATCTGATTAAAATTTACCGAAATTGATAAATGCCTATTATTTGAATTGCGCGCTCTACGTAAATACGCATCGCAATATAATACAATTAAAATTCCTATAGATGGCGGATAAAATAATTTATCGATATACAATCCTTATAACCTCACTGAGAAATTCCAAAGGTTCAATTTTAACACAGTTTTGAAACTGTTGTAATTTAGGAAATTACTAACCTCTTTCCAAATAAATATTGACTAGGGATGGAAAAACGTAAACTAGGTCTACATTACCACCATTGATACTTCCCTAAAAGAAAGCACCAACTACAAATAACTATCCAGAATGGAGTATTCGATCTATTAGTCACTAAGTAAATAAATAAACAACCTAATAATAAGGGTCAAAATTCCAATACCAATATAACTCTCGGCCAAAGCTAGAGGGTCTTAATTAGACGAACATGTAACGAACATGTATTGGCTTATGGATTGAAAACGCATGCATTTAAT
>Ga0222739_1000020_pt1 | contig 9685 bp, 16 predicted proteins | sample NatBWC30Ometat_FD_169136 | JGI IMG/M metagenome (GOLD analysis project Ga0222739, IMG submission 169136) | Metatranscriptome of forest soil microbial communities from Barre Woods Harvard Forest LTER site, Petersham, Massachusetts, United... ... | reverse complement strand
GTCCAGTCGCTCCCGGGCCCCCGGCGATTCCATTGGGTCCCTGCGCTCCCGTGGCTCCAGGACCCCCCGGTGCTCCCTGCACACCTCCAGGTCCAATTCCTCCGGTAGCTCCAGTGTTTCCTCGAGGACCCGGAGTTCCGCTTGTTCCAGGCACGCCGTTCTGACCCGGGACTCCAATTGAACCAGAAGGTCCTTGTGGACCTTGGGAACCCGGAGTTCCAGTGGGTCCAGCCAATCCGGCAAGACCAGGTGCACCAGCATTGCCAGGACTGCCAGTATTCCCAGCCAACCCTGTTGGTCCTTGTGATCCTGAAGGTCCTGTCGGACCTGCAGGTCCTGGGGATCCTGACAATCCAGGCAATCCTGCAGCTCCCGATAATCCCGTAGTTCCTACCGATCCCTGGACTCCGGCTGTCCCAGGCGCTCCCGAAGGTCCAGCCGGCCCGCTAGATCCAGTTGCACCTGTTGAACCCTGTGAACCTGGAGCTCCAGCTGATCCGGCAGGTCCGTTAGATCCCACCGCTCCAGTTGGTCCAGTATCTCCTCCAGGTCCTGGACTTCCGATGGGACCCACAGCGCCGTTGTTACCCTGAGGACCCGCAGGTCCAGCGGGACCCGGGGCACCAGATAGACCGGCTGGCCCTATGGAGCCTTGTGGTCCTGAGGGACCGGCTTGTCCAGGTTGTCCCGCTGATCCGGTAGGACCCTTATCTCCAGCAGAACCGATAGAACCGCTTGGTCCCGTTGGTCCTGTCGGTCCTAATGGTCCCGCCGGACCAATCGCTCCGGCAGGACCAGCTGGTCCCGGGGCGCCGATAGGTCCCTGGTTACCGGCTGTGCCCGATGAACCCGTCGCCCCGGCAGGGCCCTGAGTACCCGCTGGACCAGGCTGTCCTGCTGGACCGTTTGGTCCAACGCCACCAGCGGGTCCAGGAGCTCCAGCCACTCCAGGCTGTCCGCTGGGTCCGCTGGGTCCTGAAGATCCAGATGATCCAGTTGATCCAGTAGCTCCCTGACTTCCAGCCAATCCTTGATTTCCCGGAGCTCCAGACTGACCCGCAGAGCCAGTAGCTCCGGTTCCGCCTGTAGCGCCCGCCGCCCCGTTACTTCCCAGGGATCCCGCGGGTCCCGGAAGTCCGGTGTATCCTGTGGCGCCGACCGAACCAGCAGGACCCTGCGTGCCTGGGTCTCCGATCTGACCGAGGGGACCTGGTTGTCCAGCGGGTCCGATAGATCCTGGGGCCCCGACTGGCCCAGCTGGACCAGGAGGACCGGCAACACCGTTAGATCCCTGATTGCCCTGCTGACCCACACTCCCCGAAGGTCCCGGTGAACCCGCCGGTCCAATGGCCCCAATAGACCCGGCCGGACCAGGCGCTCCGCTGGGTCCTAAGGGTCCAGCAGGTCCGGGCGCGCCTGTACCACCTGTCGCTCCAGGAGATCCCGACAATCCCGACACACCAGACTGTCCTTGAGCTCCAGGTCCTCCAGCACTACCCTGTGCTCCAGGATTTCCAGCGGGACCCGCCAAGCCGTTCGGACCAATGGGTCCCTGGGGTCCAGGAGATCCCGAAGATCCAGTAAACCCGTTTGCACCAGGTGACCCGATCGGTCCTGGCTGACCCGGTGAGCCTGCATTTCCAGGATTGCCTGGATTACCCGCAGGACCTGGTGCTCCTGATGGTCCTTGTCCTCCAGTGTCTCCCTGAGGTCCAGGCGCTCCTGAAGGACCAACTGGTCCCAAAGGTCCTGCGCTCCCACTGGGACCACTACTTCCAGCCTGGCCCTGTGGTCCTTGAGCTCCCGGCTGACCTGAAGCGCCAGTCGAACCCGCGTTACCAGTGACACCCTGCTGGCCGATAGATCCCCTTGGACCTTGGGGACCCTGAGATCCAGGATTACCCGCAGCACCTTGAGGTCCACTTCCTCCAGCTGTTCCTGCAGGTCCAGTAGCCCCCTGTGCTCCCGGCGCTCCAGGAGATCCTGCGTTACCTGGGGCTCCAGACGCTCCAGCAGCTCCAGCAGTTCCCGGTGTGCCTGCAGGACCAGCAGGTCCGGGGGACCCTGGTTGTCCATTAGGTCCAGCGCCACCAGAAGATCCGGTGTCTCCAGGAGCCCCGGTAGGTCCAGAAGGTCCTTGTTGTCCAGGTCCTCCAGAGAGACCTTGTGGTCCAGGCGCACCAATGGTTCCTGGAACACCGTTTGATCCAGGCTGACCATTTGGACCAGCTGACCCTGGATTGCCCAGCACTCCAGGATTTCCAGTTGATCCAGTGCCTCCTTGTGGTCCTGGACTTCCAGCAGGTCCTGGAGATCCCGATGATCCAGTTGGTCCTGCAGGTCCTGCCACTCCAGGCACACCTCCTGGACCAATCGCTCCATTAGCGCCAGGACCTCCAGGTGATCCGTTATTTCCAGGCGCTCCCGGAGCTCCAATTTGGCCGGTAGCTCCGGGTGTGCCCTGAGGTCCTTGAGGTCCGTTTGTTCCAGGCTGTCCCGCGTTTCCAGGTGTCCCTGAAGGGCCTATTGGACCCGCGACACCCGGGGAACCAAGCGGTCCCAGGGGTCCTGGAGACCCGGTGTTACCAGTGGCACCAGTTCGACCAGAGGGACCCTGGACCCCTACCTGTCCAATCGATCCAGCTGGGCCTAGAGGTCCTGGAGCGCCTGCAGGGCCGGGACTTCCACTTGGTCCTGGTGCTCCAGCGCTTCCCTGAGTTCCGGGATTACCAACCGTTCCCGGAGTTCCTGAAGGTCCCGGAGTTCCAGAAGGTCCAGCTGATCCAGGAACTCCCTGAGGTCCTGGTGCTCCAGCCTGGCCGGCCTGACCAGTCGATCCAGGAGCTCCAGAAGGACCAGTAGGTCCGATCACACCAACAGAGCCTTGAAGTCCGCTTTGTCCTGGGTTTCCCTGAGGCCCAGGTTGTGATCCCGCAGGACCGACAGGTCCTGTGTTTCCTTGGGTTCCAGGAGATCCCGTTGGTCCTTTGGGTCCTGACGGCCCAGATGGTCCTTGCGGTCCCGCCGACCCGGTACCCCCGGGGGTTCCTTGAGCTCCTGGCAGTCCCTGGGTTCCCGGGTTCCCTGCGTTCCCTGGATTTCCGTTAGGACCAGGATTGCCATTGGGTCCTGTAGGGCCTGGTAGTCCGGTAGCACCGTTAGGTCCAGGCAGACCAGTAGATCCAGCGCTTCCAGGCGCTCCGGGAGTTCCGGGCGCTCCAGACTGTCCGAGTGATCCGGGAGAACCTGGAGATCCAGCGAACCCAGTCGGGCCTGGTGTCCCAGTTGGCCCTTTTCCTCCTGGAGCGCCTGACGCTCCCTGAGGTCCTGCAAATCCTGTCCCGCCCTGCGGACCACTAGCTCCGTTTGTACCTGGAGCTCCCACTGGTCCTGGAGACCCAGGTGTGCCGGAAGGTCCTGTTGGACCAATCAATCCAGTCGCTCCTACGGTACCCTGAGACCCGGTTGACCCTTGTGGCCCGGCTGGGCCAATACCTCCGGGTGAGCCGGCTGTTCCAGGGGCACCAGGGGTTCCAGGAGTCCCTGACTGTCCTACCTGTCCTATCGAACCTTGCGGTCCCGATGGACCCTGAGGTCCTGGTGATCCGTTCGGTCCAGCGAATCCAGTGAAGCCGGTATCTCCACCACTTCCCGGCGTTCCAGGTGCTCCAGCTGCTCCAGGCTGCCCCGGACCTCCCGGAGCTCCGACATTACCGATTTGTCCGGCAGGACCTGGACTTCCGCTGGGTCCGGTTGGACCAGTAAATCCTGTCCCTCCGGCCGCTCCGTTAGATCCTTGAGTTCCCGGAGCACCACTAGCTCCAGGTGTTCCAGGGAGTCCTGGAGCACCAGACGGTCCAGCAGATCCGCTAGATCCAGTGTCCCCCGCCGCCCCTACAGACCCTTGTGGCCCGGGTGAACCGGGGTTTCCAGCGGGTCCTGCCGGTCCCAAAGATCCGGGATTACCCGCTGTACCGGCTGGTCCTTGAGGTCCGGGTGAACCCTGACTTCCCTTCAATCCCGGATTTCCTGCAGAACCAGGTCCTCCAGGCTGTCCATTAACACCGATTGGACCGACAGATCCAGAAGGACCTTGAGGTCCTGTAGAGCCTGTACCTCCGGGCGTACCACTAGCTCCGGCCGGGCCGTTAGCCCCAGCCGGGCCAGCGGGACCTGGGGCCCCGGAGTTACCAGCCGGGCCTGGGAAGCCTGTCGCGCCCTGGCTGCCTGGAGTACCTGGAGTTCCAGCCGCTCCCGCGGGACCCACGCTGCCTTGCTGTCCAGGTGTACCTGCCGTCCCAGGTGTTCCCAACGCACCAGGAGCGCCAATTGGTCCCACAGAACCAGAAGGTCCGGGGTTACCATTGGCGCCAGCCGGCCCTGGTTGTCCAGTGGGTCCGCTAGGTCCGCTACCTCCGGTGAATCCCTGACCTCCCGGAGCTCCAGCCTGACCAGGGGTGCCTGGATTTCCGGCCGGCCCTAAGGCACCGCTAACTCCCACAGCACCACTCTGCCCAGCAGGTCCTGGAGCGCCTAGCGGTCCAGTTGGTCCTTGCAATCCCTGTGATCCTGGGTTTCCCGGAGATCCGGGATTACCGACTGGACCAGGAGACCCACTCGGCCCAAGACTTCCTGGGGATCCTGGTGTGCCGGCTGTTCCAGGGGTACCGGTTGCACCTGTGGAACCCGGACTACCGTTGAGTCCAGTCACACCTGGTACACCACTGGGACCCTGGGTCCCGGGATTGCCGCTCGGGCCCGTAGATCCCTGCTGCCCGGTGAACCCAGCAGCACCAGCTGACCCCGTTGGACCAAGTGATCCAGGGGTTCCGGGGAATCCTGTAGCTCCTGCAGGTCCTGGTGACCCTTGAGGTCCTGGTGATCCACTTGTTCCAGGGGTCCCATTGGGGCCTACCTGGCCGACTGGACCTGGTGAACCAGAGGCGCCGACAGATCCAGGGGCTCCGGGAGCGCCAGACGTACCAGGGAGTCCTGCATTGCCAGGTGAGCCGGAGGGTCCTGAAGGTCCCTGAAGTCCCGCTTGTCCTGACGACCCAGTATCTCCAGGCGCTCCCTGTAATCCTTGCGCGCCTGGATTCCCGTTCGGACCAGCATTTCCACTGACTCCGGTTGCACCAGTTGCTCCCACCTGACCAGGTGTTCCAGACGGACCCGCAATACCAGGCGCTCCAAGACCTCCATTAAACCCAGCAGCTCCACTAGCTCCCGTGTCTCCAGGTGCTCCTAACGCTCCACTAGGACCCTGAGGTCCAGCCGATCCAGGTGAGCCTGGAGTTCCAGAAGGCCCAACGGTGCCTGGTGTTCCAGGGGTTCCTGCAAGTCCTGGTACTCCGGACTGTCCTGGGGAACCAGCCGGACCTGAAAAACCGGGTGCGCCGGCCGCTCCAGTGAATCCCTGAGCACCCAAGGGTCCCTGAGGACCTTGCGCTCCAGGTGAACCAGGATTTCCTGCAGGTCCCAATGGTCCGGTAGGTCCGCCAGGTCCGCTAGCCCCGGTGTCCCCGGGCGCTCCAGCTGGTCCGGCAGGTCCGGGAGATCCGCTATTTCCGGGACTTCCAGGCAACCCGTTGACGCCCGGCGAGCCGACTGGTCCGTTACTACCTGGATTTCCCGGTGAACCAGGATTACCAGCAGGGCCGGTATTTCCCTGACCTCCTGGACTTCCATTCGGTCCAGGTTGTCCCAAAGGTCCATTTGGTCCGGGTGTCCCTGGATTTCCTGTGGGGCCGGCAGGACCCGTACCACCAGTGAATCCCTGACCTCCTTGACTACCAGGCGTTCCGGGATTTCCATTATTTCCAGCGGGTCCTGCACTACCAGTTGGACCCGCTACTCCGGTGGCACCAGCAACTCCAGGCTGTCCGACATTGCCGTTTGGACCGATAGCTCCAGGTCCTCCAGCTAATCCAGTAAATCCGGTTCCACCCTGCGAGCCCGCAGGTCCCGCATTGCCTGGAGCACCAGACGCGCCTGGTAGTCCGAGTGCTCCCGGATTACCAGCAGCTCCAGGTGTTCCAGGAGCTCCAGCGGATCCTGGTTGTCCCGGGCTCCCGGCCGGACCCGGTAGTCCATTGATACCGGACACTCCAGGGTTTCCTATTGCACCAGGCGCTCCTGAGGGTCCCGAGCCTCCAGTGGAACCTTGAGATCCGGGGGTTCCAGCTGGTCCATTTGATCCGGCCGCTCCATTTGGTCCCGGCTGGCCAGCAGGTCCCTGATTTCCAGGAGTCCCCGGCTGTCCACTAGCTCCAGTACCTCCCTGTTGTCCTGGAGTTCCTGATGTGCCCGCTGGTCCAATCGGACCTTTAGCTCCTGGATTGCCTGGATTTCCAGCAGGTCCCGGCGTGCCAGGAGACCCTGAGAAACCCTTGGGTCCTTGAGGACCTGCAGCTCCTTGTGGTCCTTGAGGTCCTGAGCCGCCTGGGGTGCCGGTAGGTCCGGCACTTCCTGGTGTTCCTTGAGATCCTGGAGACCCAGGAGTTCCATTAGGTCCGGGAGCTCCAAGAGCTCCAGAGGGTCCTTGAGTCCCAGGCTGACCGTTGTTTCCAGGAGATCCGATGGGACCAGCAGGACCGGCGGGACCAGTACTTCCGGCGGAACCAGCAGCACCACTGAGACCGGGGGTTCCAGGTGTTCCAGGTGTGCCGGAATTACCTGGAGTTCCAGGTTGTCCAGTCGCGCCGACAGTTCCCGGCGCACCGTTCACTCCTGGACTGCCCTGATTTCCCACATTTCCCCCCGGTCCTGTCGCTCCAGTAGCCCCAACTGTGCCCTGAGGTCCTGATGGACCGGGGTTTCCAGGGGAACCCGCTGCTCCTGGAGTTCCACTGGGTCCGGCGTTCCCGGGAGTGCCCGATGGTCCGGCAGGTCCTGGGGACCCTTGAGGACCCTGAGGACCTAGAGGTCCCAAAGGTCCCGGAGATCCGCTGGGTCCCTGCGCGCCTGGATTCCCTGGTGATCCAGATTGTCCAGTAGGTCCGGATGGACCGATTTGACCCGGAGTTCCTACAGATCCTGGAGAGCCAGACGCTCCCTGTTGTCCGTTCGGCCCTTGTGGGCCTGGGAATCCTGTCGCTCCTGGAGCTCCAGCCACTCCGACCTGACCAGGCACTCCACTTCCTCCGACCGCACCACTTGGTCCAGTTCCCCCCGGAGATCCCGTGAATCCCACGCCGCCAATTGGACCAGGGAAGCCAGATGCTCCCGGAGTTCCAGGTGCGCCAGGTGAGCCGGGTGTACCAACAGAGCCGCTTGGTCCCGGTGTGCCTGCAGCCCCTGAGGGTCCTTGCGCGCCGGCTGGTCCGCTAGGTCCAGGTGATCCATTGGACCCGGGTGAACCCGCGGGGCCAATAAATCCGGTTGCTCCGTTAGGACCAGCAGCCCCGGGTGATCCGTTCGCCCCAGACTGTCCCTGAGGACCCAATGGACCAGGTCCTCCAACAGGACCAGGCGAACCCGGGCTTCCATTGGGACCAATAGTTCCCGGTGTGCCCGGCGTGCCTGGAGACCCTGGCGCCCCAGATGGTCCTTGAGGTCCCTGGTTTCCATTGGTTCCCGGGTTTCCTTGAGTACCAGGAGCACCCTGAGCTCCTGGCGCACCTGATGGTCCATTCGCTCCAGATGTTCCAGGTGTTCCACTTGGACCAGATGGTCCCTGAGATCCAGGTCCTCCAGGTGTTCCAGAACTTCCTGTGTCTCCAGGCAGTCCGACAGTCCCGACAGATCCCGGTGCGCCCAGGGGACCAGTTGGTCCTGCAGGACCTGGAGACCCAGGACTCCCGTTATTGCCAGGAGACCCGCTAGCCCCTTGAGGACCCTGCGGTCCCTGACCTCCAGAAGACCCTTGGTCACCCGGACTTCCAATGGAGCCAGATGGTCCGGTACCGCCGGTGAATCCCTGTGGTCCGGGAGACCCGACAGTTCCCGGGGTTCCGGCGTTTCCAGGAGCACCGGGGGCTCCAGATGGGCCAACATTTCCAATGTTTCCTTGAGGTCCTGCATTTCCAGGAGTTCCGCTGGGTCCAACGCTTCCGGCTGGACCAGGAGATCCACTAGCCCCCTGAGGTCCAGGCGCTCCGGCTGTTCCAGGTGTCCCAGAAGATCCCGTGTCTCCTGGTGATCCATTTGCTCCGGAAGCACCCTGAGGTCCCTGCAATCCTTGTGGCCCAGGGGAGCCTGGTCCCCCTACGCCTCCGGTTGGTCCAGATGCCCCAGTTGCTCCAGGTGTGCCAGCCGGGCCAGGATTTCCTATCGTACCTGGCGTGCCGGGGTTTCCAGCGGCTCCATTAGGGCCTGGAGCTCCAGAAAATCCTGGAGCACCTAGCGGACCCGTGGGACCGCTCGATCCAGCATCTCCAGGTGCTCCATTAGGTCCCGACGCACCCGTGAATCCTTGCACTCCATTAGATCCAGCCGGACCTTGTGGGCCCGGAGATCCCGCATTTCCTGGCGATCCGCTAAACCCTGGCGCACCAGGCGATCCTGGAGTGCCTGGCGCTCCCGACGTTCCCTGGGTCCCACTCGGTCCAGTTCCACCCTGAGGTCCTTGTTGTCCAGACGGTCCGGCAGGTCCAGGCTGTCCTTGGACACCAGGACCCCCTTGAGGTCCTAGCTGGCCTTGAGGTCCAGGTGTTCCTTGTGCACCAGGGTTTCCGTTTGATCCTGGAGCGCCCTGTTGTCCAGGATTTCCTGGAGAACCAGCCGAGCCAGGCTGTCCAGCTGATCCTGGAGTTCCCGAAGGACCTAGTACTCCCGACTGTCCGACGGGCCCGATGACGCCAGGGGGTCCAATTGATCCGGGATTTCCATTAGCGCCCGGTTGTCCAACGGTTCCCTGAGCGCCCGAGGTCCCAGTCGCTCCGGTCGGTCCCCGAGATCCAGGACTGCCTGACGGTCCACTGGGACCCGCCACTCCAGGCTGTCCGTTAGCTCCTGGAGAACCCGGAGTACCTGGCTGTCCCACTGACCCTGGCGCTCCCAGATTTCCGTTTCCTCCGTTTGGTCCCGGGGCACCGGTGGATCCTTGGTTCCCGGGTTGTCCCGGCTGTCCGGCATTTCCCGGAAATCCGGTTGCTCCGACTGGTCCATTGGTTCCCGGAGTTCCTGGAGATCCCGATGGTCCAATAGGACCGGCCGGACCAGGAGATCCGGTAAATCCCTGAGACCCTGGACCACCTGGATTACCAGGCGACCCTGGAGCACCGGCATTGCCCACAGATCCCTGAGGTCCACTCGGCCCGAGTTGTCCCTTAGCCCCTGATGGACCAGGAGTTCCTGCTGCTCCTGGAGAGCCATTAGGTCCCGTGGGACCCACTGGCCCCACGGACCCAACAGCTCCAGGCCCTCCAACTGTTCCCTGAACTCCAGAAGGTCCCTGAGATCCTTGAGGTCCTGGAGAACCTGGATTGCCAGCAGAACCTGGTGCACCGACTCCGCCCGGGTTGCCGGATGATCCGGCATCACCTGGAGCACCTTGCGCTCCGGGATTCCCGATTGAACCCGCATTTCCTGGAGTACCACTAGCACCCTGAGGTCCGGGTGTACCGGGGCTCCCGGACTGACCTGGATTGCCGACAGACCCTGTTGGTCCTTTAGGACCAGATGACCCTGGAGTACCGACGGCACCAGGCGAACCAACATTTCCAATTGGTCCACTAGGACCAGC
>Ga0222739_1000019_pt1 | contig 9835 bp, 19 predicted proteins | sample NatBWC30Ometat_FD_169136 | JGI IMG/M metagenome (GOLD analysis project Ga0222739, IMG submission 169136) | Metatranscriptome of forest soil microbial communities from Barre Woods Harvard Forest LTER site, Petersham, Massachusetts, United... ... | reverse complement strand
GCGCCAGGGTCACAAGGTGCAACCGGATCGTCTGGTCCTGCCGGAACGGCCGGTGCACCTGGTTTACCAGGTACCGGTGGTGCGTTTGGGTCAACCGGTTCAACGGGTCCAAGTGGCATACAAGGTGCAACTGGTTCATCGGGTCCGGTCGGCAGTACAGGTGGCACTGGTATTATCGGTGCTGCTGGACCGGCAGGCCCTGCCGGATCTGCCGGGGTCTCTGGTGCCGCTGGTCCTGCAGGCTCTCCTGGGTCTGCAGGACCTCAAGGTCCTTCTGGGCCTGCTGGAGGTACAGGAGCAACTGGATCAAGTGGTCCAGCGGGAACTCCGGGAGTAAGTGGCAGTCTTGGTCCGTCCGGGGCGACTGGTATTAGTGGACCATCAGGTGCTATTGGTGTGACTGGTTCTACTGGAGTATCCGGCGACACTGGACTCATTGGACCAATAGGCGCTACAGGTGCCTCGGGACCTACAGGTGTTGCAGGTGGTACTGGACCAAGTGGACCATCTGGTACTCCGGGTACTTCGGGTGCCACTGGACCGGTTGGCGTTTCTGGTACCCCAGGTTCTCCTGGGACTCAGGGTTTACCTGGTGTAAGTGGACCGGCAGGAGGGGCTGGACAACCGGGAGTTAGCGGCTCATCTGGAGCGGCTGGTCCCCAAGGACCCCAAGGATCGTCTGGAGCTGCTGGGCCGGCTGGAGCCACCGGTTCTAGCGGCGTCGCTGGACCAAGTGGCGCTAGTGGTACCGCAGGACCTCAAGGCTCTCCTGGTCCCAGCGGCGCTAATGGGCTGCCCGGTGTAGCCGGTCCTTTAGGCGCCTCCGGAACACCCGGTGCACCTGGAGCCAGCGGACAATCGGGAACCCCTGGAGCAAGCGGAAGTCCTGGCGGAATTGGACAAACAGGACTGCCTGGAGCAACAGGAGGTACAGGTCCGTTGGGTCAAAGCGGTGCAACGGGACTTGCTGGGGGACCTGGTCCAGCCGGGTCAGTGGGCCCCGTCGGTCAGATAGGTATACCAGGCTCTCCCGGGGCAGCGGGCGTCGCAGGGGCAACAGGACCGCAAGGCTCCCCTGGATCTGCGGGCACAGCTGGGGCGACCGGGGCGAGCGGACTGAATGGCCCGGCAGGTGGGACTGGGGCAGCGGGTGCTACAGGTCCGAGCGGTGCGGCAGGGCCCTCAGGTCCCGCCGGATCAACTGGACCGTCTGGTTCACCGGGTGCACCTGGAGCAACGGGACCTTTGGGACCGGGGGGACCAGCTGGATCTACCGGTCCCCCTGGAGTCACTGGCTCTAGTGGTACAGCCGGTCCTCAAGGAAGCGCAGGTGCTAGCGGACCGGCTGGTGCTCAGGGTGGAACGGGTCCAAGTGGTCCGTCTGGCGCGGCTGGCCCGAAGGGTCCCAGCGGTGTTCCAGGGTCGGCTGGAGCGGCTGGTGGGACGGGACCTAGTGGATCTCCTGGTATTCCCGGAGTGAGCGGAAGTGCAGGTACTACTGGAATCGCTGGAAATACGGGTAGCTCGGGTCCTACGGGTACTCCTGGTGCCGCTGGTCCTAGCGGAGTAGCTGGACAACCAGGCGGCACTGGAGCTCCCGGACCCGGTGGAACGACGGGTGCCAGCGGAGCGAACGGACTCGCCGGATCACCCGGAGCTTCTGGAGCGAGTGGTGCAGTCGGTGCTAGTGGAGCTAGTGGGGTAGTCGGTGCACCGGGAGCGACGGGAGCGAGCGGTGTGGTGGGCGTATCTGGTGTTGCCGGACCGGCCGGTGCATCCGGTCAGTCTGGTCCCGCCGGGGCTGCAGGTGCCGCTGGACTGGCTGGAGCGTCTGGGCCAACAGGGGCTGCCGGTGCTGCAGGGCCAGCTGGTAGTCAAGGACCAGCGGGAGCTCAAGGCGCCTTGGGTCCATCCGGGCCGACTGGAGCTCCTGGAACGGGCGGAGCCGCCGGAAGTGCTGGGTCCACCGGACTTCCTGGACTTGTTGGCAGTAGTGGAGTACCTGGCCCTTCTGGAGCGCCAGGACCCGCTGGAAGCATTGGACCCAATGGTCCTGCTGGTGTGAGTGGTCCGTCGGGCGCCGTTGGAAACACCGGGAGTGCAGGTCTGGCCGGATCTCCCGGTGCTGCTGGACCCGCTGGTGTTCAGGGTCCCGCGGGATCCACTGGACCAGCAGGAGCTTCTGGGCCGGCTGGTCCAGCTGGTCCAATTGGGTCTGCAGGGTCACCAGGTGCGAGCGGCTCTCCGGGACCAAGCGGAGTGCCCGGAGCGGCAGGGGCGGCGGGTACTGCTGGCTCTACTGGTCCGGCGGGAAGTTCAGGAGCTGTTGGTCCATCCGGACCTGCAGGTGGCCCTGGACCAGCTGGCGGGCCAGGAGCGAGCGGTCCAGCCGGAGCTGCTGGACAGCCTGGATCTAGCGGAGCCCCGGGAACAGCCGGGCCCAGCGGACAACCCGGAGTAACTGGATCGGCTGGTGGAACGGGGCCGAGCGGGCAACCTGGCACACCGGGAGCAAGTGGTGTAGTGGGTTCAGCCGGTCCATCTGGTCCAACTGGCAGTGCAGGTAGCGCAGGCGCCGCGGGACCAAGCGGTGTTGCCGGTGTCCCTGGAGCCACTGGAGCGAGTGGTGGTCAAGGACAGTCTGGGGCAGCAGGGGCGACTGGAACTACTGGACCGCAAGGCCCGTCGGGTTCTCCAGGGCCAGCTGGTGCATCAGGAACGCCAGGAGCCCCGGGAGGCGTAGGACCAGCTGGGGGCACAGGTCCTCAGGGAGCGAGTGGAGCAGCTGGATCTCCTGGTGCAGCAGGTTCTCCCGGGTCAGCGGGTGCGACCGGAAGCGCCGGAACGGCAGGGGCTGCGGGACCGGCAGGTCAGCAAGGTGCTTCTGGAGCAGCAGGTGCATCAGGCCCGTCCGGAGCTCCAGGAGGACCCGGTCAAAGCGGAGCACCAGGATCAGCCGGTGCAGCTGGTGCTACTGGACCGTCGGGTCCCGCTGGTAGCACAGGTCCTAGCGGTGCACCAGGTTCCTCAGGTGGCACAGGTGCGCCTGGTCCAGCCGGAGTGTCCGGTGCAGCTGGGCCAAATGGAGCCCCAGGTCAGGGCGGTCAGCCGGGACTGCCTGGCGTCTCTGGAGCAGCTGGGTCACCTGGCACTCAGGGGAACACCGGCCCGCAGGGACCTTTGGGAGCCACTGGTGTGGCGGGACCTGCTGGGTCATCTGGAACCAAAGGACCTACTGGAAGTGCTGGAGCCGCCGGCGTGTCTGGAGCGCCGGGTCCGGCAGGTGGTTCTGGACCCGCTGGTGCTCAAGGACTGCCTGGGAGTGTTGGACTACCGGGACCTCAAGGAGTTCAAGGTAGCTCCGGTTCAACGGGTGCTAGCGGAACCGCTGGCCCAGCGGGCCCCGCTGGTGCAATTGGTGCCTCTGGTGGACCTGGAACCACTGGCAGTCAAGGCGCACCAGGCTCATCAGGAAGTCCTGGTCAGTCGGGTGTTCCTGGACCATCTGGTGCGGCAGGAACTGCGGGCTCAACTGGTCTTCCGGGAACTTCTGGTCAACCAGGTGCAACGGGTTCGCCCGGAGCTGCAGGACCTGCTGGTCCGTCCGGTGCTTCGGGTGCACCAGGGCCTGCTGGTGGTACTGGTGTAGCCGGAGCGACGGGACCTTCAGGAGCGGCTGGCGCAGCTGGTGGCTCCGGGGCGCCGGGTGCGACAGGATCGCTAGGGCCTGCCGGAGCAACTGGGCCTGCCGGACTTATCGGAACGGCTGGGGGTACAGGGCCGGTAGGTGCAACAGGTGTTGCTGGACCAGCAGGGCCTTCAGGAGCAACAGGACTAGCTGGTCCGAATGGTGCTGCGGGTCCGAATGGAGGACCGGGTGTGACGGGGATAGCTGGACCTGCAGGAGGTCCTGGAGCATCGGGAGCACCAGGCACTGCGGGACTAACCGGCGCGACTGGTTTCACTGGAGCGGCCGGAACCAGTGGACCTAGGGGGCCAACTGGAGCGACGGGACTAGCAGGCCCGCTCGGTCCCGCAGGCTCTGCTGGACTGCCTGGATCAAGCGGAACACCTGGGGCGGCGGGTCCTTCTGGTGTCTCGGGTTCCCCGGGACCGTCTGGAGTGGCGGGCTCACCTGGAGCAACGGGTGCCAGCGGATCGGCCGGACCCGCCGGATCACCGGGACAGACCGGAAGTCCGGGAAGTACAGGGAGTCCAGGAGCAAGCGGTGCAGCCGGATCGGCTGGCGCGACAGGCGCGACTGGACCAGGTGGACCATCAGGAGCAACTGGCCAGTCTGGAGCGGTAGGTCCAGCTGGAACGCCAGGCACATCTGGTGCACCTGGAGTTAGTGGTCCTGCTGGAGGAACAGGTGCGGCTGGCTTGCCTGGTGCTCAAGGGCCGGCTGGGTCTGCTGGAAGCTCGGGAGCTGCAGGTCCTGCAGGCCAGCCAGGTAGCACCGGTGCCTCGGGACCACAAGGAACTGCCGGTAATACTGGTCCCGCGGGCCCAGCTGGAAATGCCGGACCCGGTGGTCTAACTGGAGCTACTGGTCTAGCAGGAGGAACTGGAGCAAGTGGAAGTGTTGGTCCAGCTGGAGCCGCCGGAGCTGCAGGTGCTACGGGTCCTGTGGGAGTGGCTGGTACAGCCGGGCCGTCAGGAGCTCCGGGTGGGGCTGGAGCGACTGGTCCTGCTGGTTTGTCTGGTGGACCAGGTAGTCCCGGAGCAACGGGTCCTGCTGGGGCAGCAGGGTCGCCCGGTACTTCTGGTGCAACCGGCCCATCCGGTGCAGCAGGAGTATCTGGTGTTTCCGGTCCACAAGGACCTGCGGGCGCTACTGGTCCTGCCGGTGCTCAAGGTCCTAGTGGAACTGCTGGTATAACAGGATCCGTTGGGGCCCCAGGACAAGCTGGAAGTGTAGGAAGCTCAGGAGTTCAGGGTGCGTCTGGCTCACTTGGTGCAACAGGACCTAGTGGACCTGCAGGACAGCCTGGACCGAATGGAATTACAGGAGCGACCGGATCAAGTGGTTCTGTTGGAGCCGCAGGTCAGGCAGGCACTGCAGGGTTACCAGGTGCTGCTGGACCCGCTGGCGGACCGGGAACACAAGGTGCCGCTGGTCCTTCTGGGGCGCCAGGAACTGCGGGATCACCCGGCATTAGCGGTATAAACGGCCCTGCAGGCGTTTCGGGAGCCCCCGGCGTTCCAGGTGCATCGGGTGGTCCTGGTCCCCAGGGAACGGGTGGAGTAGGTGGCGCAACCGGTCCTTCGGGAGCGCCTGGAAGTGCCGGATTGCCTGGCACAAGTGGAGCTCCTGGACCGAATGGCTTAACTGGAGCGTTGGGGGGACCTGGAGCCGCTGGAGTCTCTGGCAGCCCAGGACCAACTGGATTTACCGGTCCAGCTGGCGTTAGCGGTTCGCCTGGTGCCGCAGGTGGCACTGGACCGCAAGGCTCAATTGGAGCGCCTGGTGCAAGTGGTACTCCGGGCAGTCCAGGGTTAACGGGAGCGGCTGGTACAGCTGGATCAGCAGGAAATACTGGAGCCAATGGTGCGTCTGGCAGTCCAGGTTCAACTGGTTCAACTGGAACGCCTGGAAATACAGGATCTCCCGGTGCTGCTGGAGCTTCAGGGACACCAGGTACTGCTGGGGCAGCTGGACCGTCTGGTGCAAATGGACCAGTCGGCGCCTCTGGTGTTGCAGGCTCGCAAGGGGCCCCTGGAGTCAGCGGGTCACCTGGTACTCCGGGTCTGGCAGGTAACACTGGAGCGCCAGGTGCTTCTGGTACAGCTGGAGCAACAGGTCCTGCTGGATCAGCCGGCGCAGCCGGTAGCCCAGGCCAAACAGGTGCGTCAGGGACTCAGGGTCCGAGTGGTCCGGCTGGATCTACTGGACCCTCCGGCATCTCGGGTGTTGCTGGGGGAGCTGGAGCAACTGGACCCAGTGGCGCGCCAGGGACAAGTGGAGCGGCTGGTAGTGCGGGTGCAGCGGGTCCTGCTGGAACTCCTAGACCAGCTGGTCCTGCCGGTGCCGCAGGTGGGCCTGGTACTGCAGGCTCGCCGGGTGCTCCTGGAGGCACTGGCCCGGTTGGAGCATCAGGAGTGTCCGGTGCTCCGGGGAGTGCTGGACCTTCGGGTGTTGCTGGAAGTCCTGGTGGTACCGGTGGACCTGGTGCACCTGGAGCGCCAGGCACTCCAGGCAGTGCAGGGCCAGCAGGACCTGCGGGCCCTGCCGGCACTCCTGGCCCGACTGGTGCTGCAGGGGGCAAGGGTACTAGTGGAGCGACAGGAGGTCCTGGCATTGCAGGAGTGCCAGGTGCGGCCGGGCCGGCCGGTGTAGCAGGCGCTACTGGGACGCAGGGTGCCGCGGGTCCTGATGGTATAGGGGGCTTCACGGGAGCGACGGGGGCAGCTGGATCGACAGGAACCCAGGGCAGCGCTGGAGCGCCGGGTACTATTGGCTCTCCGGGATTAACAGGAAGCAGTGGAACACCAGGTCCAGCGGGTCAACCAGGTACTGCGGGGGCAGCTGGTCCAGCAGGTGCTGCTGGTCCGTCAGGACAACTTGGCCCAGCAGGCGCTACAGGTCCATCTGGACCAAGTGGCGGCCCTGGACAACCGGGACCTTCAGGGCAAGCAGGAGCTCCTGGACTCGCAGGAAATCCTGGTCCGGCAGGTACTGCAGGCGCCATTGGACCCTCTGGTAACCCAGGCACACCTGGTGTTTCCGGGTCACCTGGAAGCCCGGGTGCCACGGGTAGTTCAGGATCAGCAGGGGCAGCAGGCTCGTCAGGATCGGTTGGACTACCCGGTGTCGCTGGACCTGCTGGTCCATCGGGCACCCCCGGACCAGCTGGTCTGCCTGGAGCGACAGGAACCGCAGGTCCAAAGGGTGTCACTGGTGCTACTGGCGGAGTAGGTCCTGCGGGGACTTCAGGTGTCGCAGGTCCTACCGGCTCTGTCGGAAACACTGGACCAGTTGGGTTCACGGGAGCCGCTGGTGGTCCCGGAGCAGCCGGATTGCCTGGAGGGACTGGGGTGAGTGGGCCGGCAGGAGTGTCCGGTTCTCCGGGGCCGGCGGGCGCCGCGGGAGGTCCGGGGTCTGCCGGTTCACCTGGACCCGCCGGTGTCTCTGGAGTGCCTGGTCCAACTGGCAGCGCTGGAACACCGGGAGCTGCAGGGCCTGCCGGACCGTCTGGGCCAGCTGGATCTAATGGTGCATCAGGAGTTGCTGGACCAGCTGGTCTACCTGGATCTTCGGGGGTACCGGGAATGCCGGGAGGTACGGGATCTACTGGTGCTTTGGGAGCGACTGGAAACACGGGCCCGTCAGGGCAAGCCGGGACTGCTGGACCAGCCGGCGCCACGGGAGCCGCTGGCTCGAACGGGTCACCTGGAGCAGCAGGGCCTGCTGGTGTCATCGGTCCTTCGGGGCCTGCTGGGTCCGCTGGTCAACCTGGATTGACTGGATCGGCAGGTGGTCCGGGAGCTACCGGTCCTGCAGGAACAGCAGGGTCTCCGGGTTCAGCCGGTGCTGCAGGACCATCGGGAACACCAGGAGCAAATGGTCAACCAGGAGGGCCTGGTGGTTCAGGAGCGCCTGGCCTGCCGGGGTCATCGGGTGCACCTGGAACCGCTGGACCTACGGGTCCTAGCGGAACACCAGGCACGCCCGGCTCCACTGGTCCTGCTGGTGTAGCAGGAAATGCGGGAGCGCCGGGAACCTCGGGTTCGACGGGAGGTCCAGGTGGAACAGGGTTTACAGGAACGTCTGGTTCACCCGGACCAGCCGGTTCACCTGGAAGCACTGGAGCGCTAGGAGCAACTGGCTCCTCTGGCACTCCCGGAGTTTCGGGTTTGCCGGGATCAGTTGGTCCTGCCGGACCACAAGGACCGACGGGTGTGAGTGGCTCACCCGGTACTACAGGAGCATCTGGCTCCAGCGGTCCTCAAGGTCCTGCCGGTGCTAGCGGACCTCAAGGCGCGCAAGGGCCAAGTGGAGGAGTTGGCGCAAACGGACAACCAGGCACTGCGGGAACTCCAGGGGCGGCGGGTAACACTGGAACACCTGGTGTCAATGGTGGAGTAGGTGCCACTGGAGCTCCTGGAGCACAGGGTTCGCAAGGACCTTCTGGTATTTTTGGAAGCACCGGACCGCCCGGTGCCACAGGTGCTTCTGGCAGTGGTGGTGGCCCTGGTGTTCGAGGTCGAACTGGTGTTCAAGGTTTTACTGGACCCTCGGGTGTGTCAGGGTCTCCCGGTGCGACAGGAGTCACAGGAAATCCTGGAATGCCGGGAGGTCCCGGCCTGTCTGGTGCGGTTGGAACTACAGGAGGTATTGGTGCAACTGGTCCTACTGGAGGTTTGGGCGCTGTGGGATCTCCAGGTTCATCTGGCGGTGTTGGTGCTACAGGCAGCCCTGGTCAACCAGGCACTGCTGGAAACGCTGGCCCAATCGGTCAACCGGGAGTGGCTGGACCACCAGGCAGCACTGGTACAGCTGGTGCACCGGGTCCTGGTGGACCCTCTGGCATCTCGGGACCTACTGGTGATCAAGGACCTTCGGGTGATCCAGGTGCTACTGGTCCGGCTGGTCCTGCAGGTGTGTCTGGTGTTGCTGGACCTTCTGGAAGCCCCGGGACACCTGGGCCAGCTGGAAGCGCCGGTCAGGCTGGGGTCGCCGGCCCCGCTGGAAGCCCTGGACCCAACGGAGCCACAGGGCCTGCTGGAACCTCTGGAACACCTGGATCTGCTGGACTCACAGGCGCTACGGGAACACGTGGTCCAGTGGGAGCAGTTGGCCCTTCTGGCGCACCAGGCGGAATCGGTACTCCAGGTGCTAGCGGTGTACTGGGCGCGCCTGGGCCGGTAGGATCTCAGGGCACACCTGGCTCAGTTGGACCTGCCGGAGCACCGGGCTCCAGCGGCTCTCCCGGTCCTGCTGGCACTCCAGGTTCCGCTGGGTCTCCGGGAGGCCCTGGCGGTCCTGGTGTTGCGGGATCGACGGGAGCTATCGGAGCGACTGGGTCAAGCGGACCAAGTGGTGGTCCGGGAGTTGTCGGGGTTGCTGGACCAAATGGTGGTCCGGGAACTCCAGGACCGGCCGGAGCAGCGGGTCCAAGTGGAGGAGTTGGCGCGAGTGGTCCACCAGGAGGGCCGGGACCTACCGGAGCAGTTGGAGTCGCCGGACAGCCTGGAGCGCCTGGAGCTGGTGGTGGTGCAGGTACGCCCGGAGCTACCGGTCCATCAGGGTCTACTGGACAAATAGGCCCATCGGGTCATCCTGGAGCAACAGGTGGTACTGGTTCACCTGGACCAGCTGGTAGTTCTGGTGGAATCGGTGCAGCAGGTGATCCCGGTGTGAGTGGAACTCCAGGTGGTGCTGGGACTGTAGGTCCAGCCGGAGTACCTGGTGGCCCAGGGCCTGCTGGCTTTACTGGTGCTTCGGGATTACCCGGACCGGCCGGGCCGCCAGGTAGTGGGTCTGGTCCAGGCTTGCCTGGAAACACGGGGCCTGCTGGACTCCCTGGTGCCACTGGTGCTCAGGGTGCCACAGGTCCGGCTGGATCAGGTGGCGGTGGTGGTACGCCGGGTCCACCGGGTGCGCCAGGTGTTACGGGATTGGCTGGGTCGCCAGGTTCTGGCGGAACGGCTGGGGGTCCGGGTCCAGTGGGTGCAAGTGGAGGGCCTGGCTCCTTAGGACCTCCTGGCACCGCCGGGGCCTCAGGACCTGCCGGACCACCCGGTGGACCAGGAAGCCCAGGAGCTGTTGGCCCGCCTGGTAGTCCAGGATTTAGCGGAGTGTCGGGCGGAATTGGCGCAACCGGATTCGCGG
>Ga0222739_1000017_pt1 | contig 9843 bp, 1 predicted proteins | sample NatBWC30Ometat_FD_169136 | JGI IMG/M metagenome (GOLD analysis project Ga0222739, IMG submission 169136) | Metatranscriptome of forest soil microbial communities from Barre Woods Harvard Forest LTER site, Petersham, Massachusetts, United... ... | reverse complement strand
GATTTTGAGATTTTGCTTTAAAAGCAAACCAAATTCTTATAAACTATAAGTAAACATAGAGATTTTTACGCCTTTACTCAGATTAAAAGAAAGGTTCAGCGACAATGCAGTTGTATATAACGCGTTGCGCTTTTAAATGTTGTTGGGCACCAACAGCGCTCACAACATTTTGTGGTGATTTATTACCACCAACCACGCACGAACTAATAAGAACAGTTCGATGTGTTGGGGAACACGCCGAAACGCTTTTCCGGCTTTACGAGAATGCGTATGAGAATTACCTCCGCAGCCCCCGTTCCGGATTCACGTTTCATCTTCAAGGTTGTGTCAAACGACACAACCTTGAAATGAGAAGTATGTTCCACGATTTTAAACAACATAATCGCGGAGTGTACTTCATGAAAAAACGCATTCACCAGGACACAAATTGTTTTGGTGAAATGCTAGTAGATAATGTGATGGAAATTTTGTCACAGTACATTAAAGTAGCATTGGAGCCTACTACTCGTAGGATTGCAATGGCATCATTTGCTAATTGCATTATAAATTTACTCTTCAACGTGATTATGCTCATCACTTCCGATTCAACATTCGTCCCCTTAGCACTCATAGCTACAAATGTGACTACCTTTGTGTACACGATGTATAATATGGGAATATTCAAACAACAGGTGGACGAGTTGAAAGAGAAGATGCTCAATGTTGTAACCACATTAGTAAACATTCTGCGACCGGATCCTGAAGTTGAGATTAATTGTGCGAAGAAGGCAGGACTAAAAGAGTTAGTTGCTGGAGGTGTGGGTGCACTTGTAACAGTGATGCTTATTACTTTTGGCCTGACAAAAATGTCTGACCCAGCGGCAATCAAGACTTTCCTCCCTATTATGTCTGCGGCTGTCTTAGCGGGCACCGCCAGTTACAAGATTTCGGACTGGATTGTTCAGATTTGTGCCATGGGTGATAATGCTGCCGATGAAGCCGTCACGATGGAACTTAGGGAGATGGCAGATGAGTCATCAAAATTGGCAACAGACCCGATTTGTGAGATATTGGGGGATCCTGCTCGCATTCAACAAATCCTCTCTTATATGGAGAGAAGGTCAAAATTATTTGAAAAGGTGAAGAAGGACGTGGACATTAATTCGCACCCATTAGTTATGTCCATTCTTTCTTTTTCGAAAAACATAACCGATAGAATTACAGCAGTTAAAACAATTCCGTACAAATCGGTTAGACAGTTGCCAATTGCAGTGCTCTTTCATGGTCTGAAAGGGTGTGGCAAGACAAAATTAGCTCAGGATATTTTGATGCCAGATATTGCAGGAAAATTGCAGTATACAAATGATTTAATTTACTACATTGATGATAATAAGGAGCAGAAATATTGGACCCGATATGGTAATGAGAAATTTGCATACGTTGACGATGTGTTTCGTTCAAAAGATTCGGTGATGATGAATCGGCTCCACAATATGATTAGTCATGCACCCCAAATTGCACAAGGTGCTGCAGTGGAAGAAAAGGAACAATTATTTCGTGCTCCAGCGCTTTTTATGACAACAAATTCCTCAGTTGAAAATATCGATCCTAATCTTAAATTCTCCTCAAATGAAACAAAACTAGCTTTCTGGGATCGCATGATAGTGATTAGGGTTGAGCGCCCAGCTGAACCACGATTGGCTGCTTATTTGGAGGAAGCCCGTCCTACTTCTCGAGAGGGTTACTCTTTCCATCTCGAGATGGTTGATCCGACTCGGGTTCCACGTACTGTTGATGTGGCAGATTTCACACTTCCAGAATTAGAAAATTTCCTTTGCCTTAAACTTAAAAATACAGAGATTGAATTTTGCAATGCTTCGATTGCAATGTTTGAAAAGCACAGGGATAGATGTGACCCGTCTATCGTAGACGCTGCTCTTGACGCACATCGTGCACGACTCGCGGTTCTTAGAGGGTACGAGTTTCGAGTACCTCAACTAAATATCCCACACTTTGAACCCCCACTCGTGGCACATGTTCCGAGACCACGTGGTCTTCGTCGCCCTCGTGACCATAACGCATCTGGTCATTTTAACCCATGCGTGTTCCGTTTTCAGGGTGATCCCGGTTCTTGCAAGACGAAAACAGTTTTAGCAGCTGCAGAAAAATTGGCAATTCTCACTAACTTGATAATCTTTAAAGTGAAGAAAACAGATTTTGCACCTCCGAAGGAACAGCGACCGTATATTTTCCTGTACGACGATGTTCTAGAGCCCAAAACATATAGCCACTACCTTGATTTTATTAATTCGGCACATTCGAGGAGTCTCCATTTAATTTGTTCCAACATTATAATAGAACCAGAAAAGCGGAATTTTATTAAAGCTTGGGCAACTGGTTCACAACAGTTTACACAGTTTGATTTCGAGCAAAGGCATGCAGGCATGATTAGGAGAATTGGAATTCCAGGTGAGCTTTATGATGGGAAGAAGCATTTTTCAGTCCCACCAAATTTAGCACAGTGTGCGACATCTATCTCAGCAACAGAGTGTATTGATTATTTATCTGGTGATCGGTTCCCTTCTGTTCAATTACCAAATCGCATAATTAAATTTTACGCTAATTATTTGAAGGACTTTTCTGAATTCACATGGACACAGACTATGCCCGAGCTCCCTGCACAATTTGATTTCTCGTTGGTTACTAAAGATGAAGCTGACCTTCAAGAACTTTTATCTAATTTTTCTAATCTTCAGAAGTGTTTTCTTGGGAATGAGCGCCTGGGAGTTATGCATGTTTCTCCTGAAATTCAAGCGAATCGTTCTCAGTTGTCATTCAATAATTTTGTTATTAAAACAGATAATCTTGCTGACATTTATGAAACTATGACCCTCTTTGTTCGTGAGGTTCGGAAAGCCAAATTGGATGCCACTGTGTGTATTAAGGCAAATGGCAAATCAGTGATAGTTATTGGCAATACATTTCACACAAATTTTGATAAAGATAAAGTCGTGTCAGACATCTCAGATCTTGCTGATGATGATTCATTCGAGTTTCAATTTGGAGAAGATAGGCTAAAGATTGTCAAGAATCAGTTGGACTCAATTCTTGCTGGTGAGGTCCTTCAATTTGATGATTATGATCCACTAGTGGCCATAGCAGTAGAATTAAAAGTAGGGAAGTTGCCACCAAAACTCACGAAGTATGTTTCAGAACGCACTTCACGTCAACAGCGTGATTTAACATTATTGAATAAGGTGTTTAGCTTTCTTTCATCCACATTAGGTAAGGTGATTCTGGGTATTATAAGTACGCTACTGGCGTTCCTTGCAGTAACTAAAATTTATAACTACTTTACTAGAGATTATGGTAAGCAAATTCATCGTGATTCTAACCGTAGGTGGGACCCACGTGGCCCCCTGTCAAAAGAGGAATATGATAAGAATGCAGTGCTTGGTGAAAAATATGAGGAATATCTTGATACTGGACGTTATACTGGGGATGCGTCATTTGATGTTGCATATGACACCTACAATCGTATGGCAAAGGGTCGTTATGATGTTGATTATAATTGCGCTGCAACATCTACAAATCAGTCAGCCCATGGAGCGTATCTTCGTGCTACCTGTAGGGTATTTAGTAATAATTCAGCACACCTTCATGGTGTTTTGATTGGTCGTAGGTTACTCTTTTGTCCAGATCATATTCGAGACGATGGTACTGCCTGGTCAGCAGCTATTGGTGGTAAGACTTATCAATTGGTTTTCGTTAAGAAAGTTGTTCACAAGGATGGTACTCTATTTAGGCTACCTGCTCAATTTGGAGAGCGCAAGTCTTTGGCTTGGGCCTTTGCAAGTGTTCATGACGAGGTTGGTGTGATTGGTAAAGGCACAACATTTTCTCCTGGCACATCGGATTTTACTCAGGAGACAGGTTCGCTTTCATTTGGCGAAATCTCTAGTGCGAATCCAGAATCAAAAGATCGCACAGAGCCTCGTATTGGGCTTACATGTAATTTAGCAAATCATGCTGCAACATTCACAGAAGGACTTTGTGGTCTTCCTTTAACTGTTCGAACCCGTGATGGAGAACGAATTCTCGGATTTCTTACATCAACAACTGGTTATATGGCTTTTTATACGAAAATCACTAGGGAGTTGATCCAAGATTTTCTACTTCATGATGTTGAACATAATGCTTCCACCCAGAAGCCAATTCGTATTGATCAGTTTCTGATGAATCGTGTGAAAGTTGCTGAGCGGAATATCCAGAATCCAATTTACCAAATCAACGATCCAGAGACAAAAGTTAAAATTGTAGGTTATCTCCACCCAAAGAAATTTAAAACCCAAATGTCCAATAAGAAGGTTTTGTTAGCACACCCTTCAAAAGCAGCTCAGTTACCTTTTGCCCCATCATTTACGCGAACTGCTGATGTGATAGACAAATCAAAATTACCAGTCCTACATGATGGAACTGGAAAATTAATCGAAACCGACTTGATTTATAACCAGATTCGTCAATATGGTATTCACGATCATAAGTATAATCCAGATCAGAGGGTAATGTTGAAGGCGTGTATTTATTTACGAGATGTTTATGATCATCAATATGACACTATGCGGTTTTTACAAATTTCAGAGGCGATTAATGGTTTTTATCAACCCACTTCTCCATATCATGGACTGTTAGCTCCAGTTGCAATGGATAAATCAGCAGGATGGCGGCACAAAAATTTAAACAAGGGAATCTATGTTAAGGGTGATTGCTATGTTAATGTTAGCCAAGAAGGGAAACCCGCTCATTACACATTTAAAGATGACCTTTTTGGTCAGGATTTGGAACAACGTGTTTTTTACATTCTTCGTGCACTTGCAGATGGTGTGGTAGTGCAGTCGTGTGCAGAAGCATGTCCCAAAGATGAAATTCTCCCAAGAGAGAAAGCTAAAATTGGTAAAATTCGAACCTTTATCATTCCTGATCATGAGATGATTCTTGTATCTAGGGTGTTATTTGGCATGCTCCATGCTAATATGATCAAACATCGTGCAAAAGGTGGGTGTCAAATGGGTATTGACCCTATTGTGGAATTTGATCGGTTATATCGAAATATGGCAAAATTTCAGGATAAGGGTGATAACATGGATATTAGTCGTCAAGATAAGCACGTACGTTTTGAACAAAGACGCAAAGCAGTTAGGATAATTGCTCACTTACCGTGGGATCTCCGTGGTACTGAGAAAATTTTTGGTCGTCAACTTGAAAAGGACGACGTTGTTAGAATTTTAGATACTTTCATCCTTACGATGAAGGAATTGTTAATTCACCTGCCAACTGGTCACGTGTTGTTACTTGATGATGCTGGCGTTTTTTCTGGCGAGTTCTTTACAACTGGTTTTGATTCAATAGATGTAGAATTAAACAATGTGTATTCAACAATCAAGTCACAGGAACTTAATGGACGCCAGATGCCTCCTCCCGAAAGGTATCGCGAACTGGTGAATGATAACGTATACGGGGATGATAATAAACGAAATTCAGATGTTGCTCCCATCGATCCAGATTTTAGAAAGCAATGTTATGCGGAATTGGGACAAACTCTTGTTCCAATTGATAAAAATGATGAAAATTTGAATGATCCATTTCTGAGCCGTGAACCAATTGAGATCGAAGGGCGTATTATTGGCCGACTTAAAAAGAGCTCATTGGAACGCGCACTCTATTACTCTAATACAACTGATTGTGATATAGTTACACAGGCTTGGCTTTCAGTGCTTAGTGAAGCATCATTGTATGACAAGTCGTACTTTGGCCACATCAAAGCTGAAATGTTCAAAATTTGTGATCATCGGCGTCCACATTTCAAAGAAGCCGAGAAAAAGATCTCAATGTTAAATTATGAAACACTGAGGCAGACCCTAGTTCATATCTCACGACAGGGTCGAGGAAGTGAGACAGATATTTACAGACAGTCTAATTTGATTAATTTGATTGACAGTTTTGATAAACTTCGCACAGACTATCAACAGACTATAAAACAACAACCACTACAGATTCACTCTGATCGTAATTGTTCAGGAATGGCAGAACAGCAAGCAACAAGCTTCATGTTAATTCATGTTCCACCGTACGATTTTGAAGTTTTTGGAAAAGGAGGAGAGCCAGCTTATAAGCTTCCTTATCAGGATGCCACAACATCACCCCTTGTTGAGTATCTCATGCTCGACGAAGACACTGCTGAAATTGGCTACTTTGCATATGGACCTTCACACATCATCTCAAATCTTGTCAAAATTGAGACGAAGAGCGGCCTGCGAGTTACGTCTGAGAAGATGTCATCAAAGAAAGAGGCAGCGCGCTCTGCCTATCGGAAGCTGATTGCTTTGTTACCACCAATTGCAGAGGAGAAGAGAGACATGTTGCGTACTATGGGTTGGCTCCCAGGCACACTAGAGTTCACAAAATTTTTGACAGGTGATCATGAAAATTACACTCGCTGGAGAGAATTGGATCCTAATGAAAAATTGATTACTGGAGTTAATGCAAAGACTTTTCACATCAAGGTCATGGAAGCAGTAGCTGCGGGTGATTATGAAGAATTGCGTCGCATCAAGGACATGATGGATGCAGGTGAGAGTCTTGATGCTATTGTGCATCAGGACAAAAACTGCATGAGTGATCCCACAACAGAGCAAGTCTCGGAGGATGAAGAGTGGATGCCATGCTTTCAGAGAGATCTTGAGGAGTGTCTTGAAAGAGCATGTGTAGGTTGTCCAAGGTGCAATGAGATGATGAAGACACACCAAGCACGGAAGAAGCGCTTGCAGAAGATGTACGAGCGAGCAGATCAGCTTCAAGCAGAACTCGACAGCTATCGGGTTGCTATTGACATTGCTAGTGCAATGATCGATGCTGGAACACAGGCGCATATTGAGCGAGTTAGTACTCAGATGAAATCTACTGAGGTAGAAAAGGAAGCTGACACACTTGCGCGTGAACTTGAGCTAAACATCCAGCTTAGAAAACATCAGGATAAAAATTGTTCAATGCAAGGAGGGCAAATGCCATCAGCAGCAGGGGCAGGTGATACGCTAGCTGCAGCACCAGTGCTTAATAAACCAGCACTTGGAAATTCCTCAGGAGGGGGTGAACCAGCTGCGCCAATGCAAGCTGGTGTTCATACTGCTGCAATGGAGCCCATGGCTCCAGCAATGCCAATGGTCAATAATGAAACGGACACTGCATTTGATTCATACCAAGTTCAAACGATGCTGCCTGGTATGATGGCGAACTTGGGTGGGATGAATAAAAACACAATTTCACTAATTGAGGCATGTGGATTACCACTCGAGACTGGTACGTTTGTCATCTCATCGAATGATGTTCAAGGCAAGGTTCTAAAGGTTTTTGAGTATGATGACATTGATTTGTTACATCCATATGCTCAGTTGTACGCCCTCTGCCATGACAATTTCTACGGGGACATTGCTGTAACCATGGATTTGAATGGTCCTCCTCTTCAACAGGGTTCAGTTGCATTTTTCTACACTAATGATGTGACACCCTATAAGGGATTAACCAATGTTGCAACGAGATTCACTGAACTCCAACTCGTGTACTGGCGTCAAATTTCTCTTGCCAATCAGCAAGCAATCACGTTTATCATCACCGATGCACGACAAACGGCATTTTTCCGTGATCGAAGAAACCAAGTTGCAATTCCACAACATCCAGGATTGGTAGTTGCAGTTTACCAACCACTGCAAAATCAATTTGCGACAGATACGGTTTTTCAAGTGTATGTGCATATGAGAGGGAGGTTTGCGCTTGCTGGAGAAACGATGAATCCCTACACAGTGTTTCAACCAGTGTCAATTCCGAGAATCCAGGCTGCAATTAATGCACTGAAAGGTGGTTTGGGACCAGATCCGGATGAAGAGGATGATTTGAGATCCTTCCTCAAGATTAACAATTCGGAGCCCTATTACATGTCCATTGATGGTGTAGGGGTGAACGCAAACATCACGATTGACAACACATATTACCCCTCACCATTCCGCATTCCAAATGGTATCGGCTTCCCGGGATATTCTGACCCTGCCGGGGATGTTGGGCAAAGTGCGTATGCACCATATTTTACATCGACTGCTCAAGGAGGTTTGTTGTTGACTCATGTCCCGCTATTATCTCCTGTGTACAACACTGCAGGTTTTGTTGATAAGACAACCATGAATATTCAGGTTAGGGACATTGTTGCTACGTACATTGCAGATGTGGATTACAACCTCAGCACTGCAAATTTCCTTTCTGACCCCTTGTTGTGGGGGACGGTACCAGTTACGGAGTATGTGGTGGTTTCTAAGTTCGGGACAACCATTATGAGGATGGTTGCGGTGGCAGGAACGCAAACATCAACCCGTTGGCTTTATGGTGCTGCCTCGCAAACTGATACACCAATTACAGCAGACGCAACTGAGGCGATCTTTGTTACAACACCATCAGTTACGCTTCCAACTGGACAAGCACGAGTTGGTTTCTCAAAGTGTCCGGCCCCAATTGTGCAGCCAACATATCGGCTTCAACCAACCCATATGTCTGATATGGAGATCATTCGTGGATTTGATGACCGGTTTTACTCAATGGGTGGAGATGCATCAACACAATCACTTGATGTTACAGTTGCCACAACAACTGGTCTGTCTGTTGGAACAATCCGCTACGATCCGAGACTTAAAGCACCAATTATGACTGTTGGACCAGCTGTCTCTCCGTACTATTCCTTCATTGGGTCATTTGATGATCTAATCGTAACGGATGCAACGTTGAGCCCACAAACGTCAACATTACCGATGTACTCAGCTGACCTGTTTACGTCGAGGTCAGTGGCTCCGTTTGGTACAGTGAAACAGTGTGGAGGCGATCGATTGCATGAACCATCCAGTTCTGGGATCCTTAAGAAACTCAAGCATTATGATTGGAACTGTATGGGAGCAGGATTGTCATCCCAACTTGCTGCAACATTCATTGGAAGTCAACCAGGGGCTACTGGTGAGATGGGACAAACTTGGTATCGTGATCAGATGACAAACAAGCAAATCCAAGCGGGTCTTGCATTTCAACATAATGAGAATTACTATAAGATGCAGCAGAATGATCAGATGAATGCGGCTGCGAAAGACCTCTTGACGCAATCCATTTTTGGCATGGGTGCAAATCAGCAAGCACTCTCTGCACAGCAATTCCAACAAGCAAAGCAGATGAGAGGGTTGACCACTGGAGGGAATTCTTATCAACTCAATTATCGTGGTCGCGGGGGAATGAATGTTGATCCACATTCGGTAGAGACTGTGGCACCGCAACCAGGGGTTCTTCCTGGGTTACAACTAATTACACCACCAAATGACTCTCATTCTGGTGTTACACCCCCTCAGAGGACAACATCTATGGGGATTCATCTAAATCAAGTGCTGCCGACCTCATCTCTACCTTCGAACCCAGGACAGTTAACTCCACAAACATACTCTGGAGTGACAAAACAACAAATTAATCTTGCACTGCCGACACCAGCAGAAGCAAATGGATATGGTTCTTCCACATATCAACAAAAACAACAAATGGAAGATCGCACCGTTGCAATGCAAGGTGTGAATTATCGTCAACCGACCTCACGCAGAAACCAGACAATGAATTTTAAAGGTCCACAGACAACCATCAAGGACATCCACATTCCATCAAGAATGGCGACGTCATCTTTCGCCTAAACGAGTTTGAAGCCATGTGTTTTTATGACACTCTCGTACATAACGGCGTCGAGTTTTCTAACCCCTGAAAGGGAGAGCTAGTTTTCTCGAATTTTAGTTAAGG
>Ga0222739_1000016_pt1 | contig 10004 bp, 3 predicted proteins | sample NatBWC30Ometat_FD_169136 | JGI IMG/M metagenome (GOLD analysis project Ga0222739, IMG submission 169136) | Metatranscriptome of forest soil microbial communities from Barre Woods Harvard Forest LTER site, Petersham, Massachusetts, United... ... | reverse complement strand
GTTTACAGCCCCTCTAATAAGTGCAACACATGCATTTAAAAATGTTACCGGCGCCCCGGTAATCACAAATGGAAGTTGAATTTATTACTATCTTAAAATAGTCGTAGAATTTATCACAAACCGACTATAAAAATTAAAATTCATCCGTTCGTAATTACCAGAACGTCTAGTTACTCTCTATCTTGTTTTATAGAGTAGGACTAGAACTGTTATTCATTGTCATTGTAGAGACATTTAATCCAATGATAAATTAAATGAAACCCATATTTAGCGTAATATGGAAAAGGTCAAGGTATAATGCCCCAGAGACAGGCACCTAGCCACCTAGGTAAGGGCTAACATTAACGGTGGAGCCGTTAAAAAATAGCCGAATTGAAAGTCATCAGCAGTAGCCCGATAAATCTGCGGATTGTTATAAGTAGCAATAACAACACCAATATTGGGCGTAGACTTTTGGTAAATTTGCGCAGTAGATTCCCACTCAAGAGCGGTCATCTTATAATTATTATAATATGGAACAAGAACAGAAACTATCTGTTCAGTAGACTTTCCAATACCATAACAAAAAGTTCTATTGCCAGTATACCAAGGATAATTAGTTGGCGCAGAAGTCGAATCAGTAACAACATGACTACCACCAACTTGTAGCCAATAACTCTTCTCTTTAAAAAATTCAGTAGTAGAATTAGGAGGTTCAGAAGCAACAATCTTAAAAGAGCCCCGAGCAAAAGCGTACATAGGAGCAATGAGACAAAAAGCATCACCGCCCATACCAGATGAAATAACACCAGTAAAGGTAGTAGTCATAGGCCAAAGCCACGGAGTAATAATAGGATTATGCAAAGTAGTAGACAAAGTGTCAATTTGAGTAAGACGACTTGTGAGCTGTTTGACAGAAGTAAAGGACTCACCAATACATCGAACATGGGGGTGAAGATTGTGTGGACCGATCTTACTCCCCCCAATATTCGTTCTAACAACGGACAAGTCACCTACGTTTGTAGAACTTCCACGATCATCGGCATTACCGACCATAGAAGGAATACCAGCAATAGCATCTAATGTAGGAGCAGCAAGCTCAAAATCATCACCAGCCTTAATCTCAACTAAAACATCCACTGCCTGAGCAACAGTAGCAGGAGCCACAAGTTGATTCACAACAAAAATTTTAATGACGCCCATCCAATCAGTATATTTAAGCCAATCATAAGAATTTAAATAAGGAAGAACAAAAGTAGCAGTATCCTCAAATCTTAGATCTATAAATTCTCTCATCATATATTGTGTATTAGCAAGAGCCATACCTGTAAAATCCCAATTAACACTAGGATTATAAACGACACAAAGTCGTCCAGAATGAAACTGTGTTTTAACAATTTTTAAAGTGAGGACAATAGAACCTCGCCAATATTTAAACTGTGGAGCTAGATAAGTAAATGGAGGACCACTCTGAAAAGTAGCGACATGGCCTCCACCCATAGTAATATTTGCAACTTCAATAAGATTATTGGGTCCAATCTTAAAAGTCTGAATATTACTACCAATGGCGGCAGAAGTATCCCAAGAAAAGTGTCTAGTTATAGCAGAAACACTCTTAAGGAAATTCCAAGACATTTCATCTTCCTTACGGAAAGTAATGTCCTGTAACATCTGTAATTCATTATTGCGTAAAAGGGCAGCAGTAAATGAAGTATCGTCACCATCAGAATTAGCAAAATGTCTATTATATTGATTAGAAACTATAACAGTAGGAGTATCAGTTATCGGTTTAGCATATCCAAATGCAGACGCGACTCCTGCAAGTCTATCACTTGCCCACATCACAGGCGCACAATAAGCAGCAAGAGCCGGTATACTAGATAATGCACCAGCAAAAGTAGATACAGCCCTAAGTCCTTTAGACACAGAACCTGATGCTACAGCTTCTCTTTCTTTATCCTGAAGGGCACCCTTCATATTAGCATTCACACTAAGTGGAGCACATAAGTGAATTTGGTCATACCAAGACATAACAGTAACATCTACAGCCGTAGAGCCAGTAGAGCCAACAGTTAAAGGACTAAGTACAACAATATAATAGGTGCCAAAACTAGCAGGATCATCAGTAATATCATTAGTATAATCAATATAATTATGGGGAGAAATAAAAGGCATAGTAAATTCCATAGATGGAACTTTTGCATCCATTTCAAATCCAGGTAATTGTGTTATCTGGGATAAAAATTGAGTATAGGTATTGATTTTACTTCGAACAGCAGAATTAAGTACTCCAGGAACGAATACAACTCGGAGTCTTCCAGCATGAAAAGGCATAGCATTAATCATAACTCGAATGTTAAATCGAGCATTTAATAAGTTTCTACCTCTCATCTTGTCCGTAAAATCTACTGTAAAAAGGTCACGGTAATTAACATGAGCTATTACCGTGAGCGCAGCCTGACCAGTACTCCATGCAACTTGATTAGTAACGAGAGGAGATTCGAAAAAATCAGCAACATTATTAGGGGTATCTGCATAAAGCATAGTAGGCTGTGTGAACGTTAAAGGTGGTTCAAGCACCTCTTCATTAAATCCAGTGGTAATGACTTCCTCAGATGAGGCAGTCGCTTCCATGTTAGGATAAACGGTTATTGTCGGCCCCGACATGGGCCTTCCTTCTAAAAATAAGTTCCTCTGTGTTTCGAGTGTAAATGTCATTAGGATTGAAATTAATTAAAATAAATAATAAAACTTTGTATGCGTAACAAATTATAATAGAAATGTAGGGGATATTACCAATCGCAGGCCTCTGAAGGATAAGAGCCTGTGTCCATGTTGTTTCAAACACTATCCATCACAACATTAGATACTTCACCTGAGCATCGCGACCTTGTCAAGGGCTTACGACTAATATAGAATGAAGCAAGCAGGAGGGATCTCCCTGCCCAACTAACGGTTTATCAGAATATTATATACAATAGAATGGTAATTTGTTACCCAGTTATGGTGAAGGTCACCCAACAGTTTAAACTCATGTCAAGGAGGTAATGTAAATTATAGATTTGACTCACTGAGCACTTCACCCCAAGGGGCATATGTAGTGTTCAGACAAAAAGATCTTGCCAAGTCATAATCCATATACATTGAAGAGAGCTTATAACGTATATCAGAAGCTCTATTCTGTAATTGTGATACAAAGTGTCGGAATCTCTCACGACTCTTAAGGGACATCTCTTGAAGTCCAGTATCCACAATTTGTGGAAAGTGTTTTAAGCCTTCTTCAGACCAATAAAACATATGTATGATAGAGGGATCCTCTAGTGGAGCAAGAGCTCGTTGTTTATCAGATCCAGGTTCATTATCAAGAATGAAAGTACGTTGTAAAAATATACAATCAAGAATTTCTTTATAATCATAATCTATCACACCAGTTTTACGGGCATCTGTGTATAGAAAGCCAATCTCAGCAAAGTTGTTTTGCACATCTCGAGCACCAAATGGAAAAAGTTTATCTTTAATACCAACAATATGATCATCACTTAAGACAATAACATAAATGTTGTTTTCTAGACGAACCAAGTCTGGTTTCTCATGCAATTTCGCTGAGTATGTTAGGTGTTTTAGGCCAAGTGATTTAACCCATGACATCAAATAATTATAACGTTGTAAGACATTATCACAAAATGAGCCAAGTAATTGGGTTATAAAACAGCCAGAAGTAATAGAATCATACCAGAGTACTATTACCCACACGTAATCGGAATCTCCATAATCCATGTATCTTTTCTTTTCTTCTTCAGATAATTTATCAAAATCAATTGAAGATTTCAGAACTTGAATAGCATGCAATGAATTACAGAGCCGATGTAATATTGTTTCTCTAGCTATATGCTTAGGTTCAGGTTCGCCATGATAAACATGACGACAGAATTGTGAAAACATATAAAATAGAAATTGTTTGATGTGTCCGTCAAATTTGCTAAAGTCACCGTCAAATACATGACAGAAGACCTTAAACATATTATATACCGAAGTCCAGTCATAACTATAAGGATTAACTCCCATAGCAAAACCGTTGGCGATATTGTGTCGAACAGCATCAGACTGTAGATCACCAAAGTAGCATTTCTCAGCCATTAATTGTTTCCAGTCTGCACCAGAAATGTATCGTCCTTTGCCATCCCACACCTTCTGTGCGGAAATAACTTCAGCTTTAAGAAAGCCTTTGTTTGTCCAGCGCTGAACGATACCTTGTTCCAATTCCTTGAACATCTCTTTAACCTCAACAATTAAACCTTTAATGGGTTCAACAGTGAGATCTCTAAGACCTTCTTTTCCGTACATTTTCTTCTTAGTTAAACCTCGAAGACCAAGTTCTACTCCAACGCTAGTCGTCCTAGAATCTGGTCCAACAAAACCCTTACCGTGGATTGCGTCTTCCACGTTCCAAGTTTTAAGAGGTCTATCAAATTCAGATCTGCACGAATCCCATCGATGCGTAAACATCGAACATGCCATGGTAAGCAATTCGGGATTAATAGCGAAATTATCAAAACAATATTTTGTAAGAGCATTATAAGTGGGATCATGTTCAACAATCCTACCATCATCATGCGTTACAGAATAAGGTGAAAGGATTGTGGGTATTTTCTCATTAGGACCAAAGCATTCAAAGAAAGGGGTCTTTTTAAGTTTATTGGTACAACTTTGGGAAAGGCCTCTCTTCATGAGGCCTATAATGGGAAATTTTGAAGGTATTGAATTACAGCAGCCGTCTCCAGCCACAGTTTCAAGTTCAATAACCAATCCAGAACTAGGTACATCATGTAACTCAAACATTTGATGTATTTGCTCCTGGGTAGTTACAACACTAACACCTGTAGGGGTTGAATTCTTCTTTGTTCCAGCCGAATGGAGTCCCATGATATAATTTTCATGAAATTCTGTATCAGCTAACCAGAGAGGAGACATACATGATGCGGGAACACCGTGAATGTCATAAATCCAACCAGAATTATTCCAAGTTTTGTCAATGGCCGTATAAGTAAAAGGGCCAAGACGACAACTAACAGGAATATATTCAGTAGTAGTCCGTATGCCTTCATGAGTGGTATAAGCCAAAACACTTGATAACCTAGGAAGATCTTTAGGAAGCAGATCTAAAGGCATAAAGTGTTTTATAATGTTAGGGAATTGTTTAAGTCCTTGTCTTCTATCAACAGTTAGCAATGCTAAGTCATTTTTAGTAAACATGGTTACTTTACAATACCGATAAAGAATATCTGTCTTTACACCGCTCGAATTAATGAACGATATCTTAAAGTCATCATCATTATCAGCATATTTTTCCATTAACATCACAGTATGGGAATTGAGTATGCAAGTACTATCTTTCAAGAAAATAACATTAGTTCATATTAAAGTATCAAAATACAAAGAACAAATGTTATTGAAAAAGATAGTCTCACTCTTTTCTTTAAGCCTAGAAGTAATTGCAAGACAAGTGCCAGCACCAGCGTCAACTGGTAATGCTTCAGCAACTGTCTTAGCAACAACTCGCGGAACGGCTTTAGGAATTTTCTTACCTTTTCCCTTAAATTTGACATTAAGGTACGCGTTTACTATAAGTTCTCCCTTCTTATTCTTTGCTGAAAGCACAGAATAAGCTAGTCTAAGAGCACCAACCACAGATAAAACTGCGAGGTTACTCCAAAAACCAGAATAAAGAAGGGAAAACCAGGAGGTATGTAAAACCTTTTCAGCATCAGATATAAAGTCAGCTGTAGAGGTCTTGAGGATACGCCACCAGGATGTCATAACTTCAGACCAAGTCTTTTGTTTTAACATGCTTAACATCTCAACCATGGTACCACCTAAACGGCGAGCACCATTGGAACAGAAATAATAAAGTTGTTTCATGTAATTCATAAAAACTTTCGCATCGATATCGGGTCTTAAATAGGCACGGCTAAAAGTACAGCCGAGACTACCCAAGACACCGGATTCAGACCACCACTTCATATAGTAGTCCATATCCTTATCAAGGGTTGAAAAGAAATCAGTATTAATCTCATAAGCACTTTTAAGGTGTCCAGATTCATCTAAAGAGAAGAGGTCCGTTAACCAGCCAGGGCATGAGATGCCTAAAACGGTTTTCGGAATACTCTTAACTTCAATTAAATCCTTTGTAAAAGTACTTACAAGATCAGGAATTTTAGCATCAGTAGAATTGACATTCATGAAACGAATACACATATCATTACACCAATCTTCAGTATTTGCATACTTAGTTTTGGCGCCATGAGATGGTAGAAAATCAAGCATAACGTGTGATAAGGCATTGAATAAAGGCTTATTCATAGCATATAAACACATTATCTTTTTCCATGGATTATCAGAAATCTTAGAACAAGCTTTGATCCAACTTTCATTAAGATCAAAACAAGTCTTAAGTCTCTCTTCTACATCAACAAGTTTCTTTCCTGTGATCTTCTCGTAATTGGATGTAACATTAGAATTAAGACAAGCCCCCCTATCATTTCTGAGAGGTGGGTTTATCATAAGATCAGTCATAATGTCAGCAGTAGTCATTCCATAAAACGGGTTAAGTTTCTTGGATTTATTAATACTAGACATCTGATTCATCTTAACTTCTTCATCAAATCTATGATTGATAATACGAGTAGTAATAAGGCGGATCCAATCATGATATTCTAAAGTGATATTCAATTTATCTTCGACTCCAACGGCGTTACCCGAAGAGTCTATCTTAAACGTATAAGGTTTAAAGAGATAAATTGAAAAATCAAGTTCAGTCAATTTAGATTTGTCAAGTGTGAACTTAGGCATATGAGTGCGTCCATCTGTAAGATCATCATACATGAGTTTATACTCAGGTTTGAGGTCTACAAAGAAACAATCACCCATTCTATTTGCTACAGCATCTAAATCACAGACGCTGAGTTCATCAAGATTAAGGGAAGTTTTATTAGTACTTAAAGCAAGTACCATTGGATTATAAAAGACTTCACCTTTATCCGCAAATGCACGGTTAACAGCTTTTGGTGCGTTGTTAGCAACACCAATAAGCCATCTTCCATGACAAATCTTAGGATCTCGTGCAATGTTAGCCATCTGAAAGATGTCATCTACTTTTTGGTAAACACATCCAGCGCGATAAGTTTGGTCATACTCAAGTGAGGGATCTGTACTACAAATGTAGTTATCAGGATCCTCAACGAAATTAGTCATATCATCATCACCTATAAGAATAGGCATGGTGGTATAACCAGTCGCGTCTTGAATTTGAGTCTTACCAATCTGAGATGGGCCAACTAACGTATAAACATAGGGCCTCATACGTATAGTTCCTTGAATAATTCCAAGGGTCTTAAAGCGAACTTCTAAAATGCGTTGAACACTTCGTAAGTAGCCGATTTGTTGTCTATAAACGGAATAAGAAGGATCCATAGGGAGCCTTCTTTCTGTATTATTCAACTTCTCGACTAAATCACGAAAGGTTCGATAATCATTTCTAGAAACTCTTGCAGCGCTAGCAAATTTTTGATTCAAAAATTCAAAAGTATCTCCTATATTGTTAAGTATAGGATACTGAGAAAATTTGGATTTAAAAAATTGCACTCCAAAGGGGCTAGTAATAAGATTGATTAACTCAATGATACCATCGAACAGAAATTCAACTGTCCAAGCGGTACCATTAATCATTTTCTTAAAAGTAGCACATTTAAATGCAAGTTCATAAACGTCGTCAAAGTCAAAACCAGTAATGGTATTGACAATGGCTCTTGACATCGATGAAATTGCATCAGATGTTGATTGAAGTGTAATAGAATTAACTTCAAGCTCTGCTTCATCATCTTCATCTTCAGCAGCAAAGTAATCAAACGCCATGGCAGTTATATCGCCAACGACGTCGTTGACAAATAATGCATGAGCAAAATACTTTACAAAAGGAGACAAATCAGAAATATGGAGCAATCCTGAAATGATGGCTTTAAGACCATACTTAGCAATTTTATTTCCGATCATACTATTAATAATAAAATACAAAGTTGCGATAATAAATATCATAACAATGGATCTCGTAATAGGATCAGAAGGTAAAATCTTAAGTATCGTAGTCATAAATGAATCAGATGCAGACTGCATAACAGTCTTAATATTAAACGTATGTTCGTGTTTAATATTGCTCATTTTCTCACTTGCTTCAGATAAAGAATCAGTTAAAGATTTTGTAGCTTCTTTAACTGTATCAGTGATGCCATTACAAGCAGTAACGACATCAGGGATAGATTCCTTAGCTTCAGAAATTGTTTTCGCAGCACCCGAAAGATCCTTTAAAATATCGAAATATCCATTGGGATGGAGTTCCGGTAAAGAGTTCTTTAATTTACGGGCGAGACTCCTCACTTTTAGTGAGGGAGATTTCGGTGCGCGGTGTTCAACAAATTCATAAAGCTTGTTTTGCAAAGTGAAGAATTTTTGACCATCTCTATAGACCCTTTTGGGGTCATAAGGAATAGAAAAACGATCTTCTAAATATTCATGATAATTCATGACATATTCCAATCGAGTTTCTTGTTCCTTATGAAGAAAATCATCAAGACAATTTCCTTCAATAGAGGGTGGTGAATCTTCTAGGACCCATGTTTCAGGGGCCGAGTAATCAAAAGATTCACCAGAATTTGTTGAATAGGTATCTTCATGTAAACAAAAATACGGATCAACAAGGTCCTCAGGTTTTCCGTCAAATGTCTTAATCACATCTAAGACAATTTCTGGAACTTTGGTTAAAGCAACCGTTCTAACGAACTCATCGTCAGTCGGGAAGATCTTGCAAAATTCTGCGACGGAAACGAATGTTGGAGGCAAAGTGACATTAATGTCACTAGCACTCATCATTCGTTCTTCGACACGTTCCTTCAATGTTAACGAAGGAAGGTCGGCAAATACAACAGGTGGAGCTGAGATTTCAGTTGTTGTACGTTCTACATTTATCTTCCATTTAGGAATCTTCTTTTCTTTTTTAATACGAAAAGACTTACGCTCTTCTGGAGATAAATGTCTGCGAGACTCACGCCAAGGTTTTTCAATAGGGGTAATAATGGATCTACCCATACTGACAACATCACGAAAAGTCATACCTTCAACATTGGTTCCATCTGCCGTTAAATTTTCATAAATTTCTTCATCGGAGATTTCGTTGTTGGTAGACCATTTCTTAGGTTGTTCCTTGGTTGAAAAAGACTTCTTACAAGATTTGTAAATAGTCTTCTTCGTCGTATGCGCATTGGCTAATTGCCTAGCTTTATACGCCTCACTCACGGAGGATTTGGGGGTGACAGAGGGTGTAACTGCAGTGTTTCTTTCTGGGAAGCATTTCATGGTTTCTAAAGAGTTTTTGGAACAGTTTTTTAGGACTCTCACGATCCTGGAAGTGGGGGTAGAATGGTGATTTTCAGTATGTTATATATTCATATAAATACCTCACAGGCCAGATTCTGTCAAATCTGCCTGAGACAAATTACTATACAAAATTGCGAAAATTTGGATATATATAATAACTTGAACGTGTCCACGCCTTAGGCCTAATTCACCCAGCTTGCTAACAATGCCGTGTATGTTAGTACTGGAGGTTCTAAGTAATGTGTGCGGACACTGGGTGTGCATCCATCATGGCTCGTCCCATGGGCACCCAACGGATCTTAACGAGTAGACAAAATATAAATATCTAACTTGAAAAAGTGTTTAGTGTGCGGGGTGTGTGTGTGTGGGATGGGGTTTATTTACTTGACCATTTGGTCTTACTATCAAAAACATTATTAAATAATGTTCAATCAAAATGATTGGGCTAGTAAATAAATCTACAGAAGACTAGTATAATTTTCATATACGTATGTACTATGGAGATATAGAAGTGAATGTGTAGTGTGAATGTGTGAAAACAGTAACCTGTTTGGTAAAAGTTTAATTGTCGTTATACCATTGGACTATACCCCCCCTAC
>Ga0222739_1000012_pt1 | contig 10366 bp, 2 predicted proteins | sample NatBWC30Ometat_FD_169136 | JGI IMG/M metagenome (GOLD analysis project Ga0222739, IMG submission 169136) | Metatranscriptome of forest soil microbial communities from Barre Woods Harvard Forest LTER site, Petersham, Massachusetts, United... ... | reverse complement strand
GCCAATATGAGCTCGAAGTAAGCTCTGGACGGAAGGTCCTTAATTGAATTTGAAAACATCTTCGTTTAACACGCCGCTTCAATATACTCACGATCGAAATCATCGAAAGTGAACATAATCGGAGGAATGTCCATACTTTGTAAGGCAGTATTAACCTTTGATCTGTGTGCGTTGAAATATTCTCGGCCCCACTGATAAGCAAATCGGAGTGAATTTTCACAATTCTCAACAGTAGCTCTCTCATCGTTGGGAGATTTTCTGATGAAGTTAGTTAAATCCTGAATAACCTGCTTGTCAATTGGAGCTTGATAGAGATCCAAAACCTCGTGCTTCACAATGTGTCGCTTGAGGAATTGAAGGTCTTCAATCTTGTCATAATCACTAACTCGCTCACCTTTCGCTGCCGGAGTGTAATCAATCCCGTGTGCCTTCAAGAAGCTCCCGAATGTCCGCGCATTAAACGCTTCCAAACAGGATTCGTGAACCGCCACTTGGTTGTCGTCTCCATAAACCGAGGCGCAAGTCATGCGATCATACATTGCGAGTGATCTTAAAATAATCCAACGCTTGAACTTTTCTGGCTCTTCGTCCAGCTCTGCTTTACGTGCTGCCATCGTCATACACCACAACCACCCTATTTTGAGATATGCATCTCCAACAATAGAATTCAAGATACTCGTCAAAGCAAAACCAGATTTATTAGACATAAAAGTTTCAAAGACCGTGCTTCCACACCGGTGAACCGTGTGTGCAACTTCGTCCAGTAGAGTGTATCTTAACCGAGCATTCTCGGGTCCGTCATCGTACCAAGCGTTAACCAAACCTCCAAAATATTCAACAATCATGCGTGCTCGCATTTTCGAATCATACTTTGAGTAGTCTCCATCAAAACCATGGGTTCCAACTTTCTTCATTTTCCGTACTAGTTCATCCCACTCGGTAGAATCCACATTCATGCCCACTTTTCCAGAGTGTTCACGACGTGAGTCCATGTACCAAGCGGTAAATGATCCAAAATACTTCTTAATCAGAAGAGTATGGTCCATTGGTCCGACGTTAAAAACTCGAGGTTTATGCACTTTCTCAAATGCGCGTCTTTCGTCTTTTAAACAATCAATCCATTCCGATTCGATTCTAATGCCTTGTTTCGCCAAAGTTTCACGTGAATCTAACCTTTCTCTCAAAAGAGGATGGTTTACGAATCTTTTACCTTCAGGGGTCATTCCAAAGAACATCTCCTTTCCGGTAGATCCGGCCTTCCTCAATTTAGTATAGGGCCAACCAGGTGAAGTTTGCATGTTAACTGCATCAAAATATTCTAATCCTTCAATGCCATTGATCATTTCATCTTCAGTGAGAATTCTCCTTGTGTAGTCTTTTGATTTATAGAAGAATTCCTGTCGTGTAAATTCGAATACCTCATCGACATGAGGTTGGTGAAAATCACTACTTTCAGAATTGTACTTCTGCAGTCCTTCCTCTAAAGGGTCCCAATTCGGTGGATTCCGAGGGTCTTTTCGAGATAAGATAGCTGGAGCACTTTCCTTTTTGTAGATCAATTCTGAGATTAACGAGTCCTTGATTGTCGTCTTAGTGGGTTGATGAACTTCATCATTGGGATTGCTTTTCCCCAGAACAAGAATTCGTGGTCCGTACACCATTGGGTATATGTCTGTTCCATCTGTAACACGACATTGCACCGCCTGGATTCCGGCCACTGGTAAAAGTTCTGGTCCCATGCTTAAGCGCTTACTTTCTAACATCTCTCGAGTGATAATAATTGCGTGTCCAGTGTTGTTTGATTGCCCTGCCACATGCATTCCTAGAATCTTTCCAGTCACATAAGGGTTCAAAGCTAACAGTGGGGATCCACAATCACCTACTTGAGTCGGTGCCTTATATGTAAAACGCCGCGCAAGAGCAAACTTATGAATAGTTCCTCCTTCCAAGTCTTCTGTCATGAATGCCTCTGTTTCCAATTTGGCATTCACCATACGATGAGTATCCACACCTGAAGGGCGTGAACATAAAATCGCTTCAGTCTTTTCTAATTTCGGGAGATCATCTTCTGCTACAAAGTGGCTACGAATATCAAAACCATGTGGGGGCACAGTGGCTGGAAGTTCGTAAATAAACCAATCTTCGTAACAATCCTTGTGAGTAATTTTGTCATTTCCTTTGGCAGAGAGCTTGACGAGTTGTGATGCTCGTTTTTCTTCCCAACCAAACTTGTGATCAATTCCTTTAACATTAATTGTGACAACATCCATTTCTTTGAGTCCAATTCGAAAGTGAGCTGGAAGTAAAATGTTCCGATTATAAATAAAAATACAATACAAATTTCGCGTGCCTTTGATTTCACAGATTGCCTGCCTAATCTTATGTTGATAAATCGCCATAGTATTAGGGTCAGAACAACCTTCTGTCATCGCAGCCATCATTCTTGGTTTTGGAACAGGGGTTCCTTCTGTTTGAATTCGCATTTGAGCCAATTTTCGAGTTTGTTGATCTCCTGAAGGGATAGCAGCTTCTGTAGAAATTTTCATCTGGGCCAATTTTCGCGTTTGCTGGTCTCCTGAAGGGATAGCAGCTTCAACAGCGTCATTTTCTCCTACTGCACCAAACATAGCGTCATAAAGATAACGTCCTGAAAAGTAACAAATAGTCAAAGCAGACACTGCCGCAAATAACATTCCGACGATTTTTGAGTTTTCCATAACTACTCTAATTTTGTCGCAAATTGATAATTTTGCTTTATCAAAGAATTGGAGTTGAAGTTCTTTCTTTTGTATCACTAAATAAAGTTCATCCACGTATGTTTCATAATGATTCATAACGTGGAATGCATCTAAGAGATTCTGTGTTGAGGTTTCTACTAAGTCTTCAGTCACTACGGCGAACATATCGTGGTACCGTGGGTGTAAAATAGCCAGGGTAGCGAGATATTCCCATACTACAGTATTAATTCCTAAAAATTGTTCCGGTAAGAATAAGTTGTTTGAAGAATCGACGAGAGGGTCGAGTTCTGTTAACAACGCCATAAATCGTTCCTGTTGTTCTGTGCAGGGTTTAACGGGTCTCCAAAAAGCTTGAGGTCCAAATACATGGAATCCTTGAGCTTGAGCATTTTCTTCTTCTTCGTCAGATGAGAGTTCTTCTAAAGCTAAAGCACCAGCTAGCTGACGCACGCGAATTCCATTGATAAATTGTTCTGGTAGTCGTGGTGGAATTGGAACAAGATCAGGGGCCTGAAGAGGCATGTTCTTGGTCAATCCTTTCACTAAACCGTACTGATTTTCCATAAATTCAACGTAACGTTCGCAAACTATGTGTGAGATTCCATCTATCAACATCCAGTCAGAAAGAATAACTTTCTTCCGGGACGCATCAATAATCCTGAACTTGGCATGAGATAAGTCGTGTTTTCGAATTTGTACTTCCGGATCTCTCCAGGCGCACTCAATGAGAATGTCTCTCCTCCTGTGTAGAGCAGCATGACATATGATTTGAGTTGGTTCTGGATGAGAAACATTTGTAGATTGTAACAGCATCAGTGACGAAAATTTCATTCCTTTTTCTTCTAATTTAGCCATGGGTGGCATAAATTCCGCATTTGTTTTCATCAAAAAGCACTCAGCGATGTCCTCAGCCATTTTAACTTGGGCAAAATCATCCTGGATAACAGCGAACTGACCAGAATAACCATCCCAATGTTTTAATGCCGGGGCACGTCCATAAGCACGATTTGAATCAGGTAATTTTTGAGAGTCCGCAACCGAATTAATAAAATTGTACATAATTGCTGATTTACCAATGTTAGTATCACCAAAAATAGCAACACAAAAGGGATCAATTCTAACTGTTGAATATAAAAGGGGTTTTCTAGCCAATTCATAGAGTTTGAAACAATCTGATTGAAACATTCTGAATGTTTGTACATAATTTTGATTTGTCTTCGTTGAAGCTAATGTTGATGCAAATTTTTGAGATTGCTCATAAAGCCGAAAGACTTCATGTCGAAGTTTGAGATCAGTCTGGATCAACCCAGTCATTTCGGGAGATTTCAATTGCATAACGCGAACTGCCCATTCCTTCATGTTGTCTGACAAATCAGCCAACTGCGCTTCCTGTGCGAGTTCGTCCTCACTTTTTCCTAAGCACCACTGAAAGATTTTCATAAAGAATCCTTTCAATGTTTCATAAAATTTGACGAGAGCGTTCTGTCCTTGCATAATCCGAAACATAAGAAATCCTTTGTCCGCAGCACTTTTAATAAAGCTTTCTACATCGTCCCCAGAGGGGATAGTCTTAAAACAAACACAGCTGATGAGTAACACCAGACCACCCAACATACCACTGATAGCAGTTGCATTGCCAGATAAATGTTCTACGAATGAAAACATTGTTTCTGGTTCTGCTGAGTAACCTGCCTGAGCAGTAGCATTTTGAGCCCCTGTCGAACTTGAAGCGGGGACTGTGCCTCCTGTCATAAGACGAATAAAGTATGGTACGATAGCTGTTGAGAATTGAGAGATCAAATAGGGTCCAACATTACAATCAATGAGAACTCGGGTTGCTGTTTCCAACATCCGAGGGATTGTAAAGCCTTCTCTAAAAATTCCTCCGAGATCAACTAATCGTTGTAAAATAAAATTAACTGTGAGTTCAAACTTCATTTGAGCTCCTGAAAGAGAATCATTAACGGTTCCAAGAATTGTTGTAAGTCCTGTAGAAACGGGATCCATTCCGTCGTTGATACGGCCAGTAAAACGATCAGTTGCATCAGCAATTCTGACAAAAGAGTCTGCGACTCTAGTGTCAAAAAGTCCTGATAACCAACCTTGAGTAACTGCGTTGTCGACGCGGTGAGTTTCCTTTCGTTGCTTGGATTTATAACCTTTTAAGCCATGCGATTTATTGTAAACCGCCTTGCGAGCAAGAATTTGCTCCATCGTGAGATCAGTCTTTTTCTTTGACTTGTCCTTTTTGTTCTGTTTGTAGATAGGACCAGCCTGAGTCGAAGCATTCATGGAGTGTGCCATAAATTCACGAAACAACGAACGTTCTGAGCGCGTTGCACGGTAGTAATGTTGATCCAATAAATTGGTAACAACACCACACGTGAACGGTTGATATTGCGTTGGATACTTGAACCTAGGCCACAATTTTCCTTGAGTTGAGGTTCCAAAAGTGGTTTGGGTTTTGTGGTGAGGAGTTCTCTCCACGAATCCAATTTCTTCTTCGAAGTCAATCGTGTCAAATTGGTTTTTGGAGATTTCGAAAATACAAAATTCGTCGTCCCCAAGAGCCTCGTAGATGTCGTCAAAAGTTACGGGTTCAGTCCCGACGTAGAAATCATCATCATCAGTCCAAGGATCTTCCAAGACCTCAATACTACTAGTGTAGCTTGAGTAATCAGAATCCGCGCAGTGCCTGCAGAGAACAGGTCCTGCGCGGAAAACGAAAGAACCTTCACCTAAACCGCACTCTTCACACGTTGTAAAAAAAGGATACACAATCCCATCAACGTCATAACCACCGCCAAATTCACCTGCAGCTTCGCAATCTTCAATATCACCAGCATCCACGGGTTCGTAAGAACCTTCGTAGTCAGGGAGATTGATGAAAACGTAGCATTCCGTGTCAACATATGGAACATCTCGTACAATGAGAGGTTCAAAGTCTTCACAGACGTCTTCTGGTTTTCGGAGAAAATCGAGAATTGACATTCTCTGTTTCACTTCAATCGAGTGAAATCGTCCAAATTCATTCAAAAGCTTATGAATGACAGCGTAGTCGTAGTCTTCTTGGCGACAACTGCAGTGGGCGTCTTCGCACCCTTCTGCAATTTCGGCACAGGTCTCTTCAACCGCCTCCTTACCAGCCTTGGTAAGCTGAACTTCACGAAGTTCTTTCAAAGCGTGCTTGTTAGCACAATTGAAGAACGGCATGTCGTTCATGTTTTCGTAGATGTATCGACATGTGTCGATCTTTTCAAAGGTTGAGATTCTTTTGTCCATTACAAAACTAAGGTTAAAGAGAGCCGAGTCATTATCAGTGAAATCTACGGAGCGAGCAGAAACGATTTGATTTGAGGAAGCCATAGTATAACGATACTGGTTTAACGTGCCGGGTACAACCCTCCAGCATACACGTCCAAACCGCAAAGATCCATCCACGCAAGCAAAGTCTTCATAAAAAGTCGATCACAAGGTGAGTTATATCGCGACACTCCCGACCCTTTTGGGTACTCAGGGAGCCGTTGATACTCTCACTACATGTTCGTTACGAATTATTAGTGTCAAATACTGTTTTGTGGGGGTTTTAAACTTTACGAATTGGATAAGTCCAATGTTCATTTGTGCTTTGATGCTAACCATTAAGCTCTTACAATCGACACGCACGTAGACATTAAAACATCATACGGTGACGTTAGAGTAAGTGATTCTTAACAGCGACCAAAACCTCACAGCGTTAGGGTACTAACCAATACTGGAGTAACACAAATCTGTTCCTTACAGAAGTAGACAACATAGAAAAGTAACATAATTAAATGCACCTCTCAGGGTTTGGGTTCCGAGTTTTCATCAGGTTCTTCCGTTTTCGAGAGTTGGTAATAATCCTTTAAAATTGGGGGAAAATGATCAAATACAGAGTTCGGTGCATTAACCAATGTAGCAGTGCGCCGAAACCAATTATTAACTGCGGTATCTGGTACCATGTGTCGAATTGGAACTTGTTCATTATTCATATCATCAAAAAGTGACTGAAGGTCATAATTTAATTGGAAAAATTTAACAGCAATTTGGAATAAAACTACCTCTTCAATGTCGGCAGTCGTGGGGGTTCCTCTCCATCTATACAATCTAAAATTTTCACCGGCACCTTTAAAAAGATGCATATTGTGTCTCCTATTTGAGTTGATCACAATACTACCGGCGGCTCGTGTGGGACGCCAACCATTGGCATCGGAATTAGCGAATTGAAATGTTGTATGTAATAAAGGATTTTCAGACATAGCCGGGACGTTAACCATGAACATGTTATCTTGTGTGACTCTATAAGTCGCGCAAGGATAACCTGTGTCAATAAAAGTTCGAGGATTTGCTTCTGATGTGCCCTGGTGAAAGAAGTCCGACTGATATGAAACTGAGATACAAGCTTCAGCATCAACCGGGAGATCTGCTTTCAAGGGGCGATAAAGTAAACCAAAATTTAGGTCTCCATTCCAGTATCGAAATTGTTTAGAAAAATGATTCAAGAAATTTAAGTATCTGTAAGAAGGTGTTACTGGATATGAAAGTAAAGAGGTGTCTCTTTGATCAGCACGCTCTAAACGTTTACACAAATCGTAGAAATTTGTTATAACATCCACATTCATAGTGTTGGTGAAGCCAGCACTAGAAACTTTAGGTCCTAAAACGAACCCTCGTTCATTAGATAAATTTGGTTGTGATATCTCAGACATATTTGATGATGCCTGAGTTACCGCGTTCTTAGAAAAATTGTACGAAGCAAGCCAATCTAAAAATGCTTGATGATCGCCTGGTTCTAATCCTTTTTCGATTAGATTAGCTAACATTAAGCCAACTTTGTTACCTTGATAAACGTTATGAGTCGTGTTAAGCAAAAAGTTATAATTGAGATTCCGGGGGTTAGCCACAGTAAAATTGTCTTGTCCTCTTACGAGTAATAAACAATTGACTGATGACGTAGTTCCATCCATTATAGTCAGTGGATTAAGAATTGAGATCGTGATATCTCCTACTGAGAAAGACGGATTGTCGACCGCAGTTGGACCAATAACCTTATATTCCTGTGAATCGATATATGGGATCGTGAAAACTACTTCAGAAGTTTCTGAAATATCTACTATTAAATTGTAGACTTCATCGTCTCGTGTGGGGGTATTTCCAGTATTATTTCCTCTAGGGGAATAAGTAATGGATAATTTACCTTGAACGAATTTGGGTTTCGCAATCAAGAGGCGATAAGTAATATCTCCTCTCCAAAATTGAAACGGGACGCAATTAAAAGACAATGGATTTACATTATATTGAGTTAGAAGTGGTGAATTTGAACCGGTTCCATGAAATATAGGCATTGGTTCAACGCTAAATCGAGCGAGAGCCGAATTTGTCGTAGTGGTCCACGGAAACGTAGCTAATAAACCTTCTTTTGTAAACAGTTCGGAGAGCTCACCACTAGATGCAGTACCTGCCATATGAGGCTGAGTAGTAGATGCAGTGTGGTGATTTGAGAGAACTGTTGGCGTAGCATAAGTCGAATCAATCATCATAGGATTATATCCTAACAATTTTGTCCTATCTGTAATTACAGTAAAATTCTTATTTGACTGTATCGTAGCGTTTTTGACCGATTCTGTAGCATTTGAAGCATACAAGTAAGGTTTATAAAGCTGCACATCCGGAGTAATTATCGTAGGTGCTTGGCCGAAGACGGTAACAGGGATTGGCATGTATAAACGAACGTTATTGAGATTCATGTGAACATTAAGATGAATGGTAGAGGAAGCTGTATCAGGTGCATAAAGGGGTTGGAGTACTATAAGTACCCATCTACCCCATTCATACGGTCCTGATGTTCCACTATTTTCAAATTGATGTCTGAAGAATGAGAATGGTACGTTTATGACATGGGTTCCTGCCGACATAGCCGAGATTTCGAGTCCGGGAAGAGAAATATAATTTTCAATATCGAATGCTTCCTTCTCGTGGTAGGTTCCAGGAGTAGGAGGAGCGTTAACCATTTCGGTACTAAGTGATGGAAGACAAACTAATTTTATTCTTCCAGCATGGAATTGGGTTGAGGATAGTGAAACACGGATCGTAAAATCAAAAGACATGTATCTAAAATTTTGAAGGAGTCTATAGACGCGAGTATTTGCAAGCTTTAAACAATCATTAAATGAACGTTCAGCTATGACAAATCCTGCACCGTTTGTAGCGCTCCAATTTGTAGAGTAGGCAAGAAAAGGTCGTGAGGTTTGAGATTGAAGATCCCAAGAGTCATCAGTCATATTGCGGTCGTCTTGAGCAGACGACACATCATTAAGATTAGTAACACCAACCGTACTAGAAGCAGCAGATTGCTCGACAACAGTCTGAGCAGTGGCTGCAACAATAGTAGGATCAATATCAGAAAATCCGCCTGACATGGTACTTGTGGTAACCGCATCGAGTATTGTATGTCCTAAAGTTTCTATAATTTCTCCGCCTGGAATGGCTGCAATTGCAAGGGATTCCATTCCTTGGGCAATTTTGGCAATTGAAGATTGCGTAAAAGCGTTAAGTGGAATTGTTTCGCCGATATTCATTGGTTGATGAATTTTGCGAGTACACTTAAGGTATACAAGGAAAGAGAGAATTATGAGATTCACTATACTAGGGGCTAGTGCGGAAAAGAGTAAGACAGGATCAGACTCATATAGAGTCATGAAAATTCGTTCCGTTTCAGTATCAGGTTTATAATAACAAAAATAAAATCCTGCAACCAATGAGATTGAAAGAAGTACTAGAGTCATATGAATGGACTTTAGAGATAAATTCATTGTGGTATTTCCATGATTAATTTGGAAGGCCGAGTTGTCATCAATTGGAATTGTGGTCGAATTGTAAACTTGTTGATTCGCACTAGTATTTGTAAACTGCAGACGTCTAGTACCATATGCAGAGTTGATAATTAGCATTTGAAGAGGGAGTGCCTCGACTAGGTGCACCCTAAATAGGGGCCTATTGGAAAACAAATCACAGCAATACTAAAAGAACTGAATTATCAATTGTTCTAAAAGCAAGATCACGTGAAATTATTCCGAGATTTAAATAAAATAAAAACAAAAGTAATATATAAATAGGGGGAAGAGTTTAATAAAAATCCGTCTCTGACGGTCTCTGGGTAAAGGGATCTTCAGAGATGGATTTTTATTAAATTCATCCTCCTAAATATGTATTAGAATTGTTTGTTATTAGCGATGAAACTTAAGAATTGGGGGTCACAACTTAATGTCAATCCTAAAAGGGTCACAACTGAATGTCAATCCTAACAATAATTAAAATCATCTCGAATATCAATCATTTAGTTAAAATGGACAACGTTAAGGGAATAAAATATCAAAAATATCGTAGTCAAGAGCCTATCAATGAAGACGGGTAGTTGAAACCAGAGTTATAAATGATAAATTATAATAAAATATATAAAATTGTTTGTTTTGAAAAGTTTTAAATAAATGATATAATAAATAAATAAATATAAATAAAGTAAAGAAGTCACTATGCTTCTTCAATCAAAGAAATGAAAGTAACCAATGGTAATGATTAATTCCATAAACAATGAGAGTTGAAATAAG
>Ga0222739_1000011_pt1 | contig 10514 bp, 1 predicted proteins | sample NatBWC30Ometat_FD_169136 | JGI IMG/M metagenome (GOLD analysis project Ga0222739, IMG submission 169136) | Metatranscriptome of forest soil microbial communities from Barre Woods Harvard Forest LTER site, Petersham, Massachusetts, United... ... | reverse complement strand
GTTACCCTTTGGGTTCCTTGCTCTTTCCAGAGACGATCTCCTTGTCCGCAGCAGCTAAAACTCTCGGATGATCTCGCCCTCGGTTTTCTCTCGTCAGGTCCGAAATCCGTCATGGACTCGTACTTGACCTAAATGGCAATGACAGTTGCGCCATTAAGTCTGTCGGCAATGATAGTTGCGCCCAGTCTATCACCTTCTATCTTGACCCCTAATCGTATTCCTGACCTCGAAACCACTCAGAATTTTTGTTGAGGATGTGTTCGGCCCAAACGCCGTTCACTTCCTCAATGAATCTAATCCTCGTAGCGCAAGAGATCAGCCCATCAGCTGTTCTCTTGTACTTCGATCTACCACTTTTCAGTTACTACCGGACCTCCTAAATTCGACCACGATCACCACCCCACAGATATCCTCTGACAGCTCTTCAATGAGCCACGGGTCACGTGTTCTTCAGCGTTGTTTCACTAGACGTCCGTGAGGGTTATCCCGTGCCGGAAACGTGGTGTCTAAGACACGTGTTACTCTTTGCGTGTGCCGCCCGCACCCACAAGGACGAAGACTTTCTCCTACTTTGAGCTTGCTCAGTATGGTAGACCTTCTGTTCCTTGGTGAGATACATGCTAAATGACGCAATCAAACCCAAAACACAACGATACGCCCGTCGACCTATCAGATCTTTTCCGACGTCCTCCTCACTATTCTGAGGACAAATCATTCGATGACATCTGCCAGTGGGCCACTGGCCAAGACGTGCCAAATACTCACGTCCTGAACAACGAAGTTGGTCCTCTTCCAATTTCTGCTCTTCAGTTCCTTGAACGCTTGCCCCTAGCATTCCCGTACTACACCTCTTTTCAACAAGAGGCTCCTCTCTCCCAGTACAAAGCGTTCAGGGTCGTACACAAGACCATTAAGGTCTTGCGCACCCTCGTTGCCCGCGATCTACGCTATCGCTTTTCCATCGTCATGGAAAAGCGAACTAGCGACCCCGCCCTTGGAACCGTCCTTTACGGTTGTCATCTTCGCACTCTCTACCGCGCCCACAAGAATCGAGTTCCCAACTCGACTCTTCGCCCCGTAGGCTACAATTCAGCCCGCATGACCAAACTCAGTGGTTATTCACCCTCTGAGATGGAAGTCTTCATGCGCATATGTGCGTTCATCACGTACATAGACGCCTACGTCGGTTGTACCTACGCCATTCTTCCAACGGTGTACTGCTTCCGCCATCGACCTCGACAATCCTTCCGAGAAGCAGGGTTCATCTGTCCATCATCAGACGATGAACACGAATCCGCCCTCATCATCAACGGCAAAGCCCAAGCTGGCCTTGGTGACCTCATCAACTCCGTCAAAGGAGTCGCTGACCGTGTCACTGGCCTCTCTGACCTCGTCAACTGCATCATGGAGAAACTCACTGGCGTTAAGAACATGCCGGTGGACGCTCTTCTCCGTGTCACCGATCTCGTGGCCTGGTGCCATGACTTCTACATCGCCTGTATGAACTACGCGCGCGACGCGCTATATGCGCCTTTCGTCACGTTGTTCTATCGGCTCGTCCGTATCTTCATTCCGACCGGTCTCACCCTCGACAACTTCTTCAAGTGGTTTACCGATCTCTGTTCTCCGAAACAAATTCAGCAGGAGACAGACGATCCGCAAATCAACGGACGCTCTCAAGCAGGTGAGCCCGGATCTCCCGCATACATCTTCACTGGACTTATCGGAACATGCCTACTGGGCACGTTCGCCGATAAGGATACCATCCTCCGAGTCTCGAACTCTTTCCGACTCTTCGATAACTTCAATCGTCTCGAAGATGTCAGTAAGAATCTCTTCCATGCGCTCATCGACTTCCTTCCTCAGTGCATTCAGTCCTGGATCCACGAGAAGTGCCCACTCCTCAGAGTACGCGAAGTACTCGCCGCCAACACCGGCGTCATTCGCGACACCATCATCAAGGTGCATGAGTGGAGTGGCACCGAAGCCCTGACCATGGCTGCCTGTGACGTCCGTTTCCAAACAATCGTCACAGAGACGCGAGACAAGCTCAACACCGCACTCCTCGATGCCAAGCTCCAACCTGGCTCGTGCACGCATATGGCGCTCTCCCAAACCATCAAGCGCCTTGAAGAACTCTACGCCATCGTGGACATCGCTCGATGCACCGGACAATATCGAAAGGAACCTTTCTCCATCATCCTGTTCGGCGCGTCGTCCATTGGCAAATCCTACATCGCCAAGATCATCGCCCTCTGCCTCACCCCCAAGGAGTTCGCACGCAATGCGACCTTCACCCGCAACTCGACCATCCAGTTCTGGGGAGGCTATCGAGGACAGTACAGCGTTCTCTACGATGACATGTTCACGCAACCTGAAGTCACCGCAGGCCAAACCAATGGCGACATGGTCGAGTTCATGCAGATCATGTCAACTCAGATCCTCGAGCTCGACATGCCCGACCTTGCAAGAAAGTCGGCAATCCACTTCACATCAGGATTGCTCGTCGGCTGCTCTAACCGTGCTTTCTGGCCTCTCCGCGGCATCAATGACCACAAGATGCTGAATCGTCGGAAGAAAATGAACGTCCGCGTTGATCTTCTACCAGACTTCGCCGACGGCAAAGGCCGACTCGACCTCACCAAGCTTCCACCTGACGAGCCTGATCTTCTCGACTCATTCAATCATCTGAGCTTCACGCTCGTTGACTCACTGGCACCTGGCACCGTCCTAGCTGGCCCTCTCAATTTCCGGGCCTTCGTTGATTTGTGCCGCGCCATGAAACGCGAGCATGAGACCAACCAGAATCATCTGCAGGAACGCACGGATGCTCTCCACAAAACACTCGTGGACGAATGTGACCAGTATGTCGCTGAACACCGCTTCATATCTGGCCTCAAACCAGCTGTACCTCCTGTGAATGGGCAATCCCAAATGCTCCGCAGCCTGTTTGGTCCGTCGCAAGTTCCATCTGCGATTCACCGCTCTCGTGCGATGAACGTCAACACAGCGACACTCGACGATCTTCACGCGCGCTCAGAAATACCTCAGTATTTCTATGACCACAAACACGAGAGCATCGAAGAAGCTCTGCGACGACAGCATACGCTATTAACATCAGCGTCCAATCCCTACCAAACACAATCCACGCAAACTCTTCCACCAGAGGTGCGGGAGCAACTGACACAAGTTGAGGAAGCTCTCGACGAAGACATGACTCGCGATCCGAGCTATTCGTCAAGACTACTCACCTTGCATCGACACAAGCGACTCTTCTATGGCATCCTCGGCACGCTCGGTGGCATCGCAACGTTCTTCATTGTGAAGAAGTTGCGTGGTGCCCGAGCTCGTGAGGAAATCATCAAACCCGCCATAGAAGGGGAAGCTCAAGGCCTCATCCCATCAGGTGCCGATCGCACTGCGAAAACGCGTAAACAACACCAGCGTGTTATCGCGGCTCGCCGCACCTTCGGGCGCGCCGTCGGACTTAAGCAGTCTGGCGTGCCCAAGGACGTCTCCGCTCAAGATCTCATCAGTGGGAAGCTCTTCAACAACCAAGTGCTTCTCACACGGTCTGACACCCGAACGTTCCTCAACGCAGTCTTCTATGAAGGCAAGCGTATGGTGGTGCCACGCCACTTCTTTCTCCAAACTGGAGACATGATGGCGCGAGGCACTCCATTCAGTGTGCGCACCAACACCGGCGCCAACTACGTGGAACTCTTCGAACCCGACAATCTCATCGTCTTCGAACTTCGTGACCTCTGTGTCTACGAGTGCAAACACACCCGCTCGTTTGACAAGATCACGAAACACTTCATCTCCGAGGACGATCTGATTCATCATACTCACACGCCTGCCGTGCATGTCATTACTCGCATGCTACCGTCTGGGGGTCTCCAAACCTTCCAGCGTTCTATCCCGAAAGCATCGCAAGTCCGCTATCGTCATTACAACGAAGACGACGGCTCCTGGACCGTGGAAGACGGACCTGGTCAAACCAGCGACTACTTCAACTACTGTCTAGATGACAAGCAACGGTTGGTCCACTATCTCGCTGAGACCTGGACCCACGACGTCGCTATGTACGATGGTGAATGTGGGGCTCCACTAGTTATCACCAACAGCCATGCCATTCGCAAGATCTGCGGCTTCCACGTCGCCGAGTGTGCCAAAAACCATTGGTACGCTTCCGAGATCTTCACTCAAGAACACCTTCTTGAGGCGAATGACACCCTCGACAGCTATGGGAACATCAACGTCATCGGATTCCCTTTACCCCCGAATGCGAAATCGCAAATCGCCTATCCCCTCTCGGATCTTCCTGGTGGGGACATCGAAATTATCGGCACCGTCGATCCCAAGTTTGGAAATTTTCCCCCTGCCAAGACTGACCTTTTCCCTTCTCCCCTATTTGGAAGAATTTGGCCCTCTCATAAAGAACCCGCTGTTCTCAGTCCTATGGACCCGCGCCTCACCTGTGAAGACAAGAACTTCATGGCGAGGTGCCAGGAAAAATTCACCCAACCCATTCCCCTCTTCGAACCCTATTACTGGGATTCGGTCACATCGGCTATGATCGATATCCTAGGCGCCTTCCGTCCTGTCGACGGAATACGCCGAGTGCTCACGCTTGAAGAAGCGGTCGCCGGACTTCCCGGACACGAGTACTTCGACTGCATTAATCCGCAGACGTCCCCTGGCTATCCCTATGCGAAACTCCGCCCTCCACACTCACCTGGCAAGTCTGCCTACGTGGAACGTGTGGACGATGTCCTCACCATCTCCAGTACTGAAACTGGACAGCTTCTTCGCCGCGACTGTCTCAACTACATCGCGCGAGCGAAACTCGGCAAGCGATCACCATCAGCTTGGTCCGATTGTCTCAAAGACGAGCTTCGTCCAGAATCGAAGATCCCCGACGGGAAGACGCGCCTGTTCGTCATGTCCAACATGATGTATGTCATCTGCTTCAGGCAGTACTTCCTGTCATTTGTTGCGGCGCAATACAACTCACGCCACAAGTCTATGTCATCCATCGGCATCGATCCCCATTCTAAAGAATGGACGGCCCTCTTCAACGACTTGCTGTCCGTCTCTGACGTTGGATTCGACGCCGACTACAGCTGCTATGATGGCTCAGTAGGCCCGCAGGTCTACGATACCATGCTTCAAGCCATCAACGCCTGGTACGATGATGGCCGCGAGAACTCAACCGTTCGCGCTGTCCTCGTCGATGAAATGTGCCACGCTATGCACATCTATCGTAGCGCCGTGTATGGAACAACACACGGAAACCAATCTGGCACTCCAGCCACAGTCATCGTCAACACCCTGGCGAACATGATGTATAACCTGTACGCTTGGTTCGCCTTGGTGCCACCACCACACAACACCGTGCAGAACTTCTTCAGCAACGTTAAAGCGAAGATCTACGGAGACGATGAAGTCATCGCCGTCTCTCGCGAGTATCTCCCCTGGTTCAATCTTACCAGGATTGCTGAACTTCTGCAACCACTGGGCATCACTATCACTAATGCCCAGAAGAGCGGAACGCTCCAGCCATTTCATCCCCTCCAGGAGCTCACCTTCCTGAAAAATGGCTTCCGCCGCGATCCAGATTCATCCAACTGGCTCGCGACAATGGACCTCTCCACCATCCACGACTCTCTCATCAACTGGATGCGCCGGACCGACCGAGTCGAGGAGCAACTACATGAAAATTGCAGGAGCTCCTTGCGCTTCGCGTGGTTCCATGGCCGGGAGTTCTTCGAGAACGACCGTAAACGCATCTACCAAGCCCTTGTCGACATCGATATGCCATGCCACACCTTACCAACGTGGCGTGAACTCTACCAAGCGTATCACAAGGGCACCGTCCGTTCAATGCCAGAGATCATTGGACTGATGCAGAGCTCTCATCTCTCATCCCGCAGTACAAACGGATTGAGTACACTGCACAGCGAGCACACGCACGCCCCTTCCCTTCCGATCTCCGTTGATTCTGGAACTTCTGTATCCGAGTACGCCCAAAATATGCTCGGCCCGTTAAACCAGATTTTCAACGAGACAACCGGAACGGTGCAAGGGAGTGCGCGCGGGCAGGGAGTTCCGATCTCCCCTGGCTCACACACCTCAGCTTATGCGTACCTCTGGCCTATCTTGTGGATATGGTTTATGTACATATGGCAGAACTGGGGTGCCCACACTCACTCAACCATGAATGGGCAACGCAATCCAAATGGAAAACCCTTATCCTACACAACCTGGACTGTCCCAACATGTGTTGTCCTGCTCCTACTGCTCGGCGCGTTTTCTACCGGCGTCGTCATCGCAGTGTGCAGGAAGCAACGATTCCACCTATCTCACCGACAAGTCATTGGACGTGCTCAAGTGGGTGGAGCTGCAACAGGCTCTGAAGGCGACCAATCAGCCATCGCCCTGTCCACCTTGTCGGGACATGGATCCGATCCCCCACCAGTCATCTCCGACACCAAAGATCTAAAAGCAGGTGTCGGACACACTGGAGAGCGCGATCCCATCGCTAGCATCGCTATGAACGTCGCTCCAATGCAACCACAATCTCCGAATGGACCTTCCTGGACCCTCCTCAAGGACGTGGAACGCGCTAACCAGATCGCTGTCATTCAATGGCAAGCCCAACCGGAACTTACCACACCGATCTGGGAAATCGCCGTCCCACAAGATCTTCTCGTCAACCCGAACATAACTCTTCCCTTCACCCAAGTGCAGTACTTCAGGTACGAGACCATTGTCTTCGATTTCAAAGTCTCAGGGCACCCCTTTTATCAAGGATGCCTGAAAGTATTTGAGTACCCACTCTTCCGCGAATCGGATACCATGATCAACAACAAGCAAGCCCTAAGTAACTGTCCCGGACCAAAGCTCAATGCATCCCTAAACTATACGGAAAGCCATATCGTAGCCTACAACAATCCCAATAAGCTACTCCGCGCTAGTCCTACGGGTGAAGTGAAAGATTTCATTGCCTATACCACCCATTACATCGGGCTTATGGTATGGCGCATGCTTGAAACCTCACCCGTAGGAAACGTGGTTACCATCGAAGTATGGGCCCGTTTCACGAAACCCCATTTCGAAATCCCCGCGACTTCTCAGACTCTTCTCCTAGAAAACGAACTCAACGGCAACTACCTACAGTCTCTTCGGCTCAGTATGATGCACCACGGCGACTTTGTGACCCGTGAGAACTACACGCCCAACTCCAACTGGAAGCGTGTGGTCAAACAGGCTAAAACTAGCTATCGAGCTAGCCGCGCAATGGTCACCGACATCAACGGGCGACCCCAGGGAAACACCTCCTCTGTCACCAACTATGAGGTAGGTGGGAACGTCACTGGGTCAGACTTTGCCGCCCGCTCAGAAGGCTCCCAAATCGATCCCTCCCTCTCTGCTTCCTACGGCCGGGGTGTTAATTCAGCACCTACGAGCGGAGGAAGTGGAGGAGGAGGAGGATCCAGTAAACCATCTAGTGGATCCAGCGGTTCCGGAAGTCAAGTCACCAAGGACATCAAACTCAGTAAGTCAGCCTGGTGGCAGGAAGGAGCTGGAAAGCTCTTTTCAGCAGCCAGTGACGGCGTTTCATCCATCGGTTCCTTCGGCAAAGATATGGCCAAGATGGCCCTCATGCAAAAGTATGGCAACGCCGACCGCCCCAACTGGGATGACGTTGTCAACCGTGCACGTATCGTATTGTCTCCAGCTCCAAATTTCAATCCCTTCCAAGGAGTCGTCGCTCTCGACCGACATAGTCCTCATCAAGACTCAGCATCCTTCTGGAACCTCGGAATGGCCGGCATCCAGCAAATGTCCACCAACTTCTCTGAATTTATCCACTCCTACACCTGGACCGAAGACTTCACCGTATCTGTTGGTGGAGCAGGCAACTCCGAAGTCGGACAAGTGCTCACCAGTGGTTACATCGGACCGTTGGAGAGCATCTTCTCGACACCCCCGACCATCCTCGATCCCTCAGTCAACATGTCCCGGAACGACTGGATCGCGTCCCTCCATACCTACTGGAGTGGAGGCCTGAAAATCCGCATCTCTATGATCGCGACAGCCCTACACAAGGTGTCACTGATCGTGTCGGCGTACTACGGAGACTACAACCTCCTGAACCCGGCATCTCCACCAGTTTCACCAGCTGTTCTCACATCACAGTACAGCTATGTGTTGGACTTCGACGGCGGCGCAGGACTCAATGTCTACGAGTTCACGCTACCCTGGCACGGCTCCACAACTGACGTCAAGCTCGTCCCCCGTGTTGGCATGCTCGACCCAGCCGTCACTCTCTCCCCGAAATCGTCCATCGAACAATGCACCCTCGGAACTTGGTCTATAGCAATCCAATCAAAGCTAGTCAGTACATCTGATGTTCCTGAGGTCGTGCTGTTCGACATTGAGCAATGCGCCAATACCGACATGCGCTACTTCGAGCCCGGCTGGGCAGGCGCTGAGTATACCTATGGTATTTCTCCAGCCCCTGTCCTCGGCCGGGCGCAAGGTGGCGCAGCCATCGTTGTCGGACCATCTTCTCTTCCGACTGCCCCCCAGGAAAACCCCATCATCACCGAATGGAACACGAACTTCGTCGATATGATGCGGCGACCGCAATTACTTATTGGCACTCCCATTACCCCGCTTCAACTAACAGCAGGTGCTGGACCCGCCACCGGACCACGATTGTATCGTAATTTTGTATCTACATTCGATAATCGTAATAACTTCATCGGAAACTTTATAGAAGTTACCGGCACGAGCTATCCATCCAATCCGTACAATACCCCCCAGACCTATGGTAACAGCATAGTAATGGCTCCACTACTTAGTCAAATGGGAAATTATTTCCGCTATTATCGCGGATCCCTTCGCTTCTGGTTCCAATTCTCTAATCTTGAAGAGTCGTTCACCTCGGCTACAGGAATCGTGGCGACACGTAAAATGCATACTATAGAAGTAGAAGCACGTCCCCGACATCTCGCCGCCGTAATGGATGGCTCCATAGTCGTACCCACAGCTCAGATCGACCAATACAATCTAATGGCAATGGGCCGCGTTGGACCTGGCGTCACATCAGTGACTAACTGGGGAAAAGCGGCGCTCAATACCCGTACCATAATGGCAGACTCCTCTGTAATAGGCGTAGAAGTACCTTACTACAATCAACGTGCGATGTCCGTGTGTGGATCCTTCAAAGGCCTCGGAACTCTCAGCCAACCAAGCGACGCTGATTCGACTGTGTCCATCCAACCGTATGGCTTCACCTTTGATCTGTTCCTACGGTTCATCGAGGACATAAATGATGCTGGAGCGCATCCCAACTTCACTGGCTCCTACATGCGTGTCTTCGTGGCTGCGGGAGACGATTTCAACTTCTCCCACTTCATCACCATTCCCCCTATCTACATCAACTTCACGCAAGCGGGAGCTGTTAATCGACTATTCTTGCCAGCTCTCAGCCCGGCTTCCTTCGTAAAGGACACGCCGAAACCTCACTTCATAAAATCCAAGAAGAAGAGGGTCGTCGTGGAAGTCTCCGACTCCGAAACCGATGAGTCCATCGTAATCGTCGGCAAGGCGCAAGCCGGGAGTCAAACCCTGGAGGATGAGAACGCCCTCCCTCGTCGCGTTCTCCTATCCGGCAACGCTGAGTCACTCTACGACCGAACTCAAGCCGGATTTGCATACAAATCGGTCGCCTGTAAACCAGGATCACTAGCCCACTACATCTGCTGGCTAGTACTTCACTGCTTCGAAGACACGGAGCAGGACCCCAACGTTGAAGATCTCATCTCTAAGATGAATCAAGTCACCGAATACGGATTTGGATTCCGTAATGACATCTTCCACGTTGGTGAAGGCAATACCTACCGTCGCGAGCAATCCATCACGGTGGGCGGCAGGACATTCATCCATGCCGAGATGCTCGCAAACCTACCAGTCCCAACGATGATCACTGGAGGGGTCCTAAAAGATCTCCTCTGGCGCTCACTCGATTGGGCCATAGTAGAAGCCAATGACGTTCTAACCTATCATGAACGCATTGGGAATTGGCTACGCGCCAACGCAGATCGTAACGCGACAAAACCACCGCTTACCATCATGAACGAACTGCGTGCAGTCATTCCGCAACTCCGTCTTGTCTTTGACGAGTTACCACCAGAAGGCCCTCAGAACGCCTACACCTGGCCAGTCAAGTGCTCCCTTATATCTCCGGAGCACGAGTATTCGGCGACCGCAAACTCCGGTCCGAAGCACGAATCCAAACGTGCTGCGGCTAAGCTTGTGTTCGTCGCACTCTCTGGCGACCTCTCAGCCTAATACCAGGCTCCGTATATCTAGATTTCATGAATTTCTGGACCACGCGGGGCAAGAGTTATTTCTTTGCGAGAACGCCTTTGCTCTCCCCTACGTGTAAACCTGAAACAGGATAATGCTAAATGCCACCAATGTTTTAGTATAGTAATCAC
>Ga0222739_1000009_pt1 | contig 11191 bp, 5 predicted proteins | sample NatBWC30Ometat_FD_169136 | JGI IMG/M metagenome (GOLD analysis project Ga0222739, IMG submission 169136) | Metatranscriptome of forest soil microbial communities from Barre Woods Harvard Forest LTER site, Petersham, Massachusetts, United... ... | reverse complement strand
TCTGGTGTCATATAACCAACGCCGCAACACCCAACAACGCGTTCTCCTAGCACCTGTTATGTCTGGAGTAAGCACGAGCGCGTTTCTCGATCTCGACCCCGAAGTCTCCGATCAGTTTATTGAGGGCGGAACGAGTTCTGTACTAGAGCTACGTGACGAGATGTCTGCACTCTTCGCCCGCCGGGCTGAGAAACATCGTGCCGCGAGTGATCCGCCGACTACGGCACGCGCTTCGATGTTCCCGCTCATCCCGGGAGATGTTCCGATGCCACCGTCGACGGTGCTCGGCCCGACGACTCCACTATCGCGTCCTCGTTCCGTAGCGTCGGAGAAGGATGATGCGGGGACTCGCGGGTCGGTCAGGCGCGAGATAGCCGAACTGTCTACGAAGACCCGTCAGCTCGAGGCCGCTGTGGAGGCGCTCAATAGGTCAACCGCGACCACCGGTCAATTAACCGCTGACGCGGCTGCCCAGGCTGGACGCGATCGCAGCGAGGCGCGTCAGGACAGGGCAGCTCTTGGCGCGTCGGTGAATGCCCTGGTCGATCGTGTGGCCAATCTCGAAGATCTCCTCGGCCTCTTGATACGCGAAGTTCGACGTCTCGGCGAGGTCTCGGGAGGGAAACCCGCTGTGACTTCCGAAGACTACGAGGCCGCCGAGCGCGGTGACGGACCGATCGCGTCTGCGGTTCGGATTGACGACGTGAGTACGTCACTGCCGCGAGCAACATCGGCGCATCCGGTTCTCGCGGCGACCCCCGTCGCACGTAACGTCGGCCTGGGCAGCGCAGAGCCCCCGAAGAACGCGGGTGGGAAGAAGTACTAAGTCCCGCGGAACGATCCGTCATGAGCCGAAATCCAAGAGTAGATGATCTCACGCGTGCCGCATTTATCAAAAACCGCGACCCGTCAGACACTATGTCTAATCGCAATGCAATCATCGATCTCTTCTCCGCTCGCGTCGCTCCGCCCCCTAGGCGCGGCGCCGCTCTACCCGCGCCTGCAGAGGCACTCCCTTATCAGTTCTGCGAGATCGTCGGCGTCCCGAGCGTTTCCGCTCTTGACCCTACCGCGTCTGAGTACACCAGACGCGAGGCCGCGCGCTCAGCACTCGCTTTTCTCGTCGCGCTGTGCGTTAATCAACAAGACCCGTTCGGCGTCGACGAGGTGCCCGGACTCGAGATCGTGAACAAGTGGAAATCACTGATCGGAACACTCTTCTGCACGACCTTCTCGTCGGCAGCGATCGTCGACGAGCCTCAGATCCGCGCGAGCGTGCGCTCTGCTCCTCTCGCCCTCATGGACGACCTCTATGCGCTGGAGCGTATGATGGTCGCGTACTCAGCCCAGCACGCCGCGGAGGCCGCCCCTCGCGGCTTCGTCGTGCCCGCGGACGCCCAGTTCGTCGCGGCGACAAACCGCCTTATCGTGGAGCTCAATCTCCCGCCGCCGTCGACGTACGCGGGTCTCGATCTGCGCCTTGCCGGAGACGTGGGGACAACTCTCTCGCGGGCCGCGTACTTGGCCTTGATGTCGTTCGTATGCGGAAAGCCGGTTGAGACCGGTATCCCGGCATCGTTCATCCGCCGCGTCTCGAACTTGCAAGACAAGCGTTTTAGGAAGCAGGAGGTCGTTGAACTCGGCGGTGCCCTGCGTCCGTGTGCTGGCGGATTAGCACGAGTCTCGTACGCGTGGTCCGCCGACGGCGCGTTGCGCATGGCGTTTTTTGCTCCTCTCACTTACCTCGTCGGTCAGGCGCTAGATGAGGTGCGCGACACGGTGGCGACGACTATCTCGATGACCGCGGCGTCGCAGATGGCAGGAGGCAAGATCATCACTGACTTTTACAGACGCTACGAGTGTCTAGAGCGTATGCGGACTGTGGCGCAGGAGTTCTCTCACTATCGCGAGTCAGTGCGGCTCTGGCAGGAGTACCCGGCCGAAGAAGCGCCGTTCGCGAAGGCACTTCGGCGCGACCAGTTCAAGCTATTCGACGGTAAGACTTTAGCTCGGCTGACGCGTCTCGCCGCCTACGTGCTAGGACAAGAGACCCGCCATTATCAGGACTATGCGCTCGCGCAGCCCGCCCCGGAAGTCCTCGAGGAATTCACACGGCTCGTGAACGCCGATCTGATCGCCGAGGGATCAGAGTTCCGATACGGTCCGGGCGGTTTCGTCCTCCGAGCAGCGGCTGCCGCAATCGCACCGGCGATCGCAGGACCGGCGCCACCTCAGCCCCTTCCGCAGGCAGCGCCTGCGCCGCAGGCGGGCGGTGTAATTCCCGCGCTAGCGGCAGGCCCCGCGGCCGCTATCGTCGGTGCTGCGGCGGCGCCCGTAGCCGGTCTCCCCGTCCCTGCCGTCGCTCCGATGGTGCCACAGCCCGCCGCTCCGGCTGTCGTAGCCCCGCCAGCCTTCGCCCCGCCCCCCTGATGAGAGACAACGTGTATCGAGACTGGAATAAGAGCTACGAGTCGTGCTCGCGTCGCGCTGTGTGGATTTATACAAAACCGGGCGACGATGGACGACATCCAACGTATCTTCACCACAAACGGAGTATCACCTCGGTTGTCCGCCAGTCGAGCGACGCGCGAACGAGAGCTGTCGATCGAAGTCGACGCGCTCGTCGGAAATGTTATCGCGTCGAGACGTGCGGTCGCGATCGCGAACGCGGACGCAGAAAGCGTCTCCGAACTCGGCGAGGTATCAAGGAAGGCAGCGGACAAGGCAGCGTCTCTATGCGGGCTGAATGGATCGATTCGCGGATTCGGCCCGTTGTCCTCCGGGGCGCACGGCAAGATCGTCCAAGCCGAATCTAAGGTCCATTACCTTCTCGATATTCTCGCCCTGATTGTGAATGATCACCTCGCTCTCTCCGACCGACACGATCGGCTGGTCTCAGCACATAAAGATGCGCTCGAAGCTCTCGATCCGACTTGGGGCGGACCGTGTCCTGCCTACAGTCAGGATCAGCATATCTCCGCAGTGGTCGGGTCGCTCGGGGAGCGGGAGACGAACGGCGCGCTCGCGCCGCCGTCGAACTCGCGCGGGCCGAGCGACACTGACTCTAGCCGCTCGGTAGTCGTTTCGACGATATCTCCCCCAGACGGTCCCTCTCAGTCGCAGACGCTCGCCGTCGCACTCAGAACGACCAATCCGTACGACTCCACCGACCCTAACGCGTACGGGATAAACTGATCGCGTCGTGGCACTTGTCTCGCTTGGCCTGTCGACGGCGGTTTCGCCGGCCGTGTATTCGTGAAATGTATTCGAAAAAAACCGCGCGACCTCGATAGATACGCCGGAAGATGCAAGCCAACAATATCGCCGACGCACGCGAGGAGATCGCGCAGCGAATCATCGAGTCCGAGCTCGAGCAAGCGACCTCTGAAGTGGCGCGACAGCCTGACCCCGGAACCGACGTTGCGTTATCCTCCTATATCGCTCGCTGGAGCTCACGCCGTCCGGTCTCCCACTCCGCCTCCGTCAACACAAGACGGATCGAGGCGATGCGCTCGACCGCTCGAAGTGCTCCGTTCGCGCGCGCGGCGAACGTCGGTGTAAACGCCAGCGCGGAGATTATCGACTCCATCACCTCTCGAGTGCAGCGCGGAGAGGGTGCGAAAGTAGCTCTCGCCGCGATCCACGGGGCCGCCTTAGGTCTGCAGCGTCGGACGGCTGTTCTCGCTCGAGTGATCGACGCCCCGTTCGCCCAACATCTACGAGCGCCGGAGGTCGGAGACAACGATCCTCTGGCGAGCGCCGAGTCGATCGTCGCTGCTCTCGAGGCGATGTCCGCCCTGACGGAGCAACTGTTCTCCACTTTGAGCGTCGCCCGTCAGGGAAATGCGAGCGTCCTACGCGCCGTCACCGCTCTATCGCGCGCAGCGAACACAGAGTCACTCGGGGACGGAGACTATGCCACCGTCGTCAGCCAGATGGCGACAGTCGACGTCGGAGCGATGATGCAGATCGCTGACCGAGATACCGCCGACTACAATGAGTCTCTCGTCGAGGCGAAGGGTGAGATCGAGGCTCTCAAATAGCCGCCGACTAAGTCAGGACAACGCGTGATCTCGAGACTGCGTAAAGAAGAATAATCGACCCGTGTCGAATTAAGAAAAACCTCCTATCGATGGCGACGCGACGACTGATTCGAGCGACTGTTTTAGTGGTGTCCGAAGACTCGACGAGTGGGGGAGTCATCTCGAGGTACCTCGACGGTATACATCGGTCCGTCGTCGAGACGAGGACCATGGCGATTGGTCCGGAAGAATTCGAAGGCCTTGGCGAGATGTATCGACTTCTAGAGAGAGCGATCGCCGCTCGTGGCGTGCGCGCGATCCTAGTCTTCCCCGCTTCCGCGTTCCGAATCTCGATTCGCCGCACACTCGCACAGCGCCCGCAATGCGTAGATGCGTATGCGTGGCGTCTCGCGAGACCAGGGGAGGTGTATGAGACGCTCGATCCAGTCGCCAGTCTATACTTCTGCGAGGCCGTGGGCTGGGACTCAGCGCACGGTCCCGTCCGACATACGCTGAGAGAGTTCGTCGATAGAACGATCCTGTCGGAGAACGCGGAGCCTTAGTGCTGAGAAGTCCCTCTGACGCGGCAAGAAGCAGAGCCCTCGTGTCGACGATGCCAAGCAGAATGCTGAGGACACCGGATTAAACAAAAACCGTGATCCGAAGATCACAACAATGCAGTCAGTCTACTTCGCACCATCGCATCTTGACTCCCCGATTGTCGACACGAGCTTGCGTGTATACGATGCTTATCGAGCTTGGGCGCACGACGCTACGCTGGCGGAGGCTCCCGACGTACCCACTACAGTCGAGGCCCTCGGGCTCTCTCCGGAGTTCCGAACGAAAACGTTAGCTAGTCTTCAGCGCGTCATCGAGGCCGCGAGATCGCATCTCCCCTACCGAGTGGAGTTGCCCCCAGTCCTTCGACCGGAGCGGTACCCCGCCTGGTACAACGTGATTCCGTCCGTAGACCTTCGAGAGACAGCCGACCTTGAACGAGCCGAAAGAGTCGTCGCCCCGGTCATCGAGTGCTTCGACGAATGGTGTTGCGAGCGTTCGGGGATCGAGTACTCGCCCGGGGTGGCTCCTCAGGCTAGCGCGGAGCAACGACTGTACCTCGCTCGCTACAGGATCTACAAGCGAGTCGTCGACAAGTACGTCGAAGCGCGCGCGAGTGGATCCCGCGACCCGGTCCGTATCAACGAGCCAGAGATCCGCGGCGTGATCTCCTCCGATCTATGCATCGTGTGGGCCCCTCTAGCAGAGCAGAACGTCGTCGTGATGACGTACGAGCAGCTCCTTATGATATCGGATTGCTGCATGTGCCGGTACAACGCGTCCATGGCGATCCTCTACTTATACGGGCCGGAGTCGACGCTCCACCGGCGCATGGAAGAGTCGACTCGCTGGCAGGAGGAGTGCCTAATCCGATACGGAAACCTCGGCTTCGAGATCGCCAAGAACACGGAAGCACTCGCGCTGACGTATCTCGCACGCTCGGCTGGCGATGTAATGTCCGGACCAGGAGACTCGTACGACGACATGATCGCAAAGGTCGAGCAGAAAGAGCTGGACATCCGCGAGAAACTCGGGCTCGAAGCAAGCGGCTCGCGCCCTCAATCGCTCGCCACACTATACGAGACAACTGTTCTGACAGGAGACCCGGAGCCTTACGTCGTCACTGAGCTCTTCGGGATTCAGAAACTGTGCGGCCATCCGTTGATAGACGTCCGTGTCTCGGGCCAGAAAGCGAGGCGGATCGCTAAGCTTCCCGACGAGACGCGTCCCTCTGCACTCTTCGATCTGAGCCATCAGTTCTGCGACTCCTTTGTCAGGGGGTATATCTCTCGGTACCACAAATGGCCTCCTATATCGTTCTCCGGGCGGAGGACCACTCTCGAGCGTCTGCGAAACTCTGACTCGTTGTCATTCCCCGAAGGCGCCTATCCGCTGACCGACTGGAATTACGCGCGGCTTCAGAAAATTCTTGATCTGGAGTACTACGACGACTACCTTGAGCTCATCGACGACAAGTCGATCGCCTACTTACGCTCGGAGACTCATCTGGCCTGGGATCGCGGACATGCGTCGACTGAGAGACGTCTCGTCCTGGAAATACTCCGACGCCGCGAGTTTTTCCCCCGCGCTATGGTCGACGCCGTCGAGCAGGGCGAGGTCCCTGACGACCACTATGTCTGCGTCACTGTGCCGAAGGAGAAAGAGTTCAAGACCGAGGCTCGGATGTTCACTATGATGAGTCTGGAGATGAGATGTTTCTTCGCGTTGCTCGAGGCGAATATCGCGCGAGGAATTCTCCCATTCTTTCCGGAGGTGACCATGACTGACTCGAAGCAGGATGTCCATGAGCGGTTCTTGACGACCACGCGTCCGAACCGTCGTGCTGTATTCGGACGCGTCATCGCGACGATCGATCTTGCGTCCTGGAACGTCCGATGCAGGAAGGGGCCCGTCAACGCGATCGGCCACCAGATCAATCGACTGTTCGGTCTCAGGCGCTCCTTCACTTTCGTTCATGAGTTCTTCGAGCGATGCATGATGGTCATTCGCACAGCGGGGCTCAGACCGCAGACGATCGAGAGAGACACGGTTGTCGAAAGCGACCTTGTCCATTTCGGACATCTAGGGGGGCTCGAAGGAATCGCTCAGAAGCTCTGGACGGTGATGACCGCGACACGTCTGCGCTCCGGTCTGCGGTCGATGCCGGTCGCTTACACACTGTCGGAACAAGGCGACAACGTGGTGATCGTCGTGTCTTATCGCCGCCGTCTGGAGATCCCGGAGCATGACGACGCTCACGAGGTCGCGCGAGAGGTGATCGAACGCTGCGAGAAAGCAATGGCCGACATCTTCCATGAGATCAAACCTGAGGAGTGCATTGTCTCGGAGAGCATCCTCTCTTACTCGAAGGTCGTCTACGTGCGAGGTGTCGATTACCCGCTTTCGGTCAAGAGTCTAATGCGTCTGACTCCGACGTCCTCGCTCGACTTCCCCTCACTCTCTGCGTTCATCGCCTCGATATTCAGCGGTGCGGTCGGCGCAGCAGAGTCGTCGAAGCGTCCCGGGCGATGCTATTGGCTCGGCCTATTCCACGCCGCAATGTATCTGATCGAGGCGTGCTGGGGACACGGGGTATACGGACCTCATCTCCGCCCACTTCTCGGAGCAGCCGACGACCGTGCCATCCGCACGATGCTGATCACCCCCGCCGAACTCGGCGGGCTGCCCATCGTCGGACCGTACGGCTTCGTCTACAAGGGGTCTGGCGATCCGCTCTCGAAGAGCCTAGCGTCGCTCAAGATCTTACAGCGCGGTCTGTCCGAAGCGCGTGACGTCATCGGCTTCGCTCTAAGCGACGTCGCGTACGCGCGAGAGCCCCGTCTGAGCGCGCTCCTCGCTGATCCGTACGGATTGCCGATCGCTCGCCCGAGCTCGGTCGGCGCCTCAGTAGCGGACGCTTCCCTCGGATTCGTGCGAGCGACCTGCGCCAACCGAGAGATCAACGCCGCGCTGAGCTACGGCTCCGAGAGTTTCGAGGCCGCACTGATCGAGTCGCTCCGGGCCCTCCGGCCCTTCAACCCGGTTATCGCGCGAGATATCATCGACGCGTCGGCGGTAGGAACGGTCACCGCGATCCGGAAGATGTTCCTGCAGACGCGCACGCTTCAAACAGTTGCGAGAGCAGACGACGAGGAGAATATCGTGATGACGATGCTTGACGCGGGGGCGAGCGAGGCGCAATGGGCGATCTATCTGGCGCGGTCGGTTCGCGGGTACGACGGGACATTCAGCTCGTTGTACCATTTCGTTGAGAGCCTTCGAGCGAGATGGAGCACCACCTGCCCGGTTATCGAGGGCGTGACGTCGTATCTCCCTATCGACTTCGAGGTCGTCTCCGGACTGGCGTCGACAGTACCGGGAATACGATCGGAGATGATTCCGCGGTCAGCGGACATTCTCTACACGCGCGGGCCGAATCCGGCTTACCTCGGAAGCAGTACTCGTGAAAAGCGATCGGAGCACGGTTACAAGATAGTCGGGCATGGCGCCGCGGCGACTGCCGCGAGGACGATACAGCGGATCATGAGCTGGAGCGCAGCGGAGGAGAATCTGGAAGGGCTACTCGACTACGTGTCCTTGTCGCGATGCGGCGTCCGCCTGAGCGAGATCCGGCCGTACGTCGCGGGGGTTCTCGGAGGGGACGTCGGACATCGCTACGCCGCGAGAATAGGCGATCGAGGCTCCTCCCCGCTCGGATGCAGCATGGCGTCGACACATATGACGCTAGACTCCGATCGCGCTGGATTCTTGTCCGCCTCGACGATCGACTATCCGGTGATGTTCCAGGAGTATCTGTCGGAACTCATTTTCCTGTCCGCCTACGCCTGGGACCACGCTCGCGACGAGGCGCCTATCTCGTTCGTCATTCGTATCGGCGATCGTCCGCTCATTCCTCTACCATCCGACCGAATGCGACTTCTTTTCCCCGCTGCTGTCGGAGGTATCCCACCGAGAATACGACTCGTCTGCAGCGACGGGATCGATCTGGTGAGAGTCTCCGGCGCTATCGACTATGCGCCGCTAAGAACAGGGTGCGCGCGTGCTAAGAGCATACGATTCGCCGCGCTTGTCGCTGAGCTGCGTCGAGCCGGCCGCGTGGACAGTGCGATCGCCGGAGTGCTAGAGCGTACCGTAACCAGTATCCGCCCGGAGATCGGTCTCGTAGAGCTTATCGGCATGGGCTTGTCAACTTTCGTCGACGCTGCGGCGATCTGCGTCATAGAGCTTCGAAACGCCACGGTCCGCTCGTCGGTTCATTCGAATCGGATCAGTGGGGTCGAGATCCGAGCGTCGAAGAGAGCGGCTTTCTTGTACGCGGCTTTCTTGAGCAAGCATCTGCGGCATCCCTCTCTTACAAAAGACCCGATGAGTCGTCTGCTGACCGAGAGCACGTCGCCGGCATACATGGACCGGAGTGCGGATGAACGAATCGTCGCCGGCATGATACTGTCTCGGGCGACTCGGATGCTGGCCAACGGTCACTCAAAGTACTATCGAACCCCTGAGGTCGTGTTCGCGTCGGACACCGGCGACGCGTTATTAGCCGCGGTGATTCGCTTGCTCCGGAAGAAGGCGCTTCAGGCGTATCGGCTCGGAATGGTCTCGATCGACGACGCGAACTTTATCGTCGGATCGGCGATCCTACGCCTCGCTCGAGAGGAGCTCGATAGCGAGACGCCTAAACTCGATTTCTTCCGACGCTGCCTACACTCATACGACGTCATGCCTCGAGGTCGCGCTCTGGTCTCCGAGAATGCGAGGGCGCTCGCGGTAGCGATCGCGGATGGAGAGCACGGGTCTCGGATACAGACGTCAGGGAGCTCGTCCGCAGAGGTCGTTCGAGGCTATCGGGGGATAATGCGTCGCGAGTTCTTGGTAGAGTCTGATCGTCTTCCCGGTCCGGAAGTCCTCACTGCGACTCTCGGCGAATTCGTGGCCGTGACGATTCCGCGCCGCGCGCCGTCCCCGCTCGAACTCGCTATGTTCCGATACGAAGCTTCTCGCGGCCGGGCGTACGATCTTTGCTCAGGCGCGGCCGATTTCTACTGGCCGATCCGCGCGACGTTCGCCGGTCGCAAAGTCGTTATCGTCGGGTGCGGGCTCGGGGCCGCGGCTGCCGCCGCATATCACGGGGGATCGCTCGAGGTCATTGGGCACGACCTACGCTCCGACCTGCCAGTCGACACCATGACCGACGCCTACCTGCCGCCGCTCGTACGTCTGCGCGGAGCCGGAAGAGGGTTCCGGATGAGCGAGGCCTGTCGCTCGACGTCGGGGGATTGGTTCGACGCTAGCGCAGCCGACGCTCTGCTGACGGAATCTCCCGCAGACGCGTTGATCGTTTTAGACATCCCAAGCGATCGAGGACGGTCGTTCGAGGTCTTATTACCGCTGATACGGCGGCGCGCGATTGCCGACGTTCTCGTGCGGACGACTGGTACGGTCTCCGAGCTAGCGGATCTAGTAGGGTACGCGCGACGAGCAGGGACGTGTCGAGCGGTGTTCCAGTTGTTCGAGTTCGGCGGGATAGTCGAGGCCGGGATTCTGGTCTCTCTGGCCGGGACGCGGGGGCCGCGCGTGTGGGAGGCAGCTCTCCCTCGTAGCATTCTTCGGGTCGAGCGAATGCGGGGGAAGAGTTGTCTTCAGCGTCTCGTTCTCTGGCTGTTCGCCCCGGGAGGGATTTCGATGGCTGGCACCGCGCGAGGAGCCGCGCAGATCGCACTCGACACCACAATCATGTTGCGACGGTATGCGCAGGGGAGACCTTCCTTCGACGAATGGTCCGACGTGATCGAGTCGGCTGTAGCCGCGGAGTTCCTATTGCGTGACAGCGAATCCGATCGTCGCGAGATGATACGTCGAGCCGTCGAATACCCGTTTATGTACTGCGTCGCTCTCGGAGACAACCCGATCGCATGCACGGCGAGTCTCGTACGAACGCTGACTAGACTCGCACCGCGTCTGATAGGGAACGAGGACGTCCGCTGCATGGGAGACGTCGAACTAGCTGTTTGAGCACTTGCGATCGAGGCCTAGACCCTCCGATGCCCGGTATCCGTCTCAGTCAATTTATCAAAAACCGTAATGTCGTCGATCTGACGTGCGACGAGCGGTCGGCGAGCGCAGATATGAGATAGGCGCGGGCGCCTTACGAGTTCGCGACGAGCGCGAGAGGTTGGGTCGTTCCTGGTGTTGACGGGAGGAGGGACCGGATACAGTGCCCCCTCCACTATCTTCTCCGAGGATTTCGGGTCGATGGTCCGGTGTTGGTTATATGACCGCCGACTTGTCACTGCTGATTAGGCAGCTAGAGCGAGGGTTTCAACGTTATCGTTGGCACCTAGTGTGTTTGACCCGATAACGGTGGTATCATACCGAGCAAAAACTTCACCTTTACTACGCACGTCGAGCCTATTTCGTCCCCGTGGATTCCCGCCGGAAAACCGGCCGGAAGAGTGGTGGAGACGCCGGGTACCGCCCCCGGGTCCGTAACGTCTATTCCGAAAAGCGTGTATCGCCATAGTCAGGCATAACCTGACACGGCTACATATAGGCTCTCGGCCGCCCGGATGCGAGTCCTAACGGCTTGG
>Ga0222739_1000008_pt1 | contig 11567 bp, 1 predicted proteins | sample NatBWC30Ometat_FD_169136 | JGI IMG/M metagenome (GOLD analysis project Ga0222739, IMG submission 169136) | Metatranscriptome of forest soil microbial communities from Barre Woods Harvard Forest LTER site, Petersham, Massachusetts, United... ... | reverse complement strand
TGTTTTGCTTCGGCTCTCCAAACCGATGTCTGTGTGCCTACCTCATAGGTAGGTACCTAGTCCTCCTTGCTCAATAACAGCTTCTGTCCAACCTGCAGTCCACCGTCCGCGTCCGCGTTGCGCAGAAACTCGCCCACCAACGGATTCATGCCACTCCGCACAGCACCCTCCACCCACTCGTCCATGGGCAGCGACTCTAGACCGCTACCCGCCTCGCCGCTCAGCAGGTCCCGAATGCTCTGCACGGGGATAATCTGGTCGCCTGCGTAGTGCAGGTACTCGACTCGGGCGTCGGCGTCGGCACCTGGGGCCGCCTGCAGGACCGAGCGGGCGATGCCCTCGGTGACATTCTGGAGAGATACGAGATCAACGTAGCCGGTCCAGCGGCTCGAGTCGGGCAGCGCCTTGATCAGGGACCCGTACTCTAGGAGGTTGGACATGATGTCATCGCCTACATCGTCGCCCATGATGGCCGAGGGCCGGTGGATGAAGACCGGCAGGCCGAGCTGCCGGCTCGCCTTCTCCAGGCAAACCTCGCTGACCCACTTGGAAGCCGCGTAGCCGTTGGCGAGCCCGGCGCCGCCGTCTTGATCGGGCGGGAAGCGCGCGAGCGACTCCGGTGCCAGCGTGTCCGACTTGTTGAACTTGCCCGCCGTGGCGGTTGAGATGAAGTGGAACGGGATGCGGAGGGTGGATGCGAGCCGCACGAGCTCCTTTGTGGAGGAGACATTGGGGGCCTTGAGGGAGCGGTACGTCTTGAGGAAGGACACGTCTGCGCCGTTATGGATGATGGCGTCTGCTGAGGCCGAAATCCACTCCGCCTCGGCTTCCGATAGCCCGCAGCGCGGAAGGGAAAGATCGCCCTTGTGCAGCACGACCTTCGGGGAGCTTGCAAACTCGGCTAGCTTGCTGGTGTCGCGGATGGCGATGCAATGTACTTTGCCAACATCGGGGGATTCGGCCAGCAGCCGGAGCAGAGAGCTGCCCAAGAGACCTGTCGCGCCACTGATTACCACAGTCCTGGGAGACGTGTGGTTTTGTACTGCCACTGCTGGCCTTTGCTGTGTGCGGGCTTCGAGAAGGTCGTTGGGGATCGCGGTTTCGGCCTCCCAGTCGATCGCGATGTCGGCGCCTGGCAAGACATCCTGGATCATCGTTGCCATGGCACCCAGTGTGCTGTTCTCAAACAGCTCTATCAGGGGGAGGCTGGTTTGGAACATCTCGTTGATGAGCTGTCGCAGCTCGATGAGCAGAAACGAGTTGCCCCCGACATGGAAAAAGTCCGAAGCGGCGTCGATGCGATGCACCTCCTGCATCTGCTGTGGCAGGGTGTCTTGCCAGACCTGAGCCAGCTTGGATTCCGTCTCTGTCAGCTCTCCTGTCGATTCTGGTTCCCGCACTGTGCTTGGAACAGCAAGTCTCCAGAGGGCCTTCCTGTCGACTTTGCCGGATGCATTCAGTGGCATGGAGGGAACGGGGATGATGGCCGCGGGGCGCATATACTGCGGCAGGGCCAGCGAAGCGGCGAGGTTGCGAAGGAACCCGGCCTCGCTCTCCGCCGAGGCGTCCGAGGGCGACAGCACCGCATGCGCAATGAGCAGGGCTGGGTCTCCACGAGGTGTGACCACCACCATCTTTACACGTCCGTTGGCCGCGTCCAGTATGGACTGCTCGACATCCTGCAGTTCGATGCGCAGACCTCTGAGCTTGATCTGCGTGTCCCCCTCCATGCGACCGATGATCTCCAAGGTCCCATCCGGCCGGAGGACGCCCTTATCTCCAGTTCGGTACATTCTGGTCCACCCATTTTGCATAGCCACTGATGACGGCATAGGGTCCTTTAGGAACTTCTTTCGCGACTCATCGGCGTTGTTGATATAGTCTATGGCCACACCTGCGCCCGCAATGCAGACTTCCCCGGACCACTCGACGGGCAGGACGCTCAGGTTTTGGTCCATGATGTAGACACTGTAGTTCGGAAGGGTCCTGCCGGCTGGAATATGCGGGCCGTCGTGGTGGTCTTGTAGGCTGAGATCCATCTAGCTCGAAGACATGGAGCACTCGGTCGGGCCGTAGGCGTTGAAGAAATGGAACTCGCGTTCGAAGCGGCCGCCGAGCTGGCGGAAGCCCTGCAACAGCTCGGGGGGAAACTTCTCACCACCGGCCGTGGCATATGCCCAGTGTGTGCTCTGGAAAAGGCTGGTCGCGCCGTGCCGAAGCCAGGCGAGATACTCGGACGGGGTTGCGCTGGTGTATGTGATGTTCTCTTCCAGCACGATCTTGGCCACCGCAACGGGATCTTTGCGGAGGGCCTCGGGAACGATGATGAGAATTCCTCCATTGGCCAGGGCCATGAACATCTGGTTCAGGGACATGTCGAAGCCCGCCGAGCTCTGCTGCAAGACCGTCTCGCGTCCAAACCCATGCGTGTGCACCAACGCCTCTACGTGGTTGCGCAAGCTGCCGTGGGACAAGACCACGCCCTTGGGGACCCCCGAGGTGCCACTAGTGAAGAGGACCGCCGCCGGGTCGCTGGCTCGGGTGGTGACTGGACGGCGGACTGGTGTCCTGTCCTGGAGAAGGAGAACATCCAGAACGGCGACAGATGGCGAGAGCTCCAGGTTCTCGGTCTGGGCAGCCGTTGTTGTATTGGCGAGTAGCGCAGAGCACTTGGACTCTTCGATCATGACGCGGAGCCTCGCTGGTGGAATGTTGCAGTCCAAGGGTACGCAGACGGCGCCGACTCGTAGGATGGCAAGCAGGGAAAACACAAAGTGGGGCGACGCTTCCTGAAAGACCGCCACGGCCGATCCTGGCTTCGTGTTTGCCCTGAGCAGGGCGGACGAGATCCTTTCGACCTGTTCATCGAGCTGTTGGTATGTCCACGATGCGCCGTCGCAGTCTCTGATTGAAGTCTCATCTGGGTGCTTGGCAATCATCTCGTCGACGCGGTGCACCAGAGTCTCCGGCCACTTGGAAGGCATTATGGGACCCTTCCCAAGCTGGATTGCATTGCTGACATCTTGGTTTGAGAACAACGACACCTGCTGCAGAACCTTCTCGCAAGACCGAGACAGGTCGTTCAATAAGGCGAAGTAGATGTCCAACAGCCGAGATGCATCGCTCTCAGAGTACAGGCTCCGCTGCACTAATAAGGTGACGCGAGTTTCGCCTCCCGGGTTCTCGATAATGTCCAGAGAAACGTCATAACCGGATCCTGGAAGCTCGATCGACCTGACTTCAACCTCAGCATTGTCGAACCGTCGCTTCTCGCTCACTCCCTGGCGGTAGTTGATGAATGCCTGGAAAAGAGGACTGATTGCTGTCGACCTCTCGCAGCTCACGTTGTCGAGCAGGACATCGAATGGCAGCCTCGAGTTGGACATTGCGAGATAAGCCTTCTTGCGCGTGTCTTTGAGCACCTCCCCGAACGATTGCTGGTTGTCCAGATGGAACCTGAGCGGCAGCAGGTTCAGATACATGCCGATGCTCTTGGCGACTCGGTCGTCCCAGCGGTTGGCATCGGCCATGCCGATGCAGACGTCGCTGTCGCCGAAGAGCTTGAACAGGAGGACTTGGAACACGCCCAGGTGGAAGTGGAACAAATTCGCCCTCCGCTCGCGACACGCGTCTTGGATCTGCGTCGAGAGCTGGGAGCCGATGGCGCGGCTCACCGAGTTGTGCGCATACGCGGTAAGAGGGATGCGCTTCCTTGCTGCCGAGAATGGGAGCAGAGGGAGGGGCGAAGGCGGTGCTGCGAACTCCGACCGCCAGTACTCTATTTCCCCCTGCATCGCTCCCGATGCCAAGTCCTCGCGCAGCTTCTCAGAGTAGGTCGCGTACTGGTATGCGGGTTCAGTAATCAGGTCTTGGCCGTTGTAGGCTTTCTGCAGGTCGTCCAGGAGGACCTCCAGGCCGATGCCGTCCATGATGATGTGATGGGATCCGAGAAGAAGATAGCTCTTGGTGGGCGTCAGACCGAGGTGGATGATGCGCATGCATTCACCGTGTCCGATATCATAGATGTGGTTCTTGAGGCTCTCGAATTCGTGTGCCACGCCAGATTCGTCGGCGAGAAGCACAGTGTGTAGGCGCAGACGCGAAGTTCCCGAGATACCCTGCACGGGCTTCTGGTTCTCGTCCACAAAGAAAGAGGTCCGGAACGACTCGTGGCGCGCCGCCACCTTTTGGACTGCGCTCTCGAGGCTGCCGAGTCTGATGGTTCCGTTGATCACGACGCATATGGTGCTGTTTGCCGTCGTCTGGTCTTCCATAAGGTGCTTCTGGAACCAGAACCGGGACTGGCCAGGGGATATCGGTAGAATCTTGTCAAAGCTTGGCTTGGACACCTCGTTGGAGTCTGCCACAGAGAGAGACGTGACGGACGAGACCTCCTGCTTATCTAAATCGTGATCGCTCAAATGACTTGGACTAGACGAGTTCGTGCTTGTCTGTGGGGTTTTGGATAAAGATGGATCAGTGGCATCCGAGACCGCCGGCAGAGTCGAATCCGGAATCACTGCTTCGGAACCCGGTGAAGAGCCGTTGTTCTGACCCGGGGTCTGGCGGGCAGGCATGTTTGCCACGGCGTGGTCGAGCAGCTCTTGGACCAGACCGCCAGACAAGATCTTGAACACAGGGACTTCGGTCTGGAGCTCCTTCAAGAACCAGGAACGAATTTCCACGGAGACCAAGGAGTCGACGCCGAGATCGTCGATTCTCGATGCAAGAACCTGGGACGCCTCCTTGTCGGCTGGAATCTGAAGTATGACCCGGAGCTTACGGATGAAGCCGTCTTGCACAATGTCGCGAACCTCCTCCTCAGTGGCCGCCCCGGCCAGTCGGCTCTTGATTGACGTGTCAGCCGCTCTTTTGGGGGTCTTCCTGTCACCTGCGTGATCGCTCTGCAGACAGTGTTGGAAACGGGGGAACTTGGGCCACCGGATCATGACATCGTCCAGTCCCGACGTTCTCAACGCCGTCATGACCTCGGGGTTCCGCCCGGAGAGCGGGTGAGATGCTAGGACGGCCTCGCCAAAGCAGAGGTGAAACTCTCTCTCGGAGAGCAGCAAGAAGCCGACCTTGAAGGAGGCCTCGTGCACGCTTCCCAAGAACCCATGGTTGCGGTTGATGTATCCTACGCCCATGACGGCGCCAATGTGGAAAATCGATGCGGCCAGCCCTTGGCTGCGACGCTTGCTCGCCAGCGCCGTCATGAACGAGTTGGCGGCGCTGTAGGCCGCCTGTCCACGGTTGCCGGCGATGGTGACGGCCGAGGAGAAAAAGACAAAGAAATCCAGCGCGTCCGCGTCGCCACGGAAGATCTCGTCCAGGTAGATGGCACCGCCGACCTTGGGCCGCAAGACCTTGGTCATCTTCTCGAGCGGCATCTCGGAAAATGAGACGTCGTCGAGAACCATGGCGCCGTGAGCGACGCCTGCTATGGGCGGGAAGTTCTGGCGAATGTGGTCCACGAGCGAAGAGAGGGCACCCTTGTTGGTGATATCATTTGCAAAGACTTCCACTCTCACCCCAGCCTGTGTCATGGTCTCCAACCACCTGGCATCCATTTTTGGCGTGCGGCTCGTGAGCACTATATTTCGCGCTCCGTGCGACGCCATCCAGGTGCAAGTGGACTGCGCCAAGTCGCTGGTCAGTCCAAACATGACGTATGTTTTGTCGCTCTTGAAGCGGACGAGGCCGTCGACGGTGGGAACCTGCACAGGAACTGGAGAGGCGCTGCTCCAGTCCAAGACGGCTGGTGTGGCCGCCCCGACTTCGGAGCCACCGACCAGCTGTTCCAATGTGATGGACGCCAACTTGGAGCCCAAAGCCTCCGGAAGGACCGTGTTTTTCAATGCCCACTGCACCACCCTGTTGAGCCTCGGGCGTAGATCCGCGACGGTGAAATCCCGGGCGTGCTGTAGCGCCTGTATCCCCGCGAGTGTCGTCCGAAGGCACGAGTCGGGCAGAGTGGAGGCGATCATTGCGCCCAGCTGCCTCTCTTGGGCATCCTTGGAGCCGTCGATGAATACCGCGACGGCAGGAGGCAGCAAAGACCGGATATCTCGCCTTTGAGCGTAGGAGTCGATTGCTATCCACGGGCCGTCGGTGGCTGGTGCGGACGAGGTGGTGAAGAAGACGGTCACGTTCATGAGGGACGCAGCCTCGACAATGCTGTATGCCAGCTCTGGGGACGGCTCATGAATGAGCAGTGTCGAGTCTCTCCGGCAGACGGACAGCATGTTCTCGACACGCAGCAGATTGTCCAGTTGGGACAGGAACTTGGACTCGCTACTCGCAGGCACTTGGACCTCGATCACGTCCTCCGGAGGGACCAAAGCATACGAGCCGTTGTTGGGCGCAATGGAGATCACGGACTTGGCCGTCGCCATGTTGGTACCCAGGACTAGGTAGGTCGGCTGGAGAGGCGCCGCGAGCACGGGCGCCAAGAGCGAGTGGCCGACCTTGATCAGAACATGCAAGGCATCCTTGACCGCAGCTCGCGGGTTGGACATAGACATTCTGGCTTGGAGCGTGCTATCATGAACGAGATTCGGCTTGGAGGAACCGAGCGTGAGATTGACTGGAGTAGTCTGCGGGTCGATGGTGTGGTATATGGTTCGCCTGGACGCGTTGTACCGGTCGTTGATGGCATTTTCATGATAGACGCGAGCGACCATGAGCTGCCCGTTCTCGAGAGCGAGCTCATGCTCCTGGGTCCATAACATCTTGTCGATGCTGCCGTCTTTCTCCCATGTGGTGCCGTAGCGCAGACGAAGGAGCGTCTCTAGAAGCTGTCGCGGATCGGGCTTGGTGCCGCTGTCCAGGTCGAGGATTTGCGCAACCAGGTAGGGGTTTTCGAGCAGTACCGTCCGTATGAGGCCGACCGACATGTTCATGTATGGCTCCTCGGACCTACACCCTTGTGTGACCCAGAGGACTGTCCCCTGCGTCTCGAATAGCCGCTGCATCCCCTTGAGCGTCCGTTCCGAGAGCGCGCAGAAGATGGGCTCGTCCAGTTCCGCCAGGCACAGGATCGCGCTGCTGGACGACGTCTTGGCTGCACCCATCATGTCACTGAGCGTCCCATAGACGGCATGCTTCACGCCGAACGGCTGCACCAGCCGGACGATTTGGTTGATGAGCTGACTCGTCCCCAGTGTCTGGCCGCCGATGATCACCAGGTCCCATTCCTCCTCGCCAGCCGACTTATAGGTGCCGAATGAAGAGAGCGGCTCGCGGAGCAGCGAGACGCGGTCGTCGACGGCTTGTGTGACCCATACGGTCAGCGTGGAGGGGAAGACATCGATCTCGGGCGTGGCCGTGTCGATGCCCGAGAAGCCGCACTCGAGGAGCAGCTGGTGCCACTCGAGCGTCGACACGCCGGGCGACAACATCCTCCCGTCGTCCTGGCCGAGCCACCAGCCCGTCGTAGCAGACATCATGAACCCAGTGCGGCTCACATCGTTGTTGGTGATTTCCTGCATGACCAGGTAGCCTCCGGGCTTCAGGAGCCGGCGCGCATTCCTCAGGGTCCGGCGGAGATCGGTGGTCGCGTGAAGGACCAGCGAGGCGACTACCAGGTCGTACGAGTGTTCTTCGTATCCCTGTGCCACGATGTCCTTCTCGCAGTCCAGCGGCTTGAAGATTATCTTGTTACCGAGGGTGTAGAAGACCTGCTGGGCGGTCTCGAAGAAGCCCGAGGAGATGTCGGTGTAGGTGTAGGAGGCGAACGCGCGGCCAATCTCGTTCATGATGACCTTGGTGGCTCCGCCAGTGCCGGCACCGATCTCGAGTATCTTCATGTGGGGGTACCGATGCACGAGCTGCTTCACGGTCCGGCCGAGGAAGAGGGTCCACTCCCGTAAGCCCATGCCGATCTCGTAGAAGCGATCCAGCAGACCATCCTTGGTCATGTGCTCGAGAATCGTCGTCTCGCCCCTGAGAACAGCCGGCAGGTTGTCACCTACGGCGCGGGCGAGCTGCAGCTCTGTCCTGTGTGCCCATTTGGCTTTTAAAGCCGCGATATCGGCCGGGGTGTCATCCAGCCACTTCCTCTGGGAGAACCGTCTCGTCCCGGTGGTGGAAATGACGTGGTGGTAGAACTCAAACATACACTCAAAGTGCCACTCGAGGTTCATGGTTTGTCGGACGCTCTTCGGGAAGAGGGTGCTCGTGTTCCTCATGTAATCGAGGACGACCCTCTCCATGACCTCGGCGAACTCGTAATCTTCGGCCGTGGACCTGTGGCCACCCATGGCCAGCTCGCAATCCGGGTTGAGCGGCGCCCACCTGTGCTCGGTGAAGAACTTCTTGTCCGCATCCGCCGTGGGCTCCGCAAAAGCGACGACTTGAATGCCCTCCATCTGCACCAGGCCGGCTCCCTCGTGGGTATAGATGTCGACGTCGCCGCGGAGTTGCTTGGAGGTCATGGGGTTCTCAGTCAGATGCGAGCAGGATTTCACGCTGCTGGCCTGCGGCCCGAAGTGCTGCTCGCAGAGGCCGAAGTTGACGCGGAAACTCTTGATTCCTGTGGGGACGTGCAGCTGTTGGAGACTGCCATCGCCCGGGAAGCAATAGGCCAAGAATATCCCCTGCAGCGCCGTGTCCAACATGGCCGGGTGGAGCAGCATCTGTACTGGCTCGCCGTCCTGTGCAGGCACCGTGATTGTTGAAGACGAGTAGTCGAGCCTTCTCTCGATCGAAGAGAGCGTCCGGAAGTCCCCGCTATAGCTGTAGCCAATGGGCTCCAGAGAGGAGTAGAACCGGTCCTCTGAGACGCTGGTGAGGTTGGGGGGGTCACCTTTTCGAGACGGCAGCCATCGGGCATGCGCTTCGCCCGTCATCACTCGAACTTTACCGATCGCATGGGTGAACAGGAGTTCCACCTCGACGTTGGTGGATGCGTGGTAGGAGAAGGAGGCGACGTAACTCTTGTCGCCTTCTTCCTTGGCTATGCTATGCAGCGTAAAGAGTGTCTCGATGCCGGCATCGTTGTCATCAAAGACGAGCGGTTTGCCGAGGCTGAAGTCCTGGATCTCGATCAGGGCGATGTTCTTGTCGGGCGACAGAGACCTGGCCGCCTCTACGGCGGTGGCGATGTAGGCTGTCGCCGGATAGACGACCTGCCCCTGAAGCTGGTGGCCGCGGACCCACGGCATCTCGCTCAGTTTGAGCAGGTTCCTCCAGCGAATCTCATCCTCCGTCACATCTGTCATTCTCGTGCCGAGCAGTGGATGCGGGGGGTTCTTGGCGCTGGCCACAGCTCTGGACATCCGAGACTCGTGCCAGTAGAGCCTGTCATGGTCCCAGTGGTATGCGGGGAGGTTTTTCAGGAGGTCTCGGCTAAGCGCGCAGGATGCCGACAAGTCCACCGTATAGAAGTTGACTGTCGAAGGAGAAAACCGAGACCATAAAGCGCCAAGGGCAGCGCCGAACGTATCGACATCGTCCTTCCCACGGTGCAACAGGCCCACATACGGTAACGCTCCCACGTCGCCGTTCGCACGAAGTGTCTCTAGGACTGGTCCCTTCAGTGCTACATAGGGACCGACCTCGATAGCGAAATCAAATGGGCCTTGTGTGGCAGTGGCGGCAGCCTGGACGGCCTGGGAAAAGAGCACGGGCCGGAGCAAGTTACTCACCCAGTACGACCCGGAGAGATCGCGATCACCCTCCATGTCACCGCGCATCTCCGTGTTCTCGTGGGTGCTGGAGAGCCACGCAGGGCCTCCCGTCTTGTCACGTCGAGGCTGGATATTGCAGCCCCTGAGTCCCTCGAGGAACCCAGCCGCCACCTTTTTCATGTGCGGCGAGTGATATGCCTTGTCGACCTTCAAGACTCTTGCAAACTTCCCCTCGTCTTGGAGAATCTCCCTCGCCTGCTCAATGGCGTCGCTGTCGCCCGAAAGCGTGACACCCGTAGGCGAGTTGTACGCGGCGACGCACAGACGGCCCTTGAACATGGGCAGGTCGCACAGCTCGTTCGCGTCCTCTGCAGATGCGCCAACAGCCATCATTGCTCCGGGCTTGTCGGACGGGCAGACTGTCGAATAGTAGCCCCGGTAGTACGCGATCTTGACCGCGTCTGCTCGGGTGATGTAGCCCTTGGCGTAAGCTGCGGCAATCTCGCCCGATGAGTGGCCGATAATCGCCTGGAAGCTGACGCCTGCTCTGCGGAGGAGATCGTACAAGATGATCTCGATCGTGGTTGTGAGGGGCTGCGCATACGCGGCTTCGGCGACGCGAGACTCAGACGCATCGCAGGTGAGCTGGTCCACAAGTGTCCAACCGGGCCTTTCTGGCTTAGGAAGACGCTGAAGCTCCCGATCTAGATCCTCGACTATCTTCCTGACATACGGGCTCTTCATCAAGCCTCTGCCCATAGTGGGCCACTGTGCGCCCTGGCCAGTGAACACGCCCAGGACGCGAACTGGGCGCGATAGCTCTTTTGAACGGGTGCCGAAACTGGAGCCAGTATTTCCCTCCGAAGATGCAGCCAGGAACTCGTCAATCTTGGCCCGGAGGTCCTCCGCCGACCTCGCCGGTATGCTGGCTCGAACGGCGTGGTGAGATCTCCGAGCATACAGGGTGTAGGAGAGATCACCGAGATCGACAGTCGGATGAGATCGGAGGTATTCCGAGTAGTCAGACAGCACCCCTCTCAGCGCACTTCCAGAGGCAGCTGAAAAGTTGAAGGGCGCGAACTGCGGAGCAGCAAGAGCCTTGCTGTCCCGTGTGGGAGTGCCAGTGGGAGGCACAAAGTTCTCGACAATGACATGCGCGTTCGTGCCTCCAAAGCCGAAACTGTTGACACTGGCACGGCGTGGAACGCCATCCGCGAGAGTCGGCCATGGCTTGGAGCTCGTTGCGATCTCCAGATTAGCGTAAAACGGCTCCACGGCAGGATGAAGCTTGTTGAAGAGCAGGTTGGGCGGTATGACGCCGTGCTGAACTGCGAGAGAGGCTTTAAGAAGACCAGCCAGTCCCGCCGTGCCCTCGGTATGACCAATGACGGTCTTGATGGAGCCAACATAGAGCGGGTCGCTGTGATGGGATATGCTGTCGCCGGGGTGAAAGAAAGCTCTGCTGATAGCTTCGGCCTCCTTGGGATCACCTGCCGCAGTTCCGGTTCCGTGCGCCTCAAAGTACTGGCAGCGCTGGCTGGGGTCCTTTGGATCCAGCCCGGCCTTTATGTACGTCTGCTCGATAAGATCGATTTGTGCAGCGGCATTCGGCATGGTGATGCCCTTGGTCCGACCATCCTGGTTGACTCCACTCTCTCGTATGATGCACTCAATCTTGTCCCCGTCTGCGAGCGCAGTGCTAAGACGCTTCAAGATCACCGCAGCTACTCCCTCACCGCGCGCATATCCAGTGGCCTCAGCATCCCACATGCGGGACCGACCATCGGCCGACAGCATATGCAGCGAGCTCTCAGCAATATACTGCCCAGCTCCTAGGATCATGTTGGCGCCCGCCGCGACGGCCGCGTCCGAGTCGCCGCTTCGCAGCAGCTGGACTGCCTGGTGGACCGCCACCAGGCTGGAGGAGCACGCGGTATC
>Ga0222739_1000003_pt1 | contig 27320 bp, 52 predicted proteins | sample NatBWC30Ometat_FD_169136 | JGI IMG/M metagenome (GOLD analysis project Ga0222739, IMG submission 169136) | Metatranscriptome of forest soil microbial communities from Barre Woods Harvard Forest LTER site, Petersham, Massachusetts, United... ... | reverse complement strand
GACGAGTGAGTGAGCGCGACACCGTGCGGCGGCGCGAGTAGGAGGAGGCGTAGGACGTGCGTGCGTGGTGAAGCGCCGCAGCCACTGACGACGTCGGGTCACTTCATGAGGACACGCTCTCAGCTGAGAGCCTCACAAACATACACACATCACTACGATACTCATTACAGCGCCTGGTCCTGCGAATTGTGGACAATAGATTAGTGGTCTAACTGTATCGAGATAAACTGCTTGTCAGGCTAGATTTAAACTTTCTCTAGCCTCTTCCTTGTTCGATATTTGTTGAAGCTTCGGACTGCGAGGCAACACTTTCCATTTCCGTTTATGCGGCAGAAGTTGAGAATCTGACGAATGTGATTTTCAGAGGACTGTTTGACAACAGGCAGGTGGGCGGAGCAACATGCTCACCCCTCCGCACTCCTCCGCGAAGAGGATAGTGAGGGACAGCCGAGAAAAGAAAGAAAGACGTGTCTCGGGACACACTAGGATGGACGGCAGCGGAGATCTGCGACATCGTTTCGGACTAATGACGTCACTTCGTGTAGGCTTGCTGCTTCTGCTCGTAGCGGCGCCCATCCCACTCGTCGAGTCACAAGTGTGCACCAATCTACTCGACATCGTCTTTATGATCGAGAGCTCAGGCTACACGTCCGCCCAGTGGTCCTCCCTGCTGTCCGGTATCGTTGGGCTCGTGCAGACGATCGACACCGTCCTGCCGCCGATCGCCGTCAACCAGACGCACATCGGTTGTGTGCTGTACAGCGACTTCGGCTACATCCAGTGGCAGCTGACGCAGTACTACACACTCAGCCAGCAGGTGAATGCGTTCTACGCCCTGCAGGCGACAAGCATCGGTCAGTCGAACGGACAGGACGGTCTTACCCAAGTCGAGACCGTCTTCCAGGACTCGACGAGAACATACGCGAACAAACTGGTGCTGTTGATAACCAACACGCGGTTCGACGCCGATCAGCCGGCGTTCATAGAGGCGAATGTGGTCAAGTCGAGTTTCGCTCCGTACAACCCGTTCATCCTGCCCGTCGCCGTCGGTCCAGACGTCGATCTCGACGAACTGAGGGAAGTCGCGTCGAATCCCACCGTAGTCACTATTCTGCAATACGACCAGTTATCATCTCTCGTCACCTACATCAACAACACGCTGCTCAGTGTCATTTGTCAGCCAGCGGCCGCTGGACCGCCGGGAGCAGTGGGAGGAACTGGATTTACTGGTCCTATCGGCTCCCAGGGTGCGACTGGCACAACAGGATCAACTGGGTCGGCAGGGAATGTAGGACCAGCAGGGCCGTCAGGACCTTTCGGACCGCCCGGACCTGTAGGACCATCAGGAATTTCCGGATTCACCGGCCCACTGGGACCCGGCGGACCTCCAGGTTTTGCTGGTCCACCGGGATCAACAGGACCGTCAGGGCCACAGGGTCCTCAGGGTGCGCAAGGACAAGCGGGAGTAGCTGGAAGTTCGGGACCAATCGGTCCGAATGGACCACCGGGACCAAGCGGGCCGTCAGGGGCCCAAGGTCCAAGTGGACAAGCTGGATCACCTGGTACTATCGGACCGGCTGGCCCATCAGGATTGTCTGGATCATCAGGGTTTCCTGGACCACAAGGAGCACAGGGTGGCACAGGCTTGCCAGGTCCATCCGGTCCACCCGGGCCTGCTGGTCCTCTAGGACCTTCAGGACCGACAGGACCACTGGGAGGAAGCGGAGCATCTGGATTTGTTGGACCTTCGGGACCAAGTGGTCCACCTGGGGCTACAGGAGGAACCGGTTCAAGCGGAAGTGCAGGTCCTGTCGGACCCACAGGACCATCTGGACAGCCGGGACCACAGGGCCCTCAGGGACCATTGGGACCAGCTGGATCCGCAGGAGCTTCAGGTCCTGCCGGAGCTCAAGGACCACAAGGACCGAGCGGCCAAGCAGGGTTTCCTGGCCCTTCAGGTACACCTGGAGCATCTGGACCTCAGGGGCCGCTTGGTCCGCTAGGTCCGTCCGGTCCACCTGGACCAAGTGGTCCTGCCGGTTCACTTGGAAGTCCAGGATCACCGGGACCGTCTGGCCCTCCGGGATCCCTCGGACCTTCTGGACCCACAGGACCAAACGGATCACCAGGTCAGTCAGGACCAGCTGGATCGATAGGAGCGGCAGGGCCTGCAGGGCCGACGGGTCCTAACGGCGTCCCAGGACCGCTTGGCCCCGCGGGTCCATCTGGTTCTCAAGGAGGCTCAGGAGGAACTGGGGCTTCAGGTATACCCGGACCTGTTGGACCATCGGGGCCGACTGGAAATGCTGGTCCTCCCGGTGGACCGGGCCCATCTGGACCAGCAGGACCCGCTGGATCATCCGGAGTTCTCGGTCCGTCGGGCGGAACCGGACCTGCTGGTGCCACGGGACCGTACGGATCAAATGGACAGTCAGGGCAAGCGGGTGCTCCAGGTCCTGTTGGACCTCCTGGAATTCCAGGACCACCGGGTTTTCCGGGAGCACCAGGAAGTATAGGTACTCCTGGGACTCCTGGACTACCCGGACCTGCGGGCCCTCCAGGATCAGCTGGGTCCTTTGGTGGACCAGGCTCAGTAGGAGCGACTGGACCACAGGGATCCGTTGGACCAGTAGGTCCATCAGGTCCATCAGGGCCTGCTGGAGTGAAAGGAACTGTAGGAGGAACCGGAAGCAATGGACCACCAGGAATCATTGGCCCCCTGGGACCAGCTGGTCCTTCTGGAGCCATCGGAGGGCTCGGGCCATCAGGGTCCCCAGGACCAACTGGACAGCAAGGGGCTAGCGGAAGTGCGGGACCTGCAGGACCACCAGGAGGACCTGGGCCTATTGGGCCAGCGGGTTCATCTGGCTCTCAGGGCGTACCAGGCGGAGCCGGACCTTCCGGTCCAAACGGACCAACCGGACTTCAGGGAGCGACAGGATCACCAGGGGGAGCGGGCGCTTCTGGCCCCGCGGGGCCTATCGGACCGGCAGGTCCCATTGGTACTGCTGGTAATCCCGGACCAGCCGGATCACAGGGAAGTCAGGGATCTACCGGATACACGGGTCCTGCTGGGCCTACGGGACAACCTGGTCCAGCTGGATTTTCTGGTGGACCTGGACCACTCGGCCCAGCCGGACCCCTTGGTCCGGCTGGTCCTGCCGGGGCCCCGGGAGGACAGGGAATCGTAGGTGTTACTGGCATTCCTGGGCCAATCGGATCGGCCGGGTCTTCTGGCATTCCAGGACCAGTTGGACCTCCTGGGGATACGGGACCGTCGGGACCATTAGGTCAACCAGGGCCAGCGGGACCTGCAGGTGTCCTAGGTTCGGGTGGACCTCCGGGACCATTTGGAGCTACAGGGTCAGCGGGGCCTGCTGGTGGACCAGGGCCTGCAGGTGGACCAGGACCTGCCGGACCTGCGGGACCCGCAGGAAGCGCAGGACCAAGCGGACCTCCGGGTGGTCCTGGTGGATCTGGAAGCCCAGGTCCACTTGGTCCGTCTGGTCCGGGAGGACCACCTGGCGGAATTGGATCTACAGGATCAACCGGGGGCACTGGAGTGACTGGAGTAGCCGGTGGGGCTGGACCCGTCGGAACGCCAGGGACAGCCGGTTCTCCGGGTCCTCTAGGTCCTGTCGGGTTACCTGGCCCTTCCGGACCAGCTGGACCTGTAGGTGTCCAAGGAGCAACCGGAGCATCCGGTCTTCCTGGTCAGTTGGGACCATCAGGATCGCTTGGGCCCGTCGGAGCCCCTGGATTTCCTGGCACTCCTGGGTTACCGGGTGCAACAGGACCGTCAGGACCACTGGGACCGTCGGGACCAAACGGACCAACAGGGTTGACCGGAACTAACGGTCTACCCGGCTCGGCCGGTGCACCTGGACCGAGTGGAGTGCCAGGGGGGATCGGCCCTCAAGGCCAGTCAGGCGTTCCCGGGCCGGGTGGAGCTACAGGAACTACAGGACCAACAGGTTCTGTTGGAGTTGCCGGGCCAAGTGGAGTATCCGGAAATCCAGGCGGACCAGGACCTGTGGGGCCTGCAGGTAACGTTGGTCAGGCAGGACCTTCTGGATCAGTGGGACCATCAGGTGTACCTGGCCCCCCTGGAGGAGTCGGACCCGGGGGATCAACCGGATCTATTGGTCCACAAGGTCCTACCGGAGTCGCTGGTTTCACCGGATCAACTGGCCCGGCAGGACCTGCGGGCACACCTGGTAGCCAGGGCAATACCGGAGGTATAGGATCACCAGGACAACAGGGACCGGCAGGGAATCCGGGACTATTGGGACCGCAAGGGCCGTCTGGATCTGTTGGTTCTCCAGGGCCGTCCGGTGTTGTAGGCCAACCAGGCTCAGCTGGTCCTGCTGGATCCCAAGGCGTGCAAGGTGCTACTGGGCAAGGTGGACCGCAAGGCGCCACAGGATCCTCCGGACCTATCGGGCCTGTCGGTCCAGCGGGCTCGACTGGCCCATCCGGCGGCCCAGGTTTGCCCGGTAGCGCGGGCGTGCCCGGCGTGTCGGGCGCTGCCGGCACTCCTGGTTCTCAAGGTGGACCAGGAGCCTCTGGTTTGCCAGGGCCCAATGGGCCAGCAGGCCCATTAGGACCAACGGGACAAGCTGGACAGCCTGGTCCTGTCGGATCTCAGGGAGCTAACGGACCAGCGGGACCAGCAGGCATTCCTGGAGCTTCAGGCCCATCTGGACCCCCTGGCTTACAGGGAGCCACTGGACCTTTGGGACCATCGGGGCAACCAGGACCTTCTGGCGGTACCGGGAACGTTGGAACTCCGGGCAACAAAGGCACCTCTGGCTCTCCGGGACCTGTTGGAGCACCGGGACAGCCGGGACCGCAAGGTTCCCAGGGACCTGCAGGAACTGCAGGATCCACAGGACCTGCCGGACCGGCAGGTCCAGCTGGACCTTCAGGAGTTGGCGGACCAGGACTGAACGGAGTAACTGGAACTCCTGGTTCAGTTGGAGGAATCGGCCCATCAGGCGTGCCCGGCCCGGTTGGACCGGCCGGTAATCCGGGGCCAGCAGGACCTGCGGGACCTTCTGGATCAGTCGGAGCAACGGGGGTTGCAGGGAGTCAAGGACCTCAAGGTCCTCTTGGACCACAGGGATCATCAGGTCCGGCGGGCTCTGCAGGTCCGTCGGGTTCTCCCGGCAGTCCTGGAACCCCAGGGACAGTCGGCGGAACTGGCTTTACTGGGCCAGCTGGGCAGAGTGGCACTATTGGAGGACCGGGTGGACCAGGTTCAATAGGACCACCCGGATCCTTGGGTCCTCAGGGACCTGCGGGCTCTGCTGGATCTACGGGTGGTCCGGGTCCTGCCGGTCCACCAGGACCCGTCGGCCCAGCGGGCCCAGCCGGACTTAATGGAGCGTCGGGACTTCCTGGAGTTGCTGGAGGAGTAGGACCAACAGGTGCAAACGGCCAACCAGGACCCTCTGGACCTACCGGCCCAGTTGGGTCAGCCGGGCCAACAGGACTGTCTGGCATTCCGGGCCCGTCTGGCCCCGTGGGAAGCAAAGGAAGCAGTGGACAACCTGGTGTAGGTGGACCGTCTGGTGCGGCTGGTAGTCTTGGTCCAGCAGGACCAACTGGAGTACCTGGACCTACAGGAACTGTTGGAACAGCAGGAAATCCAGGATCGCAAGGACCTTCTGGGCCTCCTGGGTCTCCTGGTAGTGCTGGACCAGCCGGCCCTGCGGGACCTTCTGGTGCAACCGGGCCGGCCGGACCTGCGGGAAATCCCGGCATACCGGGTATTGGCGGTTATCCCGGACCAGCCGGTTCTGTGGGTGGCACTGGGCCTACAGGGTCTGCAGGTCCTGCAGGTCTTGCCGGTACCCCGGGAGTTCCCGGTGCCTCCGGGCCAGCTGGATCCCCAGGCACACCCGGATCGACTGGGCCACAAGGAACCCCAGGAACTGCTGGTCTTCCCGGTCCAGTAGGACCTCAGGGACCTCAAGGACTCGGAGGACTTCAGGGCAACACAGGTGCGTCAGGTACACCCGGACCGCAGGGAACTGTCGGTCAACCCGGTCTCTCCGGACCTAACGGACCTCCCGGATCTCTCGGAACACCGGGCTCTCCTGGTCCTCAGGGAGTTTCCGGCGCATCGGGATCAGCCGGTGGCGTGGGATATACTGGATCAACGGGTCCTGCAGGACCTCGCGGACCCATTGGTGGACCTGGAGTGCCCGGACCGGCTGGAGCGATAGGTTTGCCCGGATCTAACGGATTGCCTGGCCCAGGTGGCACTGCAGGAGCCCCGGGATCTACAGGATCTACTGGAGGAACTGGACCATCCGGGCCTGTGGGTAGTCCCGGACCTGCTGGAGTTGCCGGCACTCCTGGAAATCCAGGAGTTCAAGGTGTAACAGGTTCAACGGGAAGTAGCGGACCGTCCGGCACACCAGGATCATTAGGCTCTCCCGGAAATCCAGGACCCGCCGGGACGCCGGGACAATCTGGATCTCCGGGACCACTTGGTCCAACAGGGAGTGCAGGTCCTCAGGGTCCTCAGGGTACACCTGGATCACAAGGAAACGTTGGTCCAGCGGGGCCTACAGGCCCTGCTGGACCGTCTGGACCAACTGGACCTACTGGATCTGTCGGACCCTCAGGACCTCTTGGTTCGCCTGGAAGCAGTGGGTCACCTGGAACTTCAGGCACGCCTGGGAACAGTGGAGCTCCCGGGCTGTCTGGACCTCAGGGACCGAGTGGACCCAGTGGACCGACCGGACCTACCGGAACTCCGGGTCTTGCAGGGACTCCGGGTGGTCCCGGATTAACAGGTAGCTCAGGCAACATTGGGGCTCCAGGACAGAGCGGAAGCAGTGGAGTACTCGGTCCGGCGGGTGGTCCTGGACCCACTGGCCCTGCTGGAACACCAGGCTCCCCAGGTCCCACGGGACCAAGTGGAGCAGCTGGTCCAAGTGGAGCTCCTGGCTCATTGGGACCAGCCGGACCGGCAGGACCAACCGGACCACAGGGATCATCAGGATCTAAAGGAACCGCTGGACCGCAAGGGTCATCCGGCGTTACAGGATCCAAAGGATCACAGGGAGGCATTGGCCCAGTTGGAGGACCTGGTACAGCAGGACCATCGGGAACTCCAGGACCGCAAGGTCCTCAGGGATCCACGGGTTCAACTGGTCAGACCGGACCTCAGGGACCTTTGGGACCTTCAGGAGGACCAGGCTCGGCAGGACCACAGGGAAATCCAGGTACATCTGGGACCAATGGCGAACCGGGTACCAATGGTCAAGCTGGAGCAACGGGCCCTCAGGGACCCACTGGACCAAGTGGACCGACAGGAAATCCAGGATCAGCTGGGCCTGTTGGTAGTCCCGGAGCGCAAGGACCTGCTGGAACACAAGGAGGTCCTGGTACACAGGGTCCTAAAGGGGCCATCGGTTTCCCCGGACCTGCCGGATCTTCAGGAACGGTTGGAGCATCAGGACCTAGTGGATCACCTGGAAATCCAGGTTCTCTTGGACCCACGGGACCAGCAGGACCACTAGGACCATCGGGAAGTCCAGGCAACCCTGGCCTACCTGGTTCCTCAGGCGGAACTGGTCCGCAAGGTCCTTCGGGAGTACCAGGCGTTTCCGGTCCTACAGGAACTCCAGGGCCCGCTGGGAATTCAGGAAGTCCTGGAACTTCTGGATCCGCTGGAGCTTCGGGCGCGAAAGGAAGCGCTGGAACTCCTGGTCAACCCGGAACATCAGGATCTCCAGGTCCTCAGGGTTCTACTGGGGCTACAGGACCATCCGGCATTGCAGGACCTGGTGGTCCTCAAGGAAACAAAGGCTTCCAGGGACCGGTTGGATCAACGGGACCTGCAGGGGGTCCAGGATCTCCTGGTCTCACTGGCCCTACGGGACAACCTGGAAGCAGTGGTCCAGCAGGACCAGTCGGAAATAGTGGACCTTCTGGACCAACAGGATCACCTGGATCAACGGGATTCAGTGGATCCCCGGGTAACAACGGAAGTCCAGGTCCCGCCGGATCGGCTGGACCTACCGGTACACCGGGACAAGGAGGTAGTCCCGGTGTGGCTGGTCAACCCGGTCCTACCGGACCCACCGGTCCGTCTGGTAATTCTGGAACGAATGGTATCCAAGGTGTTTCCGGAACGCAGGGATCAACAGGTGCAACTGGTCCTCAAGGACAGGCTGGAATCTCTGGAAGTGTCGGAGCACCTGGCGTGTCGGGCTCAGCAGGGTCTCCCGGTTTGCCAGGACCTACGGGACCCTCCGGCTTTACCGGCTCTGCGGGTGCAGCTGGTGCAGCAGGGTCTCCAGGTGCAGCCGGTCAACAAGGATTCTCTGGCTCGGCGGGTCCAGCGGGACCACAGGGTTCTGTCGGGCCGATAGGACCAGCGGGTCCATCCGGAGCTCCCGGCACACCGGGGACTCTAGGACCATCTGGTGACACTGGTCAGTCCGGTGTCGCGGGACCAAATGGACCGAACGGACCTACAGGTTCTGTCGGACCTGCAGGCCCTACCGGTACTAACGGAAATCCAGGAACTCCAGGAGCGTCTGGTGCTCCAGGGTTGACTGGGCCCGCAGGACCCAGTGGATCTCCGGGTCAACCAGGTGCAAAGGGTAATTCAGGGCCACTAGGAACACCTGGAACACAGGGACAGCAGGGTGCCACAGGATTCACGGGACCGAGTGGACCGGTGGGACAGCAAGGAGCTGCAGGGGCGAGCGGGCCCCAGGGAGGTCCCGGACCCTCTGGCAGTAGCGGTGTACCAGGTGTATCAGGTACACCTGGATTCCCCGGAGCCCCAGGACTCCCTGGTAGTCAAGGATCTGCTGGTCCAAGCGGTCCTCAGGGTCCTGCTGGACCTACAGGAACAGCTGGAAATCCTGGCTCTCCTGGACCGGCTGGAAGTCTTGGTGCTCCCGGGCAGCCCGGGGCCGTTGGGCCGTCGGGTACGCTCGGTGCTCCTGGCAGTGGAGGACTTCAGGGATTCACTGGAGCAACGGGACCAGCCGGTCCATCTGGAACGCCAGGATCAGTTGGAGGATCCGGTCCCACCGGGTCTGTGGGTCAGCCTGGACCTCAAGGTACTCCAGGTTCTCCGGGACCTATCGGACCGCAGGCGCCGCCTGGAACACCTGGTCTGCCTGGCGCTAATGGTGCTACAGGTCCTCAGGGACAGCAGGGAGGCAACGGTCCGCAGGGCTCTCCAGGCACAGCCGGACCCGCGGGACCGTCAGGCTCGCCTGGTCCAACTGGACCAACGGGACCATCAGGGAACCAAGGCTCTGTTGGTCAGCCAGGTGTAAGTGGACCGTCAGGACAACCCGGACCTTCTGGGACTCCAGGGTCTGTTGGGCAATCAGGACCTCAAGGACCCCAGGGAGGCACTGGTCCATCTGGGCCAATTGGACTTCCAGGAAGTCAAGGCCCCCAGGGTCAACAAGGGCCTAGCGGCGCCACAGGTCCTGCAGGACCTTTGGGTCCGGGAGGACCTACCGGCAACAGCGGACCTCAAGGATCCACAGGATCTAAAGGAAACGCTGGACCTACCGGACCTGCCGGTACCCCTGGAACATCAGGTACTCCAGGCACATCTGGTTCGCCAGGTGCGCCTGGACAACCGGGATCTCCAGGATCTCAGGGCACTCCTGGACCACAGGGAACATCCGGGGTGAAAGGTGCGGCAGGAAATCCAGGCTCTGCTGGAACTCCGGGTACTGCGGGAACTCCAGGTAGTCAAGGAGCTACGGGACCTTCTGGTCCCATCGGAAACATTGGACAGTCAGGCCCGGCTGGATCTGTCGGAAACCCTGGAACACAGGGCAGTGTTGGTCCTTCCGGGGCACCAGGAGCACCGGGTACAACTGGCCAACAAGGAACATCAGGTGCTCAGGGACCGTCTGGACCTGCTGGACCGCAGGGCAACGCGGGTCTTCCTGGACCGGTTGGTAACACTGGCGGTCCTGGAGCTCCTGGTCCGGTTGGAAATCCCGGACCAAATGGCAATCCTGGAACCAGTGGTGCTCCGGGAACACCGGGAGGCCCCGGTCAGGCTGGAGCTACTGGTTCCCCTGGATCTGCGGGAACTGTTGGAGTCCCTGGAACAACTGGTGGAAATGGAGCGCCTGGTCTTTCTGGTGCAGTTGGGCAAGCTGGAACACCTGGACAACCAGGAAATGCAGGACTTCCTGGAGCAGTAGGTCCATCTGGTGCAATTGGTTTAACGGGACAACAGGGAAGTAGCGGTCCGATAGGACCTACAGGACCCATTGGTTCTCCAGGATCTCAGGGACTTCCAGGATCAATTGGTACACCGGGCACTCCAGGATCCTTGGGCGGGACTGGAGCTCCGGGAACACCCGGAAATGCTGGCTCGAACGGAAATCCTGGACTCCCGGGTGCTACAGGAGGGACCGGATCAGTAGGGTTACCCGGATCCCCTGGAAATGCTGGAACGCCCGGTACACCAGGGCCCGCAGGGCCAAAGGGTTTCCTTGGACCTAGTGGTCCGGCTGGGAGCGCTGGAAATCCAGGTCCTAGTGGACCACAAGGCGTGCAGGGTGCGACTGGCTCGTCAGGTGCTGCGGGACCTCAAGGAAATCCGGGAGTGTCCGGTCAGCCCGGGAATACTGGCAATTCAGGGAATCCTGGAACCGCCGGAACGCCAGGATCTCAGGGAGCAACAGGGTTCTCTGGTCAGCCCGGAACACAAGGACCACAGGGTCCCACAGGTCCTCTGGGTCCTACGGGGCCAGCTGGAAATAGCGGTACTATTGGTGCTCCGGGGTCTCTAGGACCAAATGGTTCTCCAGGCACACCTGGAGCTCAGGGAAATACAGGATCATCCGGGCCACAAGGTTCATTGGGTCCTCAAGGGGCTACTGGTCCAGCCGGTAGCGCTGGTCCACAGGGTCCGATTGGCAGTGTGGGAGTAGCCGGTCCTTCCGGAGTAATAGGTCAGCCTGGGCCTCAGGGAGGTTCTGGAGCCGCTGGTCCGTCTGGTCCTGCAGGACCACAGGGTCCCACGGGACCGTCAGGAGTGCCTGGACAAAACGGTCCCAGTGGTGCAAATGGATCTCCAGGTCCTGTCGGTGGCCCTGGCTCACCTGGATCCCAGGGAAGCGTTGGAGTGCAAGGTGCGACGGGATCTAGCGGGGCGGCGGGAGCTCCAGGATCCGCTGGATCACCTGGACCTGCTGGAATTCAGGGATCCACCGGTGCGTCTGGGTCGTCAGGAACAATCGGGAACCCAGGTCAGCAAGGTCCGGCGGGTTCACCCGGACCTAGCGGGGCTCTCGGGGCAAATGGATTGCCAGGATCAAATGGTTCACCGGGACCACAAGGCCCGACCGGTCCAGCTGGGCCCCTCGGTCCGAGCGGTCCATCCGGTGCTAAAGGAAATGCTGGATTTCCGGGAGTTGCGGGAGTACCAGGTTCACCTGGAACTAACGGGCAGCCAGGTAGTCCAGGACCGCAGGGTCCTAGTGGAGCAAACGGGCAACAGGGAACTGTAGGCTCCGCCGGTCCACAGGGAGCTCCAGGGGACACCGGTTCATCCGGATCTAATGGATCTCCAGGCAACCCTGGATCAGCGGGTGTGCCGGGAGTTTCAGGAACGGCTGGCTCGCCTGGCACTCCGGGTAGTGTAGGGCCGATCGGTAATGTTGGAGGGCCAGGTCCAGCTGGAACACCCGGACAGGCTGGAACTCCAGGAACGCCTGGGGCGAGTGGTGTCCCGGGACCTGCGGGTTCCACAGGTCCGTCAGGCTCGGCAGGTAATCCTGGAAGCCCTGGCGTAACCGGAAATGTTGGTGCAACTGGTGCGTCCGGGGCAGCCGGAACAGCGGGATCACCTGGACCGCAGGGTCCCTCCGGTCAGCCTGGTACTCAAGGTCCAGCGGGAAGTAAAGGCTCAGCTGGACCTTCGGGCTCTCCGGGTACAGCTGGATCACCAGGATCACAAGGTTCAACCGGCAATCCAGGAACACCGGGTACCAACGGAAGTCCTGGACCTCCAGGATTAGCTGGAACTCCAGGAGCTTCAGGAACTGCAGGAAGTCCAGGAGGACCAGGAGCCGCTGGACAACCAGGACCACAAGGTTCACAAGGACCGAGCGGCACACCAGGAACTCCAGGAACAGCTGGTAATCCCGGCACTCCGGGGTCTACAGGACCTTCTGGACCTGCTGGAAACAATGGGACACCAGGAAATCCAGGAGCTCAAGGCCCGCAAGGTGGAACAGGAGCTACAGGCCCATCCGGCACTTCGGGAAATCCAGGACAGTCAGGAGCGCCTGGTCCCAACGGAGCTATCGGACAACCGGGAGCAGCGGGAACACCAGGAAATCCTGGCACGGTCGGAGTTCCCGGTGTGTCCGGTCCGAACGGAAACTCTGGCCCCACTGGACAACCAGGCCCCGCCGGAGCGCCGGGAGCTCCCGGTAATGCCGGACTTGTCGGTAATCCCGGGTCGCCGGGTGGAAGTGGATCCATTGGTGCAATTGGCGTTCCTGGAGCTAGTGGAGCTATCGGAGCCACCGGGGGATCAGGACCTCAAGGACCTAGTGGCGCACCAGGTGGCCAAGGGTCAACAGGTGCAAGTGGACCGGCAGGGCCGCAGGGCCCGTTGGGTCCGAGCGGAAGTCTCGGTCCAGCTGGATCACCAGGTGTTGCCGGATTAAAAGGCTCACAAGGACCATCAGGTACACTCGGAAGCCCTGGTTTACCAGGCAGCCAGGGCACGCAAGGTTCTGCAGGTACTCCAGGTCCGCAAGGTTCAACTGGAAGTACTGGACCGGCCGGAAATAGCGGATCTCCTGGTCTTGCTGGCAGCGCTGGTAATGCTGGACCACAGGGTCAGGTTGGAGGAACAGGGTCTACCGGACCTGCTGGTCCTGCAGGACCGCAGGGCCCCACGGGATCGCAAGGATTTACTGGCGCATCGGGCCCATCAGGACCACTGGGTGCTCCTGGTCTAGCTGGACCTTCTGGAGGCACAGGACAACCTGGACCCACAGGACCAGTGGGACCAAGTGGTAATGCCGGTGCACCGGGGACTCCTGGAAACGCTGGTCAATCTGGTACACCTGGTGCAAATGGAACACCAGGTTCGTCGGGCTCACCTGGAGCCACTGGTCCAACAGGTCCTCAGGGTAATGTGGGAACTCCAGGAAACGTTGGCGCTCCGGGAACAAAAGGAAATCAAGGCCCCGTTGGACCAGCAGGCGTGTCTGGTTCCAACGGCCAGGCTGGGGCCACTGGTGCTACAGGACCCCTTGGACCACAGGGACCACTAGGACCGCAAGGGCCCAGTGGACCTACTGGTATTCCAGGGCCTGGTGGTGTTTCTGGTGCAAAGGGAACAGTTGGTAGTCCAGGAAATGCTGGTCCAGTAGGATTGCCCGGAAACTCGGGCCCAACAGGGCCATCTGGATCTCTAGGACCTGCAGGACCCGCCGGCAATCCCGGAACTCAAGGTCCGCAAGGGCCTACGGGTCCGAAAGGGTTTAGTGGCAGTCCCGGTCCAGGTGGAGCTCCTGGACTTCCAGGGCCAGCGGGACCAAAGGGAAACATAGGCGTGTCTGGTCAAAACGGTTTCACTGGATCGTCAGGAGCTCCAGGGCCGGCTGGGTCACTAGGTCCCGCAGGACCAGTAGGACCTGCGGGTCAGCCGGGGCCAGTAGGTAATTCCGGTACACCAGGTACAGCCGGAACACCTGGACCTCAAGGAAGCACAGGTCTGCAAGGACCACAAGGCACGCCAGGTCAGGCCGGTCCTACAGGGCCCAGTGGCCCAACGGGACCATCCGGTTCTAATGGCAATCCAGGGACGCCAGGTACTGTTGGCGCTCCCGGAGTGCAGGGTATCACAGGATTCACCGGAACTGCCGGTTCACCGGGAGCGCCAGGACCCCAGGGACCTCAGGGGCCAGTAGGTGTGCCCGGTCCTGCTGGTGTTGGTTTGCCTGGTTCTCCAGGAAATGTAGGGCCCAGTGGTTCTCCTGGAACTCCTGGATCAACGGGAGGCACCGGACCTTCTGGTCCAGTAGGTCAACCAGGCGCTCAGGGATCTCAGGGACCAAGTGGAACACCAGGACCAGCTGGATCAATTGGGAACGTTGGATCCCCTGGTCTTCCAGGTACCCCTGGATCGTCAGGCACTCCTGGATTTCCTGGAGGACAGGGTCTTCCCGGACCGAACGGACAACCAGGGCCTGCGGGTACTGCCGGAAGTAAGGGAAGTGCTGGTCCTCAAGGTCCCCAAGGTCCGACAGGAAACGCGGGACCAAGCGGAGCACCGGGAACTCCAGGCAATCCAGGTCCCTCTGGACCGCAAGGATCTACCGGACAGCCCGGACCATTGGGCGGAACAGGGCAGCAAGGAATAGCAGGGCCAGTAGGTCCTCAAGGGCCTAGTGGTTCTCAGGGTGCTAACGGGCCTGCTGGTTTTTCAGGAGCGCCAGGTGCACAAGGAGTTTCTGGCGTGCAAGGCAATGCTGGGCCCACCGGATCTCCTGGGCCGAATGGCGCACCGGGTAATTCCGGTAGTCCTGGACCTAGTGGACAAGCAGGACCCACTGGCCCTACTGGACCAAATGGCAGTCCGGGACCGAATGGCTTCTCTGGAGCGCCTGGGCAACAAGGACCCTCCGGAGGACAGGGATTACAAGGACCAAATGGACAGCCTGGACCTGCAGGCCCTTCAGGACCATCTGGTGTACCCGGACCAGCAGGATTCACGGGAGGCACGGGACCCGCTGGACCGCAGGGAAACCTAGGTGGTACAGGCTCTTCGGGACCAGCCGGTCTGGCAGGAACTCCGGGAAATCCAGGACCACAGGGCTCTCAGGGTCCGTCTGGTTCAGTGGGAGCTCCGGGTCTATCAGGTGTGGCGGGAGCTCCCGGAACTCCTGGTGGTATAGGGGTCGCTGGTAGTGCCGGATTCACTGGAGCGACGGGTCCCAGCGGGGCACCTGGCACTCCAGGCTCCAGCGGACTTCCTGGAACTAATGGCAACCCCGGCGTTCAAGGCGTTCCTGGACTCGCTGGAACACCAGGAAATAATGGTAGCCCTGGAGCACCGGGACTTATTGGTCAAGTCGGTCAGCAAGGTGCAACTGGAGCCAGTGGCCCGGCTGGCCCTGCTGGACCAAACGGAAATCCTGGTTCTGTTGGTCAGCCGGGTCAGAATGGGCAACCCGGTGTGTCCGGCACTAATGGTGCACCTGGACCACAAGGTAACCAAGGCCCTACAGGTAACAATGGATCACCTGGAGCACCGGGACCTGCGGGAAATCCTGGACCGACTGGTAATTCGGGAACTTCTGGACCAGCTGGACAGAAAGGAGTGTCAGGATCTCCAGGTCCGTTAGGACCGGTAGGTCCTCAGGGTCCTCAAGGTTTCACAGGCAATAGTGGACCGACTGGAACACCGGGAACTAATGGACCACAGGGACCTACGGGTTCAGCTGGCTCCCCAGGGAATGCAGGTCAACAGGGACCAACCGGTCCTGTCGGTAACCCAGGACCAACTGGAAGTATTGGGCCGAGCGGACCGGCTGGCACTTCCGGTACAATCGGACCAAAGGGCAATGCGGGATCTCCAGGCAGCCCTGGAAACCCCGGACCTTCTGGACCACAAGGGACACAGGGGACACCTGGATCACCGGGACTTCAAGGACCGACAGGAAATGCTGGACAGCCGGGAAGTGCTGGGCCACAAGGAGTGTCCGGTGTTGCTGGACCAGCAGGTTCATCGGGAACACCTGGCAATGCGGGTCAGCAGGGTGCCACTGGACCACTTGGTCCATCAGGTGCTGTAGGACAGGTCGGGCCTGCTGGCGCTCAAGGATTTTCAGGCGCTGCCGGCCCCAGTGGTCCAACAGGGACACCAGGTACCGTGGGCACACCGGGAACAAGTGGAGCACCAGGCAACCCTGGATCCGCAGGACCTGTTGGCCCTGTTGGTGCTCCTGGATCGCAGGGACCCCAAGGTAACAAAGGTTCGCTAGGCACACCTGGTCAACCAGGATCATTGGGACCTCAAGGACCTACCGGCACTCCTGGCTCTCCCGGTACACCAGGACTGCAGGGAGCAGTTGGAGCGACAGGTGGTAGTGGACCTCAAGGTAATGCTGGATCCCCAGGACCGGCAGGTCCGCTGGGTGCACCTGGACCAAGTGGTGCTGCAGGGAACAATGGCTCTCCAGGCGCTCCAGGACAAGCTGGACCAACTGGACCATCGGGAACGCAGGGATCGGCGGGAAACCTTGGACCTCCAGGAGCTGCAGGACAAACTGGAGTAGCAGGAACTCCAGGAAATCCTGGAAATCCTGGTCCTCAGGGAAATCAAGGAGGGCCAGGAGCACCAGGACTTCAAGGACAGTCAGGTCAAGCTGGACCTGCTGGCGCGACAGGTGCTCCGGGATCTAATGGACAGGCAGGTACGCCTGGAAATCAAGGACAACAAGGTGCTGCTGGTTCCCCGGGAAATCCTGGCACACAGGGTCCAGTAGGACCAGCTGGTCAATTGGGACCGACAGGACCGTCCGGAGCTCTAGGGCAGCCTGGCCCACAAGGTGCAACGGGAACTGGGGGAGATACTGGAAGTACTGGACAGCCTGGTACACAGGGCCCACAGGGACCAGCAGGCCCTTCTGGAGTTCTCGGACCAACCGGTAACCCTGGGTCTCAGGGAGCTGCAGGACCTACAGGCACAGCGGGTTCCCCGGGAACCGTTGGACAGCCCGGAATTCCTGGAACACTTGGCGCCCCAGGAAACCCTGGTGCTATAGGATCTATCGGAGTTCCAGGAGCGGCGGGAGTTAGCGGGGCTGCAGGACCCACGGGCCAGCCAGGTGCTCCGGGCACAGCAGGTGCTCCGGGCGTACAGGGACCCAGCGGCGCTCAGGGTCCCTCCGGCCCAAGTGGAAACCCTGGATCAACAGGACCATCGGGACCGGCTGGACCGTTAGGAGCCCCGGGGTTGCAGGGAGCAACAGGGAACCCCGGTAATGCGGGACCTGCCGGACCTCAGGGCAACTCCGGTACACCTGGTAATCCGGGAACCCCAGGCACTCCAGGCAATACTGGTGCATCCGGACCCAGCGGAAGTCCTGGACTTGCGGGACCTGCCGGACCTATAGGAGTTCCGGGCCAGAATGGACTTCCAGGGACTCCTGGCAGTCAGGGAAATGCTGGAGCAACGGGTCCAGCTGGATCTAACGGCAACCCTGGACAACAAGGTAGTCCTGGACCCGCCGGATCTCCAGGACCGTCCGGTCCACTTGGGCCGGCTGGACCGTCTGGCACACCCGGTAATGCAGGCTCGCCTGGAAACGTTGGCGCGCCAGGGCTTGCTGGCGCCCCTGGGAATCCGGGAACACCAGGAAACCAAGGTTCTATCGGCGCACCTGGAAATGCTGGTACTCCTGGATCACCAGGTCCACTTGGAAATCCCGGACAGCAAGGTCCATCGGGTGCAGCTGGAGGAGCTGGAGCGACTGGATCAGCAGGAACACCAGGGTCTCAAGGGTCTCCCGGTCCAAACGGCCAGCCTGGGTCTCCAGGTCCTTTAGGTCTGCCAGGCGTTAGCGGTATTCAGGGACAGCAGGGAGCGACCGGTCCTCAGGGTCCGCTCGGTAACGCTGGACCTTCTGGACCCTCAGGAGCCGCTGGTCCTACAGGTACGCCGGGACCCAATGGTCAACCTGGTACGCAAGGGTCGCCTGGATCTCAAGGACCACAGGGTCCCACAGGACCACAAGGACCATCAGGCACTTTGGGAAATACGGGTGCACCAGGTAATCAAGGTATTCAAGGTGCTCAAGGAATTGCTGGCGCGTCAGGATCAACCGGATCAACAGGGAGCACAGGTCCAGCAGGACCATCTGGGACTCAGGGACCAAATGGTACTCCGGGAGCACCTGGAACAACAGGGTCATTAGGACCAAGCGGTGCTATTGGACCAGCTGGAAATCTCGGTCAGCCGGGAGTAGCGGGACCTTCGGGCACTGCTGGATCACCGGGACCAGCGGGCGCACCAGGACCTCAAGGACCCTCAGGCTCACCCGGTCCGGGAGGTCCCAATGGTCTTCCGGGTACTGCTGGAGGACCAGGTTCTACTGGGCCTCAGGGAGGTACGGGATTGTCTGGACCGAGCGGTAGTCCTGGAGCAGCTGGGCCAGCTGGACCAAAGGGAACTGCTGGTTCCGTTGGACAACCGGGCAGCATTGGCAGCGTAGGTGCACCTGGACCTCAAGGCTCTCAGGGCACTCAAGGGTCACCAGGCCCCGCCGGTAACACGGGGGCACCGGGTAATGCCGGACAACCTGGTCCTCTTGGCCCAGCAGGTAGTCCCGGATCTCAAGGAGCCACCGGTCCCTCGGGCTCTCCAGGACAACCTGGTTCACTTGGCGCGCCAGGTCAGCCAGGATCCCAGGGATCTCCCGGTGTTCTAGGATCACCCGGGGTATCTGGTGCCAAGGGCAGCCTGGGAGCCCCGGGCCCGCAGGGATTACAGGGAGCTGCTGGTGCGACGGGAAGTTCTGGAGGACTCGGTATTTCAGGAAGGACCGGTGCTACCGGATTTACGGGAGGAGCTGGACCTTCCGGACCAGCAGGTAATCCGGGACCGCAGGGTGCACAGGGACCAAAAGGTTCATCTGGTTCACCCGGACAGCAAGGATCTCTAGGACCAATTGGAACAGTTGGCACTCCGGGTATTACCGGATCAAACGGACCTGCTGGCTCGCCCGGACCAAATGGACAGCCAGGTCAACAGGGCACTCCAGGACCGCAGGGAGCCACCGGACCTCAGGGTTCTCCCGGAAATTCAGGGTTTCCTGGTGGACCTGGAGTATCAGGACCAAGTGGTCCGCAAGGATCTCAGGGCACATCTGGAGCTCCTGGCAATCCAGGACCAAGTGGGCCAACGGGAAATTCAGGACCGATTGGAGTTCCAGGACTTAGCGGAACTCCTGGAACTCCTGGAGTTCAAGGAGGAACTGGATCAACGGGCCCGCAGGGAACTCCTGGTAATTCAGGTTCGCAAGGTCCACAAGGTCCTCAAGGCACGCCTGGAAATCCAGGAACCCAGGGTTCTCCGGGTGTTCAAGGACAGCCTGGTGTGAACGGAGGTTCCGGTACACCAGGAGCTCAAGGACCAATTGGACCCGTTGGCCCAGCTGGACCTCAAGGTAGCAGTGGTCCACAAGGTTCACAAGGCGCTACTGGTTTCCCAGGTCCTGCAGGCAATCCAGGAACTCCGGGAACTTCCGGAACAACTGGCCCTCTGGGCAATACTGGACCGACTGGCAATGCTGGCGGTCCGGGTGCTGTGGGACAGCCAGGAACGGCAGGAACACCCGGGACACCAGGTACAGCAGGAGGTCAAGGTGCGACGGGTTCTACAGGAAACCCAGGCTCTCCAGGATCGCAAGGAACGCCAGGTGCTATAGGTCAACCCGGAACTGCTGGAACTCCTGGCAATCCTGGCACTGCAGGTACTCCAGGACCAGTTGGTAATCCCGGGCCACAAGGAAACATTGGAAGTCCTGGTCCAGCTGGACCTAACGGTGCTCCAGGACCCAACGGAAGTCCGGGTCCAACAGGAATAAGCGGCACACCAGGAATAACAGGCCAGTCGGGTTCACAGGGAGCTACTGGGGGAAGTGGACCACAAGGTCCTTCAGGTCCCAACGGATCTCCAGGTAATAGCGGTGCTCCAGGTGCGCAAGGTACGCCTGGTACGCCAGGTGCAAATGGATTGCCAGGACCCGTTGGAGCTGCTGGTCCAAGTGGAAGTCCGGGCTCACAAGGACCTTCCGGAGCTAAAGGAACCGCCGGCCCTTCAGGAAGTATTGGCGCACCTGGCGCCCAAGGAGTAGCTGGTCCTTCAGGAACTCAAGGGCCGCAAGGTAACGCTGGATCACCGGGCAATCCTGGTCCCTCAGGATCACCAGGGCCGTTAGGGCCTTCTGGTGTGCCAGGTGTAGCCGGAGGACCTGGACCAACGGGAAACCCCGGACCAAATGGGAATCAAGGTCCTCAAGGACCCCAAGGGCCATCTGGTACTAAAGGATCGCTGGGACAACAAGGATCTACTGGTCCCGCAGGTACTCCTGGATCTCTTGGAAGCCCGGGTATTGTGGGAGCACCTGGAGCCCAAGGTTTCACCGGTAGTCCCGGAAATCCAGGTTCACAAGGATCTCCAGGGCCGCAGGGACCATTGGGCTCTCCAGGACAGTCTGGACCAGCTGGTAGTCCCGGAAATGCTGGAGTCTCCGGTACCGTCGGTAACGCTGGTGCTCCTGGAGCAGCTGGCATTCAGGGCGGTCCTGGTCCTCAAGGGCCATCCGGTTCGCCGGGATTGGCGGGTCCAATAGGACCGAGTGGTCAGCCAGGATCGCAAGGTTCTCCTGGTCCACTAGGTACACCAGGCAGTCCAGGGACGTCGGGAGCCGCCGGAAACCCGGGTTCACCCGGTTCTCAGGGTGCTACTGGTCCCCAGGGCAATGCTGGTCCAGCCGGTAATCCTGGTCCATCTGGAACTCCTGGTGCTCCAGGTTCTCAAGGTCCGGCCGGCCCGGCTGGACCGAGTGGTCCCAATGGGCCAGCTGGTCCGAACGGGAATCCAGGACCACAGGGTGTACAAGGGCCGGTGGGTGGTACAGGACCGTCAGGAAGTATTGGTCCGTCTGGATCACCAGGGTCACCAGGCAGTGTCGGGCCAGCTGGTCCTACAGGTCAGTCAGGAACACTAGGAGCAACGGGTCCCATTGGCTTGCCTGGAGGCGCTGGACCTCAGGGACCAACTGGAAGCACTGGAACATCCGGTTCTACTGGGTTCACCGGAACACCTGGACCTTCAGGTAATCCGGGTCAGCCTGGACCGGCGGGACCAACCGGGCAATCTGGGTCTCAAGGATCCACTGGCTCACCAGGATTTGCTGGCGCTCCTGGGCAGCAAGGACCAGCAGGTCTGCAAGGAATTCAAGGACTTCCTGGAGACACTGGTTCCAGTGGCAACGTAGGAGCACCAGGCTTTTCTGGTGCGCCTGGTAGTCCAGGTCCAGTTGGCTCAACCGGTTCTACTGGATTCGCGGGCGGTGTTGGTCCTCAGGGACCAATAGGACAGAATGGTCTCACTGGTCAGGCTGGCCTAGCTGGAAACACTGGTTCTACTGGACCATCAGGACCTCAAGGAAATCCGGGATCTCCTGGACCGAACGGCACTCCAGGAACTGCTGGTGCTCCTGGAACGCCTGGTTCACTTGGGTCTGTCGGACCCTCAGGCTCTCCCGGACCAAACGGTACTCCTGGAAGCAATGGATTTACTGGAGCTCCGGGATCCCCTGGTGGCACTGGAGCAACGGGTCCCACTGGTGCCATTGGACAGGCCGGAACTATTGGCGGTGTTGGAGCACCGGGACTTGCAGGACAGCAGGGAGGTCCTGGATCACAGGGTGCACAAGGACCGCAAGGCAATCCTGGTGGGCCAGGCACTCCTGGTCAATCCGGGGCGGCAGGCGCCCCTGGAATACAAGGACCTCAGGGAACTCAAGGTACTCCGGGATCTACGGGACCTGCTGGTCCTGCTGGATCTAAAGGATCTGTTGGGACAGTGGGGCCTGTGGGACCGTCAGGAACGCCTGGACCTATCGGCCCTGCCGGAAATGCCGGAGCACCGGGACCAAATGGTAACGCTGGACCCAATGGACAGCCTGGTCCTAACGGAGCCGCCGGAACACCAGGACCTGTTGGTAACACAGGCGGGTCTGGACCTCAAGGTCCAACAGGACTCCCTGGTTCACCCGGGTCAAATGGAGCTCCTGGCATTGTCGGAAGCGTTGGAAACACTGGAAGTAGCGGATCGTCTGGCCCCAATGGGCAGCCTGGACCTCAAGGGCCTCAAGGACCAGCCGGGGTGTCGGGAACTTCAGGATCACCCGGACCCAGCGGATCACCGGGGCAGGCAGGTGCTCCTGGACCTGCAGGACCCCAAGGTCCGAAAGGTCCAACTGGTTCCCTTGGTCCGGCCGGTTTTAGCGGGTCACCTGGATCCCCTGGCGTCTCTGGTCCCAACGGCTCACCAGGCCTTTCTGGGCCATCGGGCGCTCCAGGCTCGCAGGGCTCGCAGGGTCCTACCGGAAATCCAGGATCTCCTGGACCTCTTGGACCCAGTGGTTCTCCAGGTAGTCAAGGCCCCAGTGGGGCTCCAGGCTTGGCTGGCAGCGCCGGGGGTACGGGGGGCACAGGACCTCAGGGACCAGTTGGTTCACCCGGACTTGCAGGTGTCATCGGACAGTCCGGAGGAGTTGGAGCGTTGGGACCGGCTGGTCCCGCAGGACCAGCTGGAGCAACTGGATCTACCGGTCAACCTGGTCCAAATGGACCCCAAGGATTTACAGGATCGTCTGGAGCACCCGGTAGCACAGGATCGAACGGTCCGTCTGGTCCGGTTGGTCCGCCAGGATCTCTGGGTCCTGCGGGAGCTCCTGGTCAGCTCGGAGCTCAGGGTACCAAGGGAAGTCAAGGAGTGCCTGGAGGGCCCGGAAATCCAGGATCATTAGGCCCACAAGGACCTGTAGGTGCACCGGGCTCTCAAGGATCAACTGGGGGGACTGGACCTGCTGGTAATGTTGGACCGCAGGGTCCGATAGGACCAAGTGGACCGAACGGACCCAATGGTTTAACTGGAGCAACTGGAACTACAGGAGGAACTGGACCAAATGGAGTTATAGGAGCCCCCGGTCCTGCTGGTGCAACTGGTTTGCTCGGTAACACGGGGCCTGTTGGGCCGAACGGTTCTCCCGGCCCTGCAGGAGCACAAGGCTCGCCCGGAAACACAGGAGCTCCCGGAGGTACTGGAAATCCTGGGCCTCAGGGATCGATTGGGACTATAGGTGCAAGTGGGTTGCCTGGTACACCTGGATCAACTGGATTGCCTGGAGCAGTAGGGCAGCCTGGAGTACCAGGTGCGGTTGGTACAGCGGGAACCAAGGGGCAAATCGGAGCACCCGGTCCTGCTGGTACTCCAGGATCACTCGGTGTCTCGGGTTCAGTTGGTGCAACCGGAGCGCCTGGTCCAGTTGGAAGTAGCGGAATTCCGGGACCAGCAGGGCTTTCTGGTCCACAAGGTCCGTCGGGAGCACCAGGTGGTCTAGGACCCAAGGGACCAGCAGGCGGTGCGGGATTTACTGGACCTAGTGGATCAGTGGGACCTCGAGGCACCACAGGTGCAACAGGACTTCAAGGACCAACAGGATCTCCAGGAAATCAAGGACCAGCTGGACCACAAGGAACTCAAGGAACTGCTGGACCTCAAGGTAGTGTAGGACCAAATGGAGACACAGGCAGTTCTGGAGCTGCGGGACCTAACGGTGCTCCGGGTGGTCCAGGACCGACAGGAAATCCCGGATCACAGGGACCAATTGGACCTTCTGGACCTCTCGGAGCCACAGGAGCTACTGGCGTGCCAGGAACTAATGGAATTTCAGGCGCTCCAGGATTTCAAGGAACACCTGGAACTCCTGGTGTTCAAGGTCAAGCTGGGGCTACTGGTATTTCTGGAGCGCCTGGCGCACCGGGACAGGTTGGACCACTCGGGCCGACGGGACCCACGGGAATTCCAGGTGCAACTGGACTTGCAGGCCCACAGGGACCCGCTGGACCTTTGGGACCCGCTGGTCCTCAGGGAGTGCCTGGCGGCCCTGGTGTTGCAGGTCATCGTGGTGGAACGGGTGCAACTGGGCCAGTAGCTGGTACAGGTGGCGTTGGTTCCACTGGTATAACCGGAGCACAGGGGGCTACAGGAATTCAAGGAGCAACAGGGCAGCAGGGTGCAACAGGCACCTCGGGCCCGGCTGGACCAGTGGGCGCTACCGGTCTTCCTGGACTGAATGGAACATTGGGCAGCCCAGGATTTCAAGGACCACAGGGTGCACTCGGATCAACTGGTTCAACTGGAGCGAGTGGTCCTGTTGGTCCTGCAGGAACGCAGGGTCCAACAGGAATTCCTGGAGTAGTGGGACAGGCCGGGGTGACAGGACCTCAGGGAACTGCAGGGTTGCCTGGCCCAACCGGTCTACAAGGCCAAGCTGGTGTAATTGGGGCCGCCGGACCTACAGGTAACACAGGCACAACTGGACCACAGGGTCCTGCAGGGGCTAGCGGCGCACCTGGAAATGCTGGCCTTTCTGGACCTACCGGACCTGCAGGTGACACCGGATTTACTGGTCCTCAGGGTCAATCAGGAACACCAGGTGGACCAGGAGTTGCTGGTGCGGCAGGTACGGGTGGAGTGGCCGGACCTCAAGGACCTCAGGGACCTCAAGGCGTCAATGGAGTACAGGGTGGCACTGGAGCAACTGGAGCAGTTGGACCAATCGGTCCCGTTGGTGCTAGTGGAATTTCTGGTGCTACTGGAAATACTGGACAAACAGGAGTCCAGGGTCCGGCTGGTATCATTGGAATGACAGGACTTCCAGGAGCGTTTGGACCGGTTGGTTTCACGGGTAGTACTGGAGGATCCGGCTTGCCGGGAACAGCAGGTCAACCCGGACCGACCGGACCAAACGGACGTCCCGGACCTCCCGGAGTGACAGGAGTAGCAGCACCGCCAGGGGCCACTGGGTCGTCAGGACCACAGGGCGCTACGGGACCGCAAGGTTTTCAGGGTCCTCCAGGACCACTTGGACCGGTGGGACCAAATGGACCACCGGGAGCAACTGGAGCCCAAGGTCCGGCTGGATCAACTGGTGCAACGGGATTCACTGGACCGATTGGCACACTTGGTCCTCAAGGACCATCTGGAGCTGTAGGCAGCCTGGGAGCCACCGGGCCGCTAGGTCCAGCCGGGCCGCAGGGTAACACTGGCAGCACTGGACTTCCAGGTCAAAGAGGATCGACTGGAGGAACTGGACCTGCAGGTCCAATCGGGTCTGTAGGCCCATTGGGACCTCAGGGTGCAACAGGTCCTGTCGGAAGTACTGGTGGACCGGGTCTTCAAGGAAATGTTGGACCAGTTGGTAATATCGGAGCTTCCGGACCACAGGGTGCAGCAGGCCTTCAAGGTCAAAAAGGCGTCGTTGGTCCGAAAGGCCCTCAAGGCCCCGCGGGACCAAACGGAGGACCAGGTACTGGATTTGCCGGACCCTCAGGACCTGCAGGACCGCCGGGCGACACTGGACCGTCAGGGCCTATCGGGCCGGGAGGCGGTCTCGGACCGACTGGAGCGACAGGCGGTAGTGGCGCTCAGGGTCCTGTAGGACCAGCCGGTCCTCCTGGACCTGTCGGTCCTGTCGGTCCTGTTGGTGGTGTTGGATCTACAGGCATTGACGGAAATGCAGGACCACCCGGCAGTCCAGGTTCTCAGGGTCCACAAGGTCCGCTAGGACCTGTTGGGTCTCCTGGAAGCATTGGGCCCCCAGGTTTACCTGGACCGTTAGGAGCCTCAGGATCTACGGGGGCTCAAGGCCCACTCGGGCCTCTCGGTCAGCCAGGACCGAGTGGTAGCGTCGGTGTGGCAGGAATCTCTGGAATAGCAGGTCCTCAAGGATTTGTAGGTCCAAATGGTCCTTTGGGCTTCACAGGGTCTACAGGTTCAACAGGCCCACAAGGACCTTCCGGTCCTATTGGACCAATAGGAAGCCCAGGTCCTCCTGGTCCTCAGGGACCTCAGGGTTCCACTGGGACGTTCGGACCTGTTGGTCCACAAGGGCAAATAGGTCCACAAGGTCCGGTAGGTAATGCCGGAGCTACTGGCACTGCTGGTCCAGTTGGACCCCTTGGGCCTCTCGGACCGATCGGTCCAGTGGGAGCACCGGGACCACTTGGTGTTTCTGGACAACCTGGACCAATTGGTCCGCAAGGTCCCATTGGCCCCTTAGGACCTCCAGGGACCAACGGCCCCCTTGGACCTGTAGGCAATACTGGGTCAGTTGGTCCTATAGGGCAACCTGGAAATCGCGGACCTCCCGGTTCTCCTGGTAACACAGGAATAACCGGACCACAAGGACCGATCGGATCTCTTGGACCACCTGGTTCACCAGGAAACACTGGTGCATCTGGACCGACAGGTGCTACAGGTTCTGCAGGACCGGGTGGTGTTCAAGGTGTCATCGGGCCCCTGGGGGCAACTGGACTGGCTGGCCCTCCTGGGCCAATTGGGCCGCTAGGACCACTGGGCCCACCAGGAATACCTGGAGCGCCTGGAATTCTAGGAAATCCTGGGTTTGCTGGTTCTCAGGGCCCGCCAGGTGATTTGGGACCTCAAGGGCCGCAAGGCGTAACTGGACCGGCTGGTCCAATAGGGCCACAAGGGCAAAACGGACCAAGTGGGCCTCTAGGGCCACCTGGTTCACCAGGATTTACTGGTCCGATTGGACCACCTGGCTTCACTGGTTATGCTGGAGCGCTTGGACCACCGGGTCTCTCGGGACCGCCTGGCTCGACAGGAATTCAGGGTCCACCTGGTTCAGCTGGACAACCTGGTTCAACTGGCCCTACCGGACCCGTGGGAAGCCCTGGGCCTATAGGGCAGCTTGGTCCTCCTGGACAATCTGGACCATATGGTCCAGTAGGGGACACCGGACCCACTGGACCAATTGGAGGCCTCGGTCCTCAGGGTTACACAGGTTCGACTGGCGGCAGCGGAGCTACTGGCCCTCTAGGCCCTACCGGCGGCACAGGTCCTCAGGGATACCAGGGCAGTATTGGTTTCCAGGGACCAGCCGGTGCAAGCGGACCTCCGGGAGTCCCTGGACTACCGGGATCTAACGGTCAACAGGGCCAACCAGGCTGGACCGGTCCGCAGGGTGTGTTCGGAGCAACGGGACCGACGGGACAAACAGGTGCGACTGGATATACCGGCTACACCGGATCCACAGGATACACCGGTGCGACTGGAGTGACGGGTCCTGGCGGTCCTCCGGGCTCAGCCGGCAATCAGGGTCCTCAAGGAATATACGGAGCTTTTGGTATCACCGGCAACACCGGGCCCACTGGTCGAAACGGCGGTACGGGCTACACGGGTTATACTGGACAGCTGGGACCGTATGGTGCCACTGGATTCACCGGATTCACTGGTCAACAGGGAGCACCTGGAGCTGCTGGGTTGGGTGCAGCAGCTCTGGCGCAGCAGTCTGCAGCTATTGAGGCATCGTTCGCGGCTGAGTTGGCTCAGATCAGTGCGACTCAAGACTTGCTCAACGCCACCACCGTCGTCCTCGTTTCCTGGGCCGTCATCCTGTCAGCCACCATAGCCATTCTTGTCTCGCTTGTCTTCACCAAATTGCGCTCGCAGACTGACG
>Ga0222739_1000002_pt1 | contig 27829 bp, 42 predicted proteins | sample NatBWC30Ometat_FD_169136 | JGI IMG/M metagenome (GOLD analysis project Ga0222739, IMG submission 169136) | Metatranscriptome of forest soil microbial communities from Barre Woods Harvard Forest LTER site, Petersham, Massachusetts, United... ... | reverse complement strand
GCTACAGGGTAAGTGTTTCACTTTAAAGTTGGATGGCTACAGGGCAAGTTTTTAAATTTAAAGTAGGGTGGCTAAGCCGAAAAGGCAAACCATGAAAAGAACCATGAAAAGTTAGGTCCAACCCGTAAACCGCCACTGCTTTAAAATAACAAACTTACTCTTAGATAAATTAGATCACGATTCCTAAAACGATATCGTCGCAATAACATTATGCAGAAACGTTCGAAGCAGCATCGTCACGGTTATCGGCGAGTTACACACGTCACACGCCTACATACGGGTAGTATATAACTTTACAATGAGAGGGGAGGGGGAGGGCGGCGGTCGGAAGGGGGTCAGAACGTCTCTGAGTTCTGTCGGCCGCCGCCCGTGTTCGGCGCAGTAGCCCAGCCGCCGCCGCCCACGAAGTTCATAAGTCTGTCGGCCAGGGCCGCCGCTGCGACACTCGGTCGGGCGTCCTCTACCGGCGGCAGCCTGTCCGCCGGATAATCTTCCACTAGCCGTCGCGCCCGCACGCCCGCCGGACCTCTCTCAGCCGTAGACCCCCGGATCTCCCCGGGCGCCTCCTGCGAACCGGATTCCTTCGCAAGCTCCTGGGTATTCGCGCGAGTCTCCATCGAACTGGTTTCCTTCGTCAGTCCCCAGTCGGAGTCGACGACGGACGCTCGAAGCTTCATGCCGGCCAGGCGACGCGCCCGCGTCTTGATGAGGCTCGCCTTGCGGATGACGACGGCGACCATGATGGCGATGGCGACGGTGATGGCGGCTGCCCAGGAGATGAGGGCGATCGTGACGATGTGGAGGGTGTTGTTGGTGGTAGACAGTTCCAGGAGGTGCATGGCGGAGATTTGGGCGGCTTGCTCAAACTCGCTCTGTAGAGCTGCGACGCCAGCTCCGAGACCTCCAGCAGGGCCGGGCGGTCCCTGTATTCCCGGCTGTCCGATGTTTCCCGTCCACCCTGGCCCCCCGATAACTCCCGTGTAGCCAGTGTAGCCAAGCTCACCCGTTGGCCCAGTGGCGCCTGTATATCCGGTGTTTCCGGTAGCACCCGTCAGACCGGGAGGTCCGGGTTGTCCGTTCACTCCGAACTGACCAGGGTATCCCGTGCCTCCAGTAGCTCCCGATACTCCCGTCTGTCCAGTAGCTCCGGTAGCTCCATTCGGCCCAATTGGTCCTGAGGCTCCCGTAGCACCGGTCGCACCAATAGGACCGGTTGATCCTGTTTGACCAGTTGATCCTTGATTTCCGTTGAGTCCGTTCGTTCCAGGGGGACCCATCGGACCGGAATTGCCAGTAGATCCAGTGCCTCCGATCGGTCCCTGCACTCCAACCTGTCCTTGGAATCCCGTTCCGCCCGTGTTGCCCGTCACTCCAGCCGCACCCGGTATGCCGACGTTGCCTAGCGGTCCCGGTGAGCCGATGCTACCTGTTGGTCCTTGGGGTCCCGACGGCCCAGGTACACCATTAACACCTGGGCTTCCTTGAAGACCAAGATTTCCATAGCTGCCAGGTGTTCCGATAGGACCGGATGCACCCGTTGATCCTGGAGGACCAATTGGCCCAAACTGTCCGGGGGGACCTTGCGGTCCTATTGGCCCAGTTCCCCCGACATTTCCCTGTGGACCCTGAGGGCCGTTAGGACCCAGTGGACCTGTCGGACCTCCGGGACCAATGACTCCATTTGGCCCAATTGGTCCGGGCGGGCCAACGGGGCCGACTTGTCCAGTGAATCCACTAGGGCCCAAAGGTCCTCTTGGTCCTTGAACGCCAAGCAAACCGGCAGGACCAGCTTGACCTTGTGGACCAGTTGCGCCCTGAATACCAACCGGGCCAGGAAGGCCAAGTGCACCATACGGTCCTGCTGGTCCACTAGCTCCAATCGCACCAGATACTCCGGTTCCTCCGGTTGCACCAGGAGGCCCAAGTGGACCCTGAGAACCAGACTGGCCGATATTTCCAGGTAACCCTGTTGGACCGGCTACACCCTGGACTCCATTAGGTCCTATAGGACCAGCCTGTCCAATTGGTCCCGGTGCACCGGATGGTCCCGCAGGACCAACAGTTCCTGGAGGGCCAAGAAACCCCTGTGGACCTAAAGGTCCAGTTGGTCCAGGAGCTCCAGAAGGGCCCAGCAGGCCCGCCGCTCCAGGGGGACCCAGTGGTCCAAAACTTCCCGTGTTTCCTGGAGGACCGGAAGCACCAGGTAGTCCGACACCGCCTGGTTGTCCTGCCTGACCCGCTGGCCCAGACTGTCCGGTACTTCCAGTAGCACCTGCGAATCCTTGAGCTCCCAACGGGCCAGCAGGGCCCGTGGGACCCACAGGTCCAGTATTTCCAGCACCTCCTGGTAACCCAGTTGAGCCGACCTGGCCCGGTGCACCAAGATTACCTGGAATGCCCACAGGCCCAGTGTTTCCAGTTGGTCCACTTGGCCCAGGTTGGCCTGGGGATCCAAGAGCACCACTGGGCCCTGCGGCCCCAACAGGGCCAGTGTTTCCGGTGTCACCGTTTGGCCCGTACTGACCTGAGAGACCGGGTGCCCCGTTTGGACCAACGGCTCCCGTGGACCCTGGCGCCCCGGTTGCACCGACACCTCCTGGATTTCCTACTTGTCCTTGTGGACCTAAAGGTCCTACGGCTCCAGTTGATCCAGTGAATCCCTGAGGACCAATGGCACCCTGCGGACCTCTGAGTCCTGCATTTCCTTGAGGTCCCGTCGCTCCCGACAATCCTATAAGTCCAACAGGTCCAATGGCTCCAGGCAATCCAGTGCCGCCCTGAGGTCCTGCCAGTCCAGCTTGACCTGTTGCTCCAATCACACCAACATTTCCTCGTGGACCCGGTGGTCCGATTGATCCAGGGGGACCCGTTCCAGGAAGACCTATTTCTCCAACCAATCCCGGCTGTCCGATAGCGCCATTCGATCCAGCAACTCCGGTATTACCAGTGTTGCCGGCAGTACCCGCTGGTCCAGTAGCTCCCGCAATTCCCGGGGAGCCGGTTGAGCCTGGAGGTCCAATTGCTCCGGTAAAACCGTTCGGTCCAATTGGTCCTTGGGGTCCAGGTGAACCAGTCACTCCAACCGGACCTGCGGGACCCTGTGAGCCAGTGGCTCCAATTGAGCCGGTGGCGCCTTGTGCCCCCACCGGACCCTGAGCGCCTGGGAATCCAGCGATGCCTGTAGGACCACTACCTCCGGTTGCTCCAACAGGTCCCGGGACTCCCGGTTGTCCTGCCTGTCCGTTGTTGCCTGTGGGTCCAGGAGTGCCGGCTGGGCCGACCGTGCCAGTAGCCCCGGCTGGGCCTGCTGGTCCGTTCGGGCCTACTGGCCCACCAGTGCCGTTGACACCTCTAGATCCCGTAGCGCCGTTCACTCCGGGTATTCCCGGTGAACCGGAATTTCCAATCGGTCCTGTGAAACCTTGCGGCCCGTTAGGCCCTGTTACTCCTGGAAAGCCTGCAGCACCCTGAGGTCCAATCGGACCCAAAGGACCCACTCCACCTTGAGGACCAATAGGACCGGTGGGTCCACTGAATCCGGTGAAACCTTGTGCCCCGACGGGACCTGCGAGCCCTGTGTTTCCTGTCGACCCTTGTGCTCCCTGAGGACCCTGATTTCCCGGAGACCCAACGGGACCTGCGCCACCACTAGCACCCACAACTCCCGTGGCTCCTTGATTTCCAGTGGGTCCCAGCGGTCCAGTAGGACCGGTAGACCCGGTTGACCCGGTACTTCCAGGCGTGCCGATCTCTCCCAGGAGTCCAGTGGGACCAGACTGACCGGGCAGACCAATTGGTCCTTTAGATCCCGGTAGGCCGGTGGTGCCGTTGGGTCCTTGAGAACCCTGCGGCCCAGGTGCGCCGGGCGAGCCCGGTGTTCCGATGACGCCCGATGGACCCACTATACCAGTGGCTCCTTGCGAACCAGGGAGACCGGGTGGTCCGAGTGGACCCTGAGATCCGGCTGGTCCAGTTCCACCCGATCCACCAGTGCTTCCTTGAGATCCAGCAGGACCAGAAATTCCGGACTGTCCCGGAAGTCCTATGCTACCGGGGGTTCCGGTGGGACCAGTAGCTCCTGCTGGTCCTACAATGCCCTGGAGTCCTTGCACACCGTTGGGCCCAGACGCCCCAGTCGCTCCCACAACCCCAACAACGCCACTAACCCCCTGAGATCCGGTAGGTCCAGTCGTCCCGGTTCCTCCCTGAGGTCCAGTTCCACCCGTTGTACCAGGGTTTCCATTCTCACCGATCAGTCCCAATGGCCCCGGATTACCAATTTGTCCCGTCGCACCAGTGGCGCCAACCGGACCGGCTGTTCCGGCGAATCCCGGTAATCCGCTTTGTCCCGTTGGACCGGATGGTCCGTTGGCCCCAGTTGCACCTGCTGAACCAACCGCTCCCAGCGGTCCTGCCAACCCTTGCGAACCGGACAGTCCCGGATTTCCGGCCGACCCTGAAGGGCCAGGGGCTCCCGTGTTGCCTTGCGTTCCTTGTGCCCCAGTAAATCCTTGCTGCCCATTCGGCCCGACTGGACCAGGGTTTCCAGTGGATCCTGGGGCACCAGCTGCTCCGACTATTCCCGGACTTCCATTGGGTCCGCTCGGTCCAGCAGGTCCTGCCGGCCCGACGCTGCCACTAGGACCGCCTGGTCCTTGCAGACCTGTTATTCCTTTCTGTCCTTGCGGTCCAGGATTACCTGCTGGGCCAGGAGTCCCGGGTGCACCGGACAAGCCGTTCAGCCCTGTCTGGCCGACGACACCGTTGATACCAGTTGGGCCAGCTGGCCCGGCGGGGCCAACAGAACCAGTTGGTCCAGCGGGGCCTTGGGATCCAGCATTACCTTGCGGCCCTAAGGGTCCCGGTAAACCAGCCAGTCCCGGACTGCCGGGAGGTCCAGCAATTCCTGCGGATCCGATAGCTCCAGGCGGACCGGCAAATCCGGTACCACCAGTGTTCCCTGGAACTCCAATTTCGCCAGCCAATCCGGCGTCACCGGTCGGTCCAGTTGCCCCCTGAGGACCCTGGGGTCCTTGGGGGCCTGCTGGGCCGTTTCCCCCTGCCGGACCGTTGGGTCCCTGTGACCCTTGTGGCCCAGCCGGCCCTGTATTGCCAGGGGAGCCTGTGGCTCCCGACAACCCTTGAGCTCCAACAGGTCCATTTGACCCCGTAGGACCCTGAGGTCCTGAGGAACCAGCCGCTCCAGGTGAACCGCTTGGTCCCGGACTTCCGAGTGGACCAGAAGGACCCTGAGGCCCGGCCGGACCTGGTGATCCCGTCCCTCCCTGTTGTCCCAGAACGCCGGAAGGTCCGATACTGCCAGCTCTTCCAGGCGCTCCCGGACCTCCAGGCAATCCCGCTTGTCCCACAGCACCTTGTAAGCCAGGACTGCCGACGTTTCCTGGTGAGCCTGAATTGCCGGGCAATCCCTGAGCTCCCAACGCTCCGGCAGCTCCGGGCAGTCCGGCAGCGCCGCTCGGACCCTGCGGTCCACTCTGACCCTGAGATCCAGGGGCTCCAACTGGGCCTGGGACTCCGCTGGGTCCGGCAGGTCCGATTGGTCCCGGGGATCCAGCATTACCTGGAGAGCCGGACTGTCCAGAATTTCCAGTAATGCCAATCGGTCCAGCTGGTCCAGGCGGTCCCGAGGGTCCGGCTATTCCAGGACCACCGGGTCCACCTGGTCCTCCTGTTGCTCCGGGTTGACCGTTCACACCCTGCACGCCATTCGGTCCAGTCGCACCCTGAGACCCAATTGGGCCCACGGGCCCGACGTTACCACTCGACCCAGTAGCCCCTTGCGTTCCTGGTGACCCTGGAGGTCCGGCATTCCCTGGGAGTCCAGCGATTCCAGCAACCCCAGAAACACCGGCTACTCCAGGAGCTCCGGCGGATCCAGAATTTCCAGCTGGTCCGAGCGATCCAGGTTGACCAGCAGGGCCAGTCGCTCCCTGGGACCCCGGTGCCCCGCTGAATCCCTGCGGTCCAGCGGCCCCAGGCCCACCTGGCCCGCCAGGGCCGCCCGCAGGGCCTGGTGCTCCGGTTGGTCCGGACGTGCCAGGTGCTCCTGGTTGTCCTGCATTTCCAGCAGTTCCAGGCTGTCCGGATACTCCCGCGACGCCTATCGGTCCAGCGGGTCCTGGATTTCCTGTTGGTCCGCTCAATCCAGTTGCACCGGTTAATCCAGGAGCACCATTCACGCCAGGTGTTCCGGATTGACCCTGAGCTCCGGCACTACCGGGAACTCCTGATTGACCAGCCGAGCCCGGACTTCCGGCCGTTCCTGGTAATCCATTGACTCCGGGCTGACCGGATATTCCCGGCGCACCAGACGGGCCATTAGGTCCAGGCCCTCCAGGGCTGCCAGGATTTCCACTGGGCCCTGGAGCGCCTTGTACTCCGGGAGATCCATTCTGGCCACTAGGTCCTGGAGATCCGGCATTACCGGGCGTTCCAGGCTGGCCGGCCGGTCCGGTAGATCCTGCTGTCCCAGGTGTTCCCGATGGTCCTGGTTGACCGTTTGGACCTTGAGGTCCAGGACCGCCAGCCACTCCAGACTGTCCAATCACACCGCTCTGTCCAGTTGGTCCAGTCGCCCCGGCTCCACCCGGCTGTCCAGTAACACCCTGTGGACCTGCCTGACCGGGTGATCCGACATTTCCAGGTTGTCCGGCGTTTCCGGGATTACCGATGGTTCCTGGATTTCCCGCAGGGCCCGAGGGTCCAATTGGTCCGATGGCACCGCTAAGTCCAGGAAGTCCTTGCGTCCCAGACGTACCCGGAGTTCCAGCGGCGCCGGGAGTACCGTTAGCTCCAACTGGACCGGGAGCCCCTGATGGTCCGGAAGGTCCTTGACCTCCACTAGCCCCGGTAGCACCAGCAGCTCCGGGTGTTCCGGGGTTTCCAGTGGGACCTGATGGACCCGGCTGTCCATTTGCGCCTGGTCCGCCAGAATTTCCGGTTGCTCCGATTGACCCGGGTGATCCTGGTCCTCCAGGAGTGCCCGTCGTTCCTTTAGGTCCTTGCGGCCCTTGAGAGCCACTGGACCCGGTCCCTCCAGTTGCACCATTAGGTCCCGCAGCTCCTGATGGTCCCACAGGACCAGTTGAACCGGCAGGTCCCGGCGATCCTTGGACTCCATTTGGACCCACGGGACCTGGAAATCCCGTTCCTCCTGATTGACCAGGAGTACCCGAGTTGCCCGGATTACCAGGTGCTCCATTGGGGCCTGCAGGACCTTGGACGCCGGCTGGACCTGGGGCACCTGTATCGCCTCCAGGTCCAACACCGCCTTGTGTTCCTTGTGGTCCGTTCACTCCGGGAGCTCCGCCCAATCCTGGTGACCCAGTCGGTCCCGCGGGACCCGTGGAACCCGGTGCACCATTTGGACCCGGATTACCCACCGGCCCAGCATTCCCAGCGGGCCCAATCGGACCCGGGCTGCCAGCCTGGCCCGGTGTCCCCGAGGCACCTGCCGGTCCGTTAGCTCCAGCGTTACCCGGAGTGCCGGATGGTCCCGTCGGGCCAATGTTCCCAGGATTTCCATTTGGACCTTGTGGTCCACTGAATCCTGTGTTTCCTTGAGAGCCCGGTGCCCCAGGCACACCAGCAATTCCAGCTGCACCTGGCGCACCAATTGATCCGGGAGTTCCAGTTGTGCCAGCTGGTCCAGGAGATCCTAGTGGACCTTGAGGTCCACTGGCACCGGTGAATCCCGTTTGGCCCGGCGCCCCATTTGTCCCTGGAGTTCCGGGAACCCCAACTGCTCCAAGTGGACCGGGAGGACCTGCGTTACCTGGAGTACCAGGTGAACCCTGAGTTCCTGGAAGACCAGGACCTCCAGACGGTCCTGTTAGACCTGTAGCTCCAGTCCGCCCTGGTATTCCTTGTGTTCCTGGGGTTCCACTGGGGCCTGCAGCCCCAATACTTCCAGAATTGCCTGGGTTGCCAGGATTTCCAGCCGGCCCGGCAGGACCATTAGGACCCGCTGGTCCATTGGGACCAATAGGTCCCGACGGTCCTGCATTTCCCGTAGCGCCCTGTGGACCAGCAACTCCATTCTGCCCAGCGGACCCAGGAGTACCTGGAGCACCGTTGGGACCGGGGGCCCCCGCGTTGCCCGCAGGTCCTGAGCTTCCCGTACTTCCTGTCGCTCCAGCACTGCCTTGTGTTCCTGGTTGTCCAGCAAATCCCGGCGCTCCAGCATTTCCTGGCGACCCAGCTGGCCCTGTACTGCCGGCTTGACCGATAGATCCCTGTGGACCTGGAGTTCCCGCGGCACCGGTAAACCCAGTATCGCCAGGTAGACCATTCGATCCCGCTGCACCTACAGGACCAGGTGATCCAACATTACCAGGCGCTCCAGACGCTCCCGTGTTACCGGGAGTGCCCTGTACACCGGAAACGCCTTGAGTTCCCTGGACGCCAGGTGCTCCTTGATTTCCAGGCCCGCCAGGTGACCCTGGCGCTCCCGGGGTACCGGCAGTGCCAGGCTGTCCTGACACTCCTTGTGGCCCGGGCGAACCGTTTGTGCCAGGCGCTCCTGGGTTACCGGGAACACCACTCGTTCCAGGAGTTCCAGCCGTGCCACTTGGACCCTGTTGCCCCTGAGGACCCGGTGGTCCGAGAAAACCACTGGCACCGGGACTTCCGGGTGTTCCGGCAGTTCCAGGAGCACCGGTTGCACCAGGTGCACCGTTGACTCCGGCAGCTCCAAGGGGTCCTGGACTTCCGGCAGTTCCTGGAGTGCCCGGTGTACCAGCCGCTCCTGGCTGTCCTTGGGCTCCTTGGAGACCAGGTCCTCCAACTGGACCAACGGGACCAGGTCCTCCTGCTAGACCAGGTACCCCAGATGGTCCTGGCGTTCCAGCGCTTCCAGTTGGACCAGCCGGCCCGCTACTTCCTGTAAAGCCTTGACCTCCTGCTGCCCCTGGTGTTCCAGATGGTCCAGCCGGACCGGCCACGCCAATCTGACCGGGATTACCCGGACTTCCAGGCGAACCAGCCGATCCGGGAGCACCACTGAATCCAGGATTTCCATTCGGACCCTGCGCTCCAGTTGCTCCCTGTGCACCTTGTACTCCAGCCGATCCAGCCGGCCCAGGTGGTCCTTGACTTCCTGGTGTGCCGGGCTGTCCGACATTTCCAGGTGTGCCAGTGGCACCTGGCGAACCGTTACTGCCGGGTGTACCTGGAGATCCAGGTGCTCCACTTGGTCCTGCCGTGCCAGGCGCTCCAGCTGTTCCAGGTGTTCCAGCTGATCCAGAAAGTCCGGGAGATCCCGATGGCCCACTCGGCCCGGTGCCGCCAGTGTTTCCCGGTGATCCAGCTGCCCCTGAAAGTCCAGGGGCCCCACCGGGTCCAGGAGCCCCAAGTGGCCCGGGTCCTCCGGGCTGTCCTGCCACACCAGAGACGCCGATTTGACCCACGCTGCCCTGTGGCCCGGCATTACCCGCAGATCCCTGCGGACCGGACGGTCCAATTGCACCCGATAACCCTTGGGGTCCTGAGACCCCCGCAGCACCAACTGGACCCGGACCACCTGCGAATCCCGTTGCTCCAGTTGATCCGGGGCTACCGTTTGCGCCACTGGGTCCTTGCGGTCCGGCTGCGCCGGGATTTCCGTTGGGTCCTGGACTGCCAATAGAGCCGGGTGTTCCAGTTGGTCCTGCTGGACCTGGAAGACCATTGGCTCCAGGAACTCCGTTAGGACCCGCACCACCGGGGAATCCAGAAGCACCGGCAGTTCCCGGTGTTCCACTTGGACCAGGTGCGCCTGAGGGACCTTGAGGACCGTTTTGTCCCGGAGCACCAGCGTTACCAGGTCCTCCGGCTGATCCGCTTGCCCCAGTTGCGCCCGCCGCTCCGACAGAGCCGGAATTTCCAGGACTTCCAGGGAATCCAGGCGATCCTGGCTGTCCGTTTGGCCCTGGAGCCCCAGCCGGTCCAATGCTGCCTACTTGCCCAACATTACCACTCGCTCCAGCGGGTCCCGGACCTCCAGCAGGTCCGGCAGGTCCTGTCGATCCGGTTGCTCCGTTTGTTCCCGCCGCGCCTTGCACTCCAGGTGCTCCAGGAGCTCCTGCAGTTCCCGGTGTTCCGGGATTTCCCGCTATTCCAGGCACTCCTGCAGGACCAATCGTACCCGGAGACCCTGAGTTTCCACTAGGACCAACTGTTCCGGTTGTTCCTGTTGCTCCAGTGCGTCCTCCGAGTCCAGGGCTACCTGCGACGCCAGGACTTCCTGAGGGACCGGAAGGACCAGGAGAACCTATAGTACCAGCAGGACCAGTGGATCCCGGGGTTCCCTGGGGTCCAGGCTGACCGGGGTTGCCAGGGGATCCAGAGTTTCCAGGTGATCCAACTGGTCCGGCAGGTCCCGGATTACCCACGGAACCTGATGGACCCGAAGCACCGGTACTTCCGGTAGAGCCTGGTGCACCTTGGACTCCGATAGTTCCAGGCGTTCCGGCAGCTCCAGGACTTCCTGGAGAACCACTTTGTCCTTGAGGACCAGGCGCTCCACTTGTTCCCGGATTGCCAGGTGTTCCGGCTACTCCAGGAGCACCAGCCTGTCCGGGTGAACCGTTATTTCCATTCGGTCCGGTTCCTCCCTGTGCTCCGGGTGTTCCAGGTGTCCCTGGTGTCCCTGCCGAGCCACTGGATCCTGTGTCACCGGCGCTTCCAGGACTTCCGACAGTTCCGGGAGTTCCGGCTGTGCCAGGAGATCCGATAGCGCCTATCGATCCCTGGGGTCCTGGAGTTCCTGGAGAACCCGATTGACCAGGGGATCCAGCCGTGCCTGGATTTCCTGGACTTCCCGATTGACCTTGCGCTCCTGGATTTCCGTTAGCTCCGGAAGGTCCGGCAGGTCCCGATGGTCCCGGAGGTCCCTGAACTCCCTGCGATCCGGGTCCTCCGATGTTTCCGGGTGTACCCGGATTTCCCGGAGATCCGTTAGCTCCTGCTGTACCGGGGGTACCCGGTGCTCCCTGGTTTCCTGGTGGACCTAGATTTCCAGATGGTCCTGAACTACCAGTTCCACCGGCGGGTCCAGCCACTCCTGGACTTCCCTGGAAGCCCGGCGCACCGGATGGTCCTAAAGGCCCCAGTGGCCCGGCTGGGCCTGTACTACCCGGAGCCCCTGCAGGACCAGCGTTACCACTGGCCCCCTGAGGACCAACCGGACCAGCAAATCCAGTGTATCCGGTAGAGCCTTGTTGTCCGGGTGTTCCAGAAGGTCCTTGCGGGCCCGCTGGTCCCGCAGACCCCGTGAATCCTTGCTGACCTTGAGAACCCTGGGGTCCGGGTGAACCGCTGGGTCCAGGAGCACCATTAGCACCTGGCGATCCGGCGTTTCCAGGTGAGCCTGGCAGACCAACTGCTCCAGCTGATCCAGTTGGTCCGGCCCCTCCAGTCACTCCCTTGCTGCCAGACGACCCTGGTTGACCCTGCTGACCATTAACTCCAGGTGATCCAACTGGTCCCGCCGCTCCCGATGGACCCGGCGCACCTGCGTTTCCAGGCGAACCTGAATTACCTGCAGGTCCTGCGGGACCCGGCTGTCCTGGCGTTCCCGGTGCCCCCGAGAAACCAGGCGCTCCGGAAGGTCCCGCCGACCCTGGACCGCCAGCTGCACCTTGACTTCCTGTCGCGCCGGGTGAGCCAACCACCCCGGGCTGTCCATTTGATCCTGGAGTGCCTGCATTTCCGGGATTTCCTCTCGCTCCAGCGGGTCCAGCGGGCCCATTCGGACCTTGCGGGCCTTGCGATCCTGGATTACCAACTGGTCCAGTCGATCCCGGAGTTCCAGGCGTACCTGGATTGCCGGCAGGTCCTGCAAATCCGGTTGCACCGATTGAACCAGGATTACCGTTTTGTCCAGGAGTACCCGGGGATCCAATGGGACCGGGACTTCCGCTAGCTCCGTTTTGTCCATTAGCGCCTGATGGTCCCTGTGCTCCAGGCACTCCTGGCGCTCCAGCCTGTCCGTTCACTCCAGGCGCTCCAGCAGAGCCTTGATTTCCAGCAGGTCCAGCCGGTCCGGTACCACCAGGACCACCGGGTGAACCCTGAGGTCCTGGTGTTCCAGGCGCACCTGCACTGCCTGGTTGTCCAGCAGTTCCCGGGTTTCCAACTGTTCCTGGGAGACCGTTGCTGCCCTGGGGTCCCTGTGGCCCAGCTGGTCCTGCTGCTCCATTTGCACCCACCGAGCCGATAGGACCCTGTGGACCAGGGTTCCCGTTGGGACCCGCCTGGCCGTTTGGTCCTGATGGGCCAGTGGCGCCTGTATTGCCAGGTCCCCCATTTGATCCGGCTGATCCAGGACTACCCGTTGGACCTTGAGAGCCCGGAAAGCCTGGAGCACCAGAAGGTCCAGGCCCACCTGCTGATCCCGGTGTTCCACTAACCCCTGGAGCTCCCACCACACCTGGACTTCCAGGCTGCCCAGAGGTTCCTGGATTCCCAGGAAATCCTGCTGAGCCCGGTGTACCAGACGGTCCTTGTAAACCAGGTTGGCCTTGAACTCCTGGGTTCCCAGGAGAGCCAGATGATCCCGGAGCTCCCGCGTTACCAGGACTACCGCTAGGACCTTGATTCCCATTTGGTCCTTGAGGGCCGAGTGGTCCTACACCTCCGGCAAGACCTGGTTGTCCGATAGACCCCTGAGGTCCTTGAGCTCCAGATAAACCTGGCGAACCAGCCACTCCAGGATTCCCGTTTATTCCAGGTGCACCAGGATTTCCATTGGCGCCAGATGGACCTTGAGGACCCTGTGGTCCCGGTGAACCTGGAGTTCCAGCGCTTCCTGTGTCACCTTGACCTCCCGTTGCACCGTTCGTGCCCTGGATTCCTGGATTTCCAGGAGACCCCACAGGTCCAATCGGACCCAAATTACCCGAAGGTCCTGAAAATCCAGTTCCTCCTTGTGGCCCTTGAAGTCCTGGCGAACCAGGCGTGCCCGGATTTCCGTTCGGGCCAGTGGCCCCAGGGCTTCCAGGGGTACCGGCGGTACCCGGATTGCCCTGTGCTCCGGGGTTCCCGGAAGGTCCAACACCCCCGATAGATCCTGACGGTCCTTGTTGTCCTGTTGAACCTTGCTGACCCGGCGCACCTTGGTTACCTGGACTGCCGGAGCTTCCAGTGTTTCCAGTATGACCTGCGGCACCTTGGAATCCTGGCGATCCAGGACTTCCGGGCTGCCCGTTTGGTCCTGGAGATCCTGGATTTCCTATATTTCCGGCGGGCCCAGGACTTCCAGATGGACCAGTTGGACCTTGGGGTCCGGGTCCACCAGGTCCTCCGGCTCCTCCTGCCACACCAGGTACGCCGTTAGGTCCAGCATTTCCATTCGGCCCCAATGGTCCTGCTGGTCCAGTGGCTCCAGCACCACCCTGCTGACCCGCAGTTCCTGGATTTCCTGATGGTCCGACAGGTCCAACTGGTCCTAGTGGACCTGGAGAACCTATCGATCCAGCCGTTCCTGATGGTCCAGCAGGGCCTGTTGGTCCGCTTGGACCCTGAAGTCCCGCCGAGCCGGTGGATCCAGTATCTCCTTGAGCTCCAGCAGACCCAGGAGTACCCACCGGTCCCGGGGACTCAGGAAATCCTATGGGACCAATTGGTCCTGCTGGACCAGTGCCTCCCACTGGACCACTCGACCCTGTGCTACCTGCGGTACCAGGGGCGCCAGCAAATCCGTTCGGCCCTGGAGTCCCTGAAGGACCAGCGGGCCCAGTTGGGCCTGCCAGTCCTGGCTGACCCAACGCGCCTGGACTCCCAGGTGCTCCATTAGGCCCTGGCTGACCGTTTGGACCAGCAACTCCTGGTGATCCTTGCAGTCCTTGAGAACCAGGCTGTCCATTTGTGCCTGGTGTGCCACTGGCTCCAGTGTCTCCTTGAGGCCCTATTGATCCGGATGTTCCAGGCTGTCCCGTTGGACCCTGAGGACCAGTGCCACCATTAGATCCTGCTGATCCAGGACTTCCTATTGGTCCAGGCGTTCCTGGGTTTCCATTCGCTCCAGGTGGTCCGGCCACTCCATTTGGTCCCGGAATAGCGTTTCCGGGCAACCCGGTAGAACCTTGAGGACCAACAGGTCCTGCTGGTCCTGTGGCCCCTGGGGCCCCGGGTGTTCCAGATGGACCTGTATCCCCGTTAGCTCCTGTGAAACCCTGCGCACCCGGAGTACCAGCCGATCCAGGAACTCCCGGCGCACCAATACCGCCTGAAGTTCCGGCAGGACCCGAGAAACCAGGGGACCCTGGGGTTCCAACGGCACCAGAAGGTCCGGGAGAACCGTTGGTTCCTGGATTTCCGTTCGTTCCTGGCAAGCCGGGAGCTCCATTTGGTCCAGGTTGACCAGGATTTCCAGCATTACCAGGTGACCCAGGTTGCCCAGCAGATCCAGGAGTTCCAGACGTCCCAGTTTGACCGGGACTACCGACCGTGCCTGCCGGACCGGCTGGACCAACTCCTCCATTAGGGCCTGGCACGCCAATGCTGCCTACCGTTCCCGGAGCTCCGGGTGATCCAACATTTCCGGGCCCACCAGCTGGTCCAGGTCCACCAGGAAGACCAGAAGGTCCCGGTGATCCAATATTCCCGTTTGGTCCTTGAGGTCCCTGAGGTCCGGGCAATCCTCCTGCGCCAGATGGACCAGTGCCACCTTGTGGTCCGGGATTTCCTTGCGGACCTGAAGGACCTGCCTGGCCTGGAGATCCCGAAGGTCCGGCCGGTCCAACAAATCCCGTGGGTCCTTGACTTCCAGGTCCACCGGAACTACCCGGGGCACCTGCCAGGCCTGGTGCACCGAGCGGACCTTGTGCACCCGATGACCCGGCAAGTCCAGGAGCGCCCTGGGTGCCTGGTTGACCCACAGGTCCAGGGACTCCAGACGCACCTGGATTTCCATTCGTCCCGGCATTCCCTGGAGTGCCGGTATCACCGTTCGCGCCACTCGCTCCTTGTGCTCCTGGCAGTCCCGGGGCACCCGGCAGTCCGACGGCGCCATTGTTGCCCACAGATCCCGGAGTCCCCGCCACGCCTTGAGCTCCTGGACCCCCGGGGGCTCCGACATTGCCCGAATTTCCCGTGGGACCAGTTGGTCCGGAGGGTCCTGCGGATCCGGGATTTCCAGTTCCGCCCTGTGGTCCAGTGGCTCCTGCCTGGCCGGGAGTTCCCGGCGAACCAGGAAATCCGTTTGCTCCAGATTGTCCAACGGGTCCCGTGGGTCCGGACGGCCCAGGCGATCCAGGATTGCCAGCGGATCCAGCAGGACCGCTCGGGCCACTTGCTCCGGTAGCACCTTGGAATCCTGGCGACCCAATTGGACCGGCAGGTCCTGGCTGCCCGTTATTACCTGAAGGTCCTTGCGGTCCAGGAGACCCAGGCTGACCGGCATTTCCAGGTGAACCAATGGCACCGGACGGTCCCAATACTCCCGATTGCCCAACCGATCCCGGTTGTCCCGTTGGTCCTGCTGGTCCTATAGATCCCGTGGGTCCGGTAAATCCGGTAGATCCGGAAAGTCCAAATGAGCCGGGGGTGCCGCTGGCTCCCTGTTGACCCTGGGGTCCCTGAGGACCGTTGGCTCCAACAGCGCCGATAGTTCCAGCGTTTCCAGGACTTCCGGCGCTACCCGTCGCCCCCGTGTATCCCTGTTGTCCCGGAGTTCCCGCGGTCCCAGCGTTACCAGTGTTTCCTGCTGCACCGGGTGATCCTTGTGTACCGGGTGACCCGGGCTGTCCCTGTGAACCTGGATTTCCTATATTTCCTGTCGGGCCCGGGGAGCCCGCAGTTCCCGGTGTCCCGGGATTTCCGTTAACCCCAGGCGCACCGATTGGACCAGGGGTTCCGGAGTTTCCGGGAGAGCCAGCATTGCCGGGGTTACCGGCAGGGCCTGGTGCACCGATCGAACCAGCTGTACCGGTTGACCCCGTGGCGCCGAGAGGACCCTGCGCTCCAGGAGAACCTGGAGTGCCTGGACTTCCGCTGTCGCCCATCTGTCCCTGCTCCCCGTCAAGACCAGGAAGTCCTAAAGGTCCCTGAGGTCCAGGCGAACCAGCACTTCCAGGCAGCCCCTGAGCTCCGGGCAATCCACTAGGTCCGGGTGTTCCGGCTGCTCCTGGAGAACCATTGTTTCCAGCCAAACCAGGAGTGCCACTTTGACCGGCTGGTCCAGGTGCACCAGATGGTCCTGCTCCTCCAGGCTGACCCGTTCCTCCCTGCTGTCCCGGCTGCCCAGCCACTCCGGGAAATCCCGATGGTCCGGGAAAACCGGTCGCGCCCTGTTGACCTGGAGATCCATTGGGTCCGTTTGTGCCGGGTGTTCCGCTGGGTCCGAGCGGTCCGTTGGGGCCTTGTGGTCCTGCATTTCCCGGTGCACCTTGAGAACCTGGCTGTCCAGATGAACCTGTTGCGCCCTGTGTGCCAGGAGTACCGGATGTCCCGGGATTTCCACTCGTACCGGTCGGGCCTTTAGGACCAGCCGGCCCGTTTGGACCTGCTGTGCCCGGAGTACCTGAAGGTCCGGGAGCCCCAATGCTTCCTTGTGATCCAGGTGTTCCTTGAGATCCAGACGGTCCGGTGCCACCAGTGAATCCCTGGGCTCCGTTTTGTCCATTAGTTCCGGGCGCTCCGACATTTCCAACTGGTCCAGTTGGTCCGGCGGGACCCGTAAGTCCCGGAGCGCCTGCGTTTCCAGAAGACCCTGTATCTCCTTGAGGACCTGGAGAACCGTTTGGTCCTGCCAATCCTGGAACTCCGTTCTGTCCAGGAGTTCCCGGGGCTCCTGATGGTCCCGAAGGACCAGCTGATCCAGGAGACCCTGGTGCTCCAGAAAATCCGTTAGGACCAATCTGTCCCGGCGTTCCGGTGGGACCCGTGGCTCCCTGGGCCCCGGATGGTCCTGAAACTCCTTGCGGTCCAGCGGGTCCTACATTTCCCTGAGGACCAGGAGTCCCAGAGTTTCCGGGAGATCCTGATGGACCCAGAGGTCCGGCGGGTCCTGCGGGCCCTGGAGATCCGATGGGTCCCACAGCGCCAGAAGGTCCGAGAGACCCGCTACTGCCCTGTGGACCTGTTGCTCCGGTGAAGCCAACCTGACCAGGTGATCCGGCGAATCCTGCAGGACCCGAACTACCCGGCTGACCTGGACTTCCGACCGTACCAGCGGGTCCGGCACTTCCCTTATTGCCAGGTGTCCCCGCTGGGCCAGCTGGTCCGGTGGTTCCAGTGGCGCCCTGGGGACCATTGGTTCCCGGTTGGCCTGGAGTTCCGACCGGACCAATTGGTCCCGTCGGTCCAGGAGAACCACTGCTTCCTTGAGCCCCGGAAGGTCCCGGAGTTCCTGGGGATCCTGGCGTTCCATTTGGACCCGGTGTTCCCTGCTGCCCATTAGCCCCAGCCGGTCCCTGACTGCCGGGACCACCAGCTGGTCCCACGGATCCCGTATCTCCAGGTGCACCTGATATTCCAGATGACCCAGGTGTTCCAGGGGATCCAGCTGGTCCAGGACTCCCGTTGGGTCCCGGAGTTCCGGCAGCGCCTGGTGAGCCGTTAGGTCCACTCGGACCCGATGGACCTGGAAAACCGGTAGCTCCGACACTACCTGAGGGTCCATTATTTCCCGGAGTACCTTGAGCACCAGAAGGACCCTGAACGCCTGGAGCACCCACTTGTCCTGGAGTACCTGGGCTGCCTGGACTGCCTGAAAAACCTGGAGTTCCTGCGGGTCCCGCGGGACCAGGCGCTCCAATTACTCCGCCAGATCCTGGACTTCCACTGACTCCTACAGTTCCCGGTAATCCATTAGCACCTGTCGCGCCAACTGCTCCGTTTGGTCCTGGTGTTCCTTGATTACCTGGATTACCCTGAGTTCCCGAGGATCCCGTGTCTCCAACAGATCCTTGTGGACCTGCAAATCCGGTGCTACCAGGAGCTCCTGCTGGTCCACTAGGTCCTGTGTAACCTGTCTGTCCTGGAGCGCCATTGGGTCCAGCACTACCTGGTGTTCCAGAAGGTCCAGCTGCTCCAGCCGCACCCGGGGCTCCACTGGGTCCATTTGGTCCAATCTGACCAACTGATCCGCTGGGTCCACTCGGTCCGGGACCGCCTGGTAATCCGACTGAACCCGCAAAACCCGTTGATCCGGTGAAACCGGTTTGACCTGAACCTCCTGGCGACCCGCTGAATCCCTGAGGACCTTGTGGGCCCTGAGGTCCGGCAGGTCCAGTCGCTCCAGCTGCACCGGGTGAACCCGGAAATCCGGATGGACCTGTACTGCCGGGAGTTCCAGCGGTTCCAGGAGTTCCCGCCAACCCGGGAGCTCCAACATTGCCGGGTGTTCCAGAAGTCCCAGGAGCACCAGGGTTCCCGTTGGTTCCTGGAGTTCCAGACGGACCAGCTGCTCCCTGTGGGCCAGGTGTTCCTGGTGATCCATTAGTTCCGGAAGTTCCAGGCAGACCAATTGCTCCATTTGGCCCTGGAGCTCCAGAAGGACCCGACGGACCAGCAGGACCTGCCTGTCCCGGGACGCCTGGCACTCCAATCCCTCCGGCCGGTCCACTAGGACCGGTTGCGCCCTGTGATCCCGGGGAGCCCGAGTTTCCTTGGGGTCCCGCGTTACCAATTGAACCAGTGGGTCCTGCTGGACCCGCAGCTCCTTGACTTCCCGGGGAGCCACTCGGACCTAATGGACCGGCTGGACCAGCGGGACCTGTGCCTCCAGTTGCGCCGTTTGCACCGACGCTGCCGGGTACTCCACTGAATCCAGGCGCACCTGAGTTTCCTGGAGATCCTGGTGAGCCAGATGTTCCAGGCAGTCCTTGTGCTCCTTGAGGCCCAACTGTTCCTGGAAACCCTGTACTTCCAGAAGGTCCTGGCTGTCCAGCTGGACCCTGTGGTCCGGCAGGACCCGACACCCCAGGTGATCCAGACGGGCCTATTTGTCCCGGACCCCCAGCAGGTCCTGGAGCTCCAGATAAACCAGGGCCCCCCGCAGCTCCGGGGAAACCAGTTGCGCCCTGCGCCGATTGGGGACCAGTCGCCCCGGTAAATCCTTGAGGGCCCGGTGAACCCTGGGTACCCGGTGTTCCAGGAGTTCCCGAGGCACCCTGTGGTCCCGGAGATCCATTATTTCCCGGTGATCCGGCGTTGCCCGGTGATCCGGGAGCGCCGATGGAACCCGCTGGGCCCGGAGAGCCAGAGGATCCTGTGAATCCGGTCACACCAGGGGACCCAGCTGATCCCGTCGAGCCCTGGATTCCGGCTCCTCCTGGAGTTCCGGGAAAACCAATAGATCCCGAATTTCCGGTGTTTCCCGGGGCGCCTGGTGTGCCAACTGCTCCACTTGGTCCCTGCGCGCCAGGTGTTCCTGGATTTCCCGGTGCACCCAGTGATCCAGGAGGTCCTGAAGGTCCGGGATTACCAGCTGAGCCAGGCACTCCAGCCGCACCAGGACTTCCAAGTGTTCCGGATTGTCCGTTAGTTCCAGGTGGTCCAACGGGACCAATCGGTCCGGATGATCCGACTGCTCCAGGAGATCCTGACGGTCCTGCACTTCCGGTTGCACCTTGTTGTCCTTTGCTTCCACCCGGACCAGATGTTCCAGCGGGGCCTGATGGACCTGCGGGACCTGGCTGGCCAACTGATCCAACCGGACCTGGTGAGCCAGATGCTCCTGAAGGACCCTGAGGACCTGGAGTTCCACTTGGACCGACCGGACCGTTCGGTCCCGGTGCACCACTTGGACCAGTAGGTCCGGCTGGTCCAGAAGAACCTGTCGCCCCAAAGATTCCAGTTGCCCCGGTTGAGCCAGCGCTGCCGGCAGCCCCCGCGGGACCTGGAAGACCTATCACTCCTGACGGTCCCGGTGACCCGCTAGCTCCTTGAGGTCCCGGCGCTCCATTCGAACCTTGAGACCCTGGTGCACCCGCTGTGCCACTGCTTCCGGTTGCTCCAGGCGTTCCAGAGATTCCTGGTGTACCCGTGGGACCCTGCAATCCCGGTCCTCCGTTGTTCCCTGGTGTTCCAGACACTCCGTTTGCTCCGCTGTTGCCTGGTGATCCAGTGGGTCCCGTGGGTCCATTTGGTCCAGGTCCTCCGGGAAAGCCGGTCGGACCATTTGGACCTGCCGGACCTGGAAAACCTGGCTGTCCTGATGTGCCAGCAGATCCAGTTGCACCGGCTGAACCCGTGGTGCCCTGAGGTCCTGCCGATCCTGGTTGACCTTGAACACCCTGGTTTCCTTGTTGTCCCGCTGGCCCAGGAGAGCCTGCCGCTCCGGGGGTTCCGTTTGGTCCAGATAGACCAGGACTTCCACTCTGCCCTGCTGGTCCTGGAGTGCCGGGTGTACCCGGTGTGCCATTAGGTCCGGCTAACCCGGGTGCTCCGGCAAATCCCGTCGATCCCGTCGCTCCAGGCGCTCCGCCGAAACCAATCGGTCCCGGGGATCCACTATTTCCAGGAGCTCCAGCTGGGCCTGCAGGGCCTGCTTGGCCAGGTTGGCCTTGAAATCCCGGACTGCCGTTGGGTCCGTTTGGTCCGGTAGGACCAGCGGGACCCGGTCCACCATTAACACCAGAAGGACCTTGTTGCCCCTGGGGTCCGCTTGGTCCTGGCTGACCTGCTGGACCTGCGTTTCCTGGAGTTCCTGCGTTTCCACTGGCGCCTTGTGGACCGGGATTTCCTGGAGATCCTGCGGGTCCAGCGGGTCCGGGTGCTCCGACCGATCCCTGAAATCCGGTATCACCCATCTGACCACTTTCTCCGTTCAGTCCCGGCAGACCGGATGGTCCAGCCGGCCCAGAGACTCCAGAAACTCCTGGCGTTCCTTGAGCCCCAGGCGATCCGGAAGGTCCTATTCCACCTGCAGCGCCCGAAGGTCCGGCGAGTCCTGGAGAACCAACCGGACCGGCCGGCCCTGGTAAACCTCCAGCTCCAACACTTCCAGAAAATCCCGAACTGCCAGTTCCTCCCTGGGCTCCAGGCGCCCCCTGAGTACCACTAGGTCCCACGGGACCAGCGGGCCCTGAGGGTCCAGTAGGTCCCGGTGGGCCAGAGGGTCCAGACGCTCCAGGGCTTCCAATTACTCCAGCCGGTCCTGGGAATCCCGGCGCTCCATTGTTTCCAGGTGGTCCAGCTTGGCCGGAAGGACCAGCGAAACCAGTTGATCCGGTGGATCCAGTCGCCCCAGGGACACCGCCGACACCTGGTCCGCCGGAGCTTCCGGGTGATCCTGACGGTCCCGATGGACCTTGCGATCCGGGAGACCCTGATGGTCCTGGTGATCCCACAGGTCCGGTCGGTCCGGAGAATCCCGTGTCTCCTGGAAAGCCTTGTGGTCCCTGAGAACCTTGACCTCCGGGTGAGCCAGACGGTCCCGGTAATCCGGCGCTTCCGATTGGACCGGAGGGACCGGGCTGGCCAATAGGGCCTGGATTTCCAGGCGTTCCTGGACTTCCAATCGGTCCGGCAGGTCCAGATGCACCCGGAAAACCGACTGCACCGGTTCCACCGGCAGTCCCTGGTTGACCAGGAGAGCCAGCTGTGCCAGGATTACCCGGACTTCCAGGTGTTCCAGAGTTACCGGGCGTTCCTGGGGAACCGGGTGCCCCGGAGGGTCCGGAAGTTCCGGTAGATCCTGTTGCTCCTGGTGAACCATTCGTTCCCGCCGGTCCAGGAGATCCAGTGTTTCCGGTTGTGCCAGGTGGACCAAGCGGGCCGGACGCTCCAGAAAGGCCCTGGGGTCCGTTTGACCCTGGAGGACCCGGAGGGCCACTTCCACCCGGACTTCCTGTCTCTCCGGCTAGTCCAGGAGGTCCCAAGTTTCCAGGTATACCCGCAAATCCTGGTTGTCCCGCTGGTCCAGTCGGTCCCAGTGGTCCTGACTGCCCGGTTGATCCCGTATTTCCACCCGCTCCGGATACGCCCTGCGCTCCCGATGGTCCCGGAGTTCCAACTGGTCCCGAGGGTCCGTTTGCGCCGCCGGGTCCGGGAAGTCCGGGGGCACCAGACGATCCAGCTGTTCCCTGAGCACCGCTTGATCCCGTTGGTCCTGGAAGTCCGGCCAATCCAGTCGACCCAGGTATGCCAGGTGGACCCGCATTGCCAGGTGAGCCCGACGATCCTTGCGGTCCTGATGGTCCCAACGGTCCCATCGATCCAGGGGTTCCAGCTGGTCCCTGAACGCCCTGCGATCCTGGAAGTCCGGTTGGGCCGGCAGAGCCTGGTAAACCAGTCGCTCCGGGTGATCCAGGAGTTCCTGCTGTACCCGCGGGACCTGGTACTCCAACCACTCCTGACGTACCTGGCTGACCTGGGCTACCCGATGTGCCAGTTGGTCCAGGCAATCCAGCAGGTCCCGTGAATCCGTTGATTCCTGGAAGTCCTGATACTCCCGGTGCTCCACTAGATCCGGGGGATCCAGGAAAGCCCGCATTACCCTGCGAACCGGCGGGGCCAGTGCTTCCAGTAAATCCGGTAATCCCAGGCGCGCCGGACGTGCCAGGCCCTCCGGGTGTTCCCTGCGGCCCCACTGGACCCAAAGGTCCCGGCGGCCCACCCACACCAGCGACTCCAGTTCCACCTGTTGACCCGGGCTGCCCAACAGCCCCCGCGGGCCCTTGCGCTCCCTGGCCGCCTGCCTGTCCGGCTGGACCTGATACACCAGGTGTTCCAATCGGTCCCGGGGAGCCATTACTCCCAGGCGCTCCAGGCACTCCAGGAGATCCCGCAGAGCCTTGCGGTCCAATGCCTCCAGGAGGTCCGGGTGAACCATTGGATCCGGGAGAACCCGAAAATCCCGGGGCACCTGGCGTGCCGATCGTTCCGCTTGCTCCAGGAGAACCGGCGGCGCCTAATGGACCGGGAAGTCCTACGCCACCCGGAAAACCGACGGCTCCGGAAGGTCCGGCGGGTCCCGGCGTACCGGCCGAGCCACTGCTTCCGGTTGCACCGATGGTTCCGGGAACTCCGGGACTTCCGGCGGGACCTGATGGTCCCAGCGGTCCGGGTCCTCCAGCCGATCCCACGGGCCCGAGCGGACCAGGGAGTCCCGGGGAACCAGTCGCACCTTGCGGTCCTAAACCAGGTGTCCCGGGTGGCCCGGCCGGTCCTGGCGGGCCCGGATTTCCAGCAGCTCCAGAAGGTCCAGACGGACCAAGAGGTCCAGCATTGCCTGGTGATCCAGCTGGTCCAGAAGGACCAGGAGATCCGGGTGTTCCAGCTGATCCCGGGTTTCCTGATTGACCAAGTGGACCTGTAGGTCCTTGAGGACCTGGTCCGCCTGGAATTCCTGAGCTTCCGGATGGCCCAGCAGGTCCTGATCCGCCAGGTGTGCCGGCAGGACCAAGAAATCCAGGAGATCCGGTTGCGCCTTGACTTCCTGCCGGTCCAACTGCTCCCGTCGATCCAGGGAGACCCGCTGGACCGGACGGACCCACTGGTCCTCTAGGTCCGGTCGCTCCGTTCGAACCGCTCACTCCAGGCAGACCTGCTGCGCCAGAAGCTCCCTGCGCCCCGACCGGTCCGGTGAATCCAGCTAATCCAGGGAGTCCCGGTGTACCTGTTGGTCCTCCAGGTCCTATCCCTCCGGCGGGACCTGGTGATCCTGATGGTCCGGTAAATCCAGCTCCACCTGCATTGCCCGACGATCCGGTTGGGCCCTGCGGCCCCTGTGCCCCTTGTGGCCCTGGCTGTCCTGTTGAACCCTGCGACCCTGGAGCGCCAATGTTACCAGGAGTTCCGGAGGATCCGGCAGGACCCAAAGGTCCCGATGGGCCCACTGGGCCAGGTGCTCCTGACTGGCCGGGTCCTCCAGAGGAACCACCAGCTCCTGTTGGTCCTTGAGGGCCCTGTGCGCCTTGTGGACCTATAGGTCCGGGATTTCCCGCTGTCCCTGGTCCGCCAGTGGGCCCCGCCGGCCCTGCCGGCCCTGGCCCACCGGGACCTCCAGCAGATCCACTTACACCCGCTGGTCCTGGCGATCCCGCAGGTCCGTTAGCCCCGTTTGCTCCATTTGGTCCTGCCGGCCCAGTAAATCCTGTTCCTCCGACTCCTCCTGCTGTTCCAGAAGGTCCCGCTGGGCCAGCCGGACCCTGAGGTCCTGCGGCTCCAGGCTGACCCGCACCACCCGGGGTGCCACTCGCTCCAGATGGTCCAGACGTACCTGGTAAACCTGGAAATCCGGGCAGTCCTGACGGCCCCGGGGCACCAGATATTCCGGTGTTTCCAGGCGGGCCGAGTGCGCCGCTTGGCCCGGTGGCCCCAATAGCTCCGTTCAATCCCGGTGCACCACTGGCCCCTGGAGATCCACTTGCACCAGTCGAACCCGGTTGCCCTGCCAAACCGGGCGGACCAGTTGAGCCGGCAGGGCCGCCCATGCCCTGATCTCCGGCTGGTCCCGGCTGCCCGTTGGTACCGGACGCGCCACTTGGTCCCAAGTTACCCGGGGGTCCCGCTGGACCCTGAACGCCGGGCACTCCAGTTAATCCGCTAGGTCCACCCGAGCCAGGTGGTCCACTCGTACCAGAGACTCCAGGAATGCCGTTAACTCCCTGAGGACCAGGACCACCAGCGGCTCCTGAAACTCCAGCAGGTCCAGCAGGTCCTGGCGAACCGTTAGGGCCCGGTGGTCCAAGTGGCCCCCCTGGTCCCAGAGCGCCGCTAGGTCCGGAAGGTCCAGGAGCACCGGATGGTCCCTGAGAACCAGCAGGACCGCTGGGTCCAAGAGGTCCCGAAGGTCCAGCACTGCCCGTTGGACCCTTGGGGCCGGGAAGTCCAGGACCGCCTTGCGGACCAGTTGCTCCTCCAACTCCCTGAGGTCCTGTGGCGCCAGTTGCTCCAGATGGACCCACCGATCCAACTCCACCAGACGAACCTGGCACTCCGGAGGGACCTGAGGGACCTGGAGATCCAATCGGACCCTGAGAACCAGGTGATCCAGGGCCTCCAGGCGTGCCACTTGGTCCTAGCGAACCAGGGCTTCCAACTGGGCCGGGCCCACCGGGATTTCCTTGGGCTCCGGATGGTCCAAGTGGACCGGTAGGACCCGGTGTTCCAATCGTTCCACTAGGCCCAGTTGAACCCGCAGGGCCTATCGGTCCGAGAGGTCCAGGATTTCCAATAGGCCCTAAAGGTCCCGCAGGCCCAGCTGGTCCATTCGGCCCTGCCGGTCCTGATGGCCCCAATGGCCCGGCCGGACCTTGTGGTCCTGTACCGCCGTTAAACCCAGTCGCGCCCACTGGCCCTGGAGCTCCGGATGGCCCCGGGTTGCCGATAGGTCCAGTCGGTCCGCTAGGTCCAGCTGTACCCGGTGGCCCTGCTGGTCCAGAAATACCGCTGGAACCCGTCGGCCCGGTGCTGCCTTGAGGGCCGGCTGGCCCACTAAGCCCAGCCGGACCAGACGGTCCAGCCGATCCCGTAGATCCTGTTGGGCCAGGCGACCCCGTTCCTCCAGTTGGTCCAGCCGGTCCAGCAAATCCAGATGCTCCTGGACTGCCCGAGAAGCCTTGTGCCCCTGATGGTCCGGGCACACCAATGCTTCCAGCTGGCCCTTGTGGGCCTGGGGACCCAGATCCACCCGTGGTACCCGAGGGCCCAGATGGCCCGGCGGGGCCAGCAGGCCCGTACGGTCCTAGTGGCCCTGGACCCCCCGGTGCACCATTTGGTCCCGGAGGCCCTGTTGGGCCGGGAGGACCGCCGGGACCCGCGGGTCCGTTTGTTCCCACACCGCCCGTAGGACCCGGCTGGCCTGCTGATCCCGGAGACCCAACGACGCCTGAGTTTCCTGATGGACCTGTCGGACCCGGAGGACCGGATGTTCCGGCAGGTCCTTGTGGTCCGAGCGGACCAGTTGGACCCGTTGCTCCGGTTGAACCCGGTCCAGCGATTGCTCCAGGTTGTCCGGCTGCTCCAGTAGGTCCTGGAGGTCCCAATGATCCCGGAGGGCCCGGAGATCCTGGTTGGCCAGACGATCCACTAATTCCGCTAGGACCCGCTGGTCCAGCTGGTCCGACAGGTCCCGATGGTCCAGTAGGACCAGGAAGTCCAGAGGTACCGGGCAATCCTGCCGTTCCTGAAGGTCCCTGCGAACCTGCATTTCCACTCGGTCCGGGCGATCCAGCGGATCCCGCAGGTCCAGGAGCTCCACTGGGTCCTGGCGATCCACCAGGTCCTAATGGTCCCAAAGAACCTGCTGGCCCAGCCGGCCCAGGAGGTCCAGATTGTCCTGATTGTCCTGAGGGCCCAGTGTTGCCAGCAAATCCTGGAGTGCCTGCTGGTCCTTGAGGTCCTTGTGGTCCCAAAGGACCAGACGGTCCTACAGGGCCAGCAGGTCCTGGTGGCCCGTAAGGTCCGGCCGGTCCAGACGGACCGACTGGTCCCTGCAAACCGGACTGGCCACCTGGTCCAGGTCCTCCCTGAGTTCCAGATGGGCCTTGAGGACCGGTAGGCCCGGGTGATCCAGAAGATCCGGCCACTCCAGGCTGCCCGGACTGACCTGGTGTTCCGTACGGCCCTGATGGCCCGCTTGGTCCTGGAGGTCCACTGGGACCCACTGGTCCTGACGAACCAGTATTTCCAACGGCACCGTACGGGCCACTTGGCCCAGATGGTCCCGGGGGTCCTTGAGATCCTTGTGGGCCTGGGGAGCCGGGAAAACCAGCCTGACCTTGTGGTCCAGGATTTCCAGGAGGTCCTGGTGGTCCAGGCAAACCGGGAGGTCCGACGTAACCTGGTTGACCGGGGAAACCCGGAGGTCCGTTTATACCGCCCACTCCGCTGATTCCACTTGGTCCGGTGGGTCCAACGGCTCCGGGAAGACCAGGGCTTGGTGCAGCCAGACAAGCGTACTGCAGCAGCAGTGACAGTTTCGACTGCAGCTGTGTGTAGGCGGAGACCTGCAGTTGCACCACGGCGCTCGGGTCGTCGGCCACTTGCTCGAGATTGAGTAGACCGATCTGTACCGCTGGGCTGGGCACGATCGCCACGGCCAGGATGTGGATGTTCGCTGCCTTGACAAGGTTCGCCTGAATAGTAGCCGCGTCGATGTCGTTGACGCGCCCGTCCGAAATGATGACGATCACCTGCTGACTGAACGCTCTGGACGCCGAGCTGAAGACCTGTGTCAGGGTGACTTCCAGTCCGGCCTGAAGGTTCGTCGAGCCCCCGAGGTACGGCACGTTGAGGGCGGCCGCTGCGGCCGGGGCGGCGGTGGTGTACTGGGTCAGTCCGAAGATGACTTGGGCGTTCGTCGAGAACTCGACGATAGCAACCTGGACGGCGTTGGGCCCCACGTCCAGCTGGAGGATGAAGGACGATAAGAACTGGGAGAGCGCCCGCCAGTCGCTCGCCTGGATGCTGTCACTGCCGTCGAGCAGAAATGCGATGTCCAGCGTCGAATTGCAAATATTATTCGCTATTTGCTGGGCTGACGGCTGAATGAGGCCGAAGGTCAGGACGAGGAGAAAGGTCAGGTCGATAAGTCGGCCCACCCACAGCCGCCGTCCACCGGAGCCACGCCCATAAGGGCGGGGCGAAGCAGGGCTGTGTTGCATCTCCGTCCGAGGATTGATTGCCTCACGAACGTGTCATCTTCCTCGCCTCGAAGATAGTTGGTAACTAAGCGAGAAGCAGACGACCAAAATGGCGCCGGTGCGATGACGTCATGCAGCGCTCTGTCGACGACGTCACCGCTTCGTCGACAATATTCCAAATAAACCTCTGATCACTTTAGCTGATCTCTTCAGCGACTACAAACAGCGACGTATCCACCTGCACTAATCGTTTTATATTTTTCTTTTTCGCTCGCTCTCTTGTCTATTTTTTC
>Ga0222739_1000001_pt1 | contig 27927 bp, 46 predicted proteins | sample NatBWC30Ometat_FD_169136 | JGI IMG/M metagenome (GOLD analysis project Ga0222739, IMG submission 169136) | Metatranscriptome of forest soil microbial communities from Barre Woods Harvard Forest LTER site, Petersham, Massachusetts, United... ... | reverse complement strand
CCTTCAGGCCTGCCGCCGCTGCTGCCACAACGCGGCGCGCATTTCACCGCGGTTACCATGGCAACTGACGTCATATCGTCACATGACGTCACGTCTGACATCCGTCGTCATCGCCGCAGTACTTCTGTTGACAGCTATGACGACTGTGAGCGGACAGTCAGGACCTCCCGGTAATACTGGAGCTCCTGGTGTGGGCGGACCCCAGGGATACACCGGCAATCCAGGTGTACAGGGTACTCCAGGTACGCAAGGTCAACAGGGTCCTCCCGGACCAGCTGGCAACCAAGGACCTCAAGGACCATACGGACCAGCAGGACCTCAAGGAGTTTTCGGACCTCCCGGTTCGAGCGGACCACTTGGTCCAGCCGGACCTTCAGGACAGCCCGGACCTCCCGGATCAGTCGGTCCTGTCGGTTCGCCGTCCAACACTCCGGGACCCGCCGGACCACCAGGACCCCCCGGATCCGGGGGCCTGCCGGGACCCCAGGGAGCGAGCGGAAATCCAGGATTCACCGGACCGTCCGGACCCTCAGGACCCGTCGGTCCACCAGGTCCTGCGGGGCCCAGCGGAGTACTTGGACCACAAGGCGGCACCGGATATTCCGGATTTCCAGGTCCGGTCGGTCCATCGGGACCCACTGGACCACTTGGAGGACCCGGTCCAATAGGCCAGCCCGGATTTAGCGGTCAGCCGGGTTCACCAGGACCGGTAGGACCTCAAGGTTCCAACGGCCCGTCCGGACAAGTGGGAGTGAACGGGCAGCCAGGACCAGTTGGACCAATCGGGAATGCGGGACCCTCGGGTCCTCCGGGACCAGCAGGATTCACGGGCGGTGTTGGCCCCCCTGGCTCACAGATTGGAGCTCCAGGGCCTGTGGGCCCGCCAGGGCTACCAGGACCCCCGGGACCCCCTGGGCCACAGGGAAGTAACGGCGCGCAGGGAGCTCCGGGGGCAGCAGGGTCTCCGGGACCCGCCGGACCGTCTGGACCCAGTGGATCTCCGGGACAAAACGGACAATCAGGACCCAACGGACCCAGCGGTCCTTCCGGGCCCTCAGGACAACCCGGTCCTGCCGGACCTTCCGGTGTTCCGGGAACTCCAGGATCCAGCGTTCCAGGTGGTCCAGGACCCGCCGGACCTAGCGGACCCTCCGGGGCCCCGGGGCCCGCGGGAGGACCCGGTCCTTCTGGTCCTGCGGGCGGCAACGGTAACCAGGGTGCTACGGGAGTGTCGGGAGTATCAGGACCTCCGGGCCCTCTCGGTCCTTCAGGACCACAGGGTCCCAGTGGCCCGGCCGGACCCCTTGGGCCTCCAGGACCTGTCGGGGCCAGCGGTCTGCCCGGCCCAGCCGGAGGCCCGGGAGCGTTAGGACCTACGGGACCCGGGGGACTGCCCGGACCATCAGGACCCGCTGGCACACCCGGACCATCTGGCGTGCTCGGTGGGACTGGCTCGACTGGTCCTTCAGGACCTCAAGGTGCACAAGGACCATCAGGAAACCAAGGACCACTGGGTCAATCCGGCCAGCCAGGACCTGTAGGCGGCAGTGGGCCCATTGGTCCTCCAGGTGCGGGTGGTACATCAGGAATTCAGGGCCCAACGGGTCCCACAGGGTCTCCAGGACCCACAGGCCAGTCCGGAGATAACGGTGTTGCCGGGGTGCCAGGACCAGCCGGACCTTCGGGTATTCTAGGACCTCCCGGTCCTGCCGGTCCCAGTGGCCCATCGGGTCCCAGTGGGCCTCCTGGCCAGCAGGGATCGTCAGGATTTTTGGGACCATCAGGGCAAAGTGGGCCGAGCGGACCAGTGGGGCCTCCAGGGCCACCTGGCCCAATTGGATTGGGCGGGACGCCTGGTCCAGCTGGACCACCGGGCACTGTGCCGGGACCCACAGGATCTCCTGGAGTGAACGGAGTCCCGGGACCTCAGGGATCAGCTGGATCACCGGGACCCGTGGGACCTGCTGGACCACTTGGACCCAACGGACCATCGGGTTCTCCGGGACCGTCTGGGATTGGCGGGGTGTCTGGGGTGGGAGGACCCCCCGGGCCACAAGGACCTCTTGGTCCAGGGGGTCCTAGTGGTCCGCCTGGTCAGTCGGGTCCTCCAGGAGGAGGTGGACCATCAGGGGCTACAGGCCCGGCCGGATCTACTGGAATAAGTGGAGGTCCTGGATCACCAGGACCTCCTGGACCCGCAGGACCTCTGGGACCTCCGGGGTCGGCTGGTGCATCGGGAGTAGGGGGGCCCAGCGGGGGACCAGGTCCAATTGGTCCTGCAGGGCCCAGTGGATCACCTGGGTCGAGCGGTGGCCCAGGTCCGTCAGGTGTCCAAGGACCACCGGGTCCCGCGGGTCCGGCGGGACCAACAGGACCTGCGGGAACTCAGCCGGGACCGCCAGGAAGTACAGGACCGACGGGACCCAACGGACCGGCAGGACCGAGTGGAGTCCAGGGAGCCACCGGTGGACCAGGGGGAAGTGGTGTTTCCGGACCAACGGGTCCCCCAGGCGCTCCAGGTCTTGTCGGATCATCTGGGTCCCAGGGTCCTCTAGGCCCTCCTGGACCTTCTGGAGCATCAGGACCTCTGGGTACTGTGGGTGGTCGCGGTGGCACGGGACCCACGGGACCAACCGGATCAATCGGACCCAGCGGACCGTCAGGAGCGCCCGGTGTTGGTGGACAGGGTGGTCCACCAGGACCTCCTGGAGGAGCGGGAGGTACTGGAGCGACTGGGTCCGCAGGACCAGCCGGATCTCAGGGAGCACCTGGAATACCCGGGTCCACTGGACCAGTCGGCAATCCCGGAGGTAATGGTCCCGCGGGCACGCAAGGATCTCCAGGTTCCCAAGGACCCCAGGGTAGTGCTGGGTCAACCGGGCCGCCAGGTCCGGCTGGATTCCCTGGATCCCCAGGGGGTCCGGGGGCCCCGGGAGTTTTCGGACCTATTGGACCCTCTGGCCCAGCTGGGACATCCGGGGCAGCAGGAACCGTGGGACCATCAGGAACACCAGGACCCCCTGGGGGAACTGGTCCTCAGGGAGGGGCTGGGCCATCCGGACAACCTGGGCCTGTGGGGCCATCGGGGACAAATGGACCTCCAGGCATTGCGGGCAGCGGTGGACCGCCGGGTCCAAACGGACCAATCGGACAGGGGGGTGCTACAGGACCTCAGGGTCCCGTGGGGTCGACCGGTCAGCAGGGACAGCCCGGAGCTATCGGACCCTCTGGGACTTCCGGACCCGCCGGATCACCCGGACAGCAGGGCTACACCGGAGCCTCGGGACCCGCTGGAATTATTGGTCCGGCTGGGAGCAGTGGAACAGTGGGACCGAGCGGTAGTCAGGGCTCACCAGGAGCGATCGGTTCAGTAGGACCTCCGGGACCAATAGGAAGTCCAGGATTGCTCGGCCCTAACGGCCCTTCAGGACCACAGGGCCTGCAGGGACCACAAGGAACACCAGGGTCACAAGGACCATCTGGAAGTACTGGTTCTCAAGGATCTCAGGGAGGAACTGGCTCATCAGGACCTACCGGCCAGGTAGGACCGAGCGGTACGCCCGGTCCTCAAGGAGGTAATGGGCTGCCAGGGCCTGTTGGTGGCCCAGGGCCGGCTGGTGCTAGCGGCAATCAAGGCCCTCAAGGTCCTACAGGAAGTCCTGGACCGTTGGGACCTCCAGGGAACGCTGGATCACAAGGAGCCCCAGGCCCTGGAGGACCTGTTGGACCTCTCGGTCCTGCTGGAGCTAACGGACCATCGGGCGCACAGGGTTCACCTGGAGACGTCGGACCATTGGGTCCTGCCGGGTCCCCGGGTCCTGCTGGAAGTGTTGGTCTGCCCGGTGTGTCGGGATCTAACGGTCAGCCAGGGCCAGTGGGTGCCACGGGGCCAGCTGGGCCAGCTGGCAGCGGACCTACCGGGCTGTCAGGGGCACAAGGACCACAGGGAGCAGCGGGTCAACCAGGTCCCACTGGACCAGCGGGACCGTCAGGACCTATCGGACAACCTGGTCCCGCCGGGCCGAGCGGCGCTAACGGTGGAACAGGGTTCCCGGGACCAGCGGGCAGTGCTGGAGTATCTGGCTTTCCCGGTTCGCCAGGGACTCCTGGTCCCCAGGGACCGCTGGGTCCTGCGGGATCTTCAGGGGTGCCAGGATCACCCGGGGGCGCAGGTCAACAGGGTGTTCAGGGACCACTCGGTGCTACCGGATCGAGCGGTGCTTCCGGTCCTGCTGGACCCCAGGGACTTCCTGGTGGCACTGGGTTCACTGGGAACACCGGAAGCAATGGACAACCAGGACCTTCCGGTCCTACTGGACAGCAGGGATCGACTGGACCCTCTGGACCTCAGGGTCTGGGCGGATCCACTGGTTCGGCTGGAGCTACGGGACTTCCGGGGCCTGCAGGTGGAACTGGAGGTAGTGGTGCACCTGGAGGGGCCGGACCCTCGGGTCCCCCTGGACAGGCAGGAACTTCTGGACCCACTGGTTCACAGGGAGCGACGGGACCTCAAGGAGACAACGGATCTCCCGGACCCTCTGGACCGAACGGGACTCCTGGTGGACCAGGTCCGGCTGGACCTAACGGAGCGACGGGGGGAACTGGAACACAGGGAACACAAGGAAGTCCAGGCACCAGCGGACTCCCGGGACCCTCCGGTCCATCCGGCCCTCCAGGTATACCCGGGACTCAAGGCGGAGTGGGCGCCACCGGTCCGGCGGGAACACCGGGACTCCCCGGACCTGCTGGAGCAACGGGACCGTCTCCTCCGGGACCTCAGGGCGCTGTGGGACAACCAGGGGCAACTGGTCCCTCTGGGACAAACGGTTCCCCTGGAAATGCGGGATTACCCGGTCCACCAGGAAGTCCCGGATCACAGGGAGCGGTGGGATCGGCGGGAACTCCGGGGACGATAGGTCCGCAGGGATCCAGTGGTGCGGCGGGATTGGCTGGAAACACTGGACAGCCTGGGACACCGGGAGCTCCTGGATCTGTCGGACCTGTTGGTTTCGCCGGAAATCCCGGACTGCCGGGATTTCCTGGTCCGACCGGAGGAATCGGATCTACGGGACTTCCCGGAGGTGCCGGGAATGCTGGAGCGACGGGTCCCGCGGGTCCTGTTGGATCTCCGGGGGGGCAGGGAGCCACTGGCGCACAGGGGAGTAACGGGGGACTGGGACCCTCGGGAACTACCGGCCTCCAGGGTGCGACTGGTGGTGTCGGTCTGCCCGGATTCCCCGGATTTATCGGACCGCCGGGTCAGAGCGGAAGTCCTGGACAGGCTGGGACGCAGGGTCCTACTGGATCAAACGGAAGTCCCGGTCCAGCGGGAACACCCGGACCTAGTGGACCGAGTGGATCTCCTGGTACACAGGGAGCGACTGGTGCGTCAGGGTCTCAAGGACCCCAGGGTAACTCTGGATCTCCGGGACCCAACGGCAACCCAGGGGCGCCAGGATCTGTCGGGGGGCCCGGCCCACAGGGACCTCAAGGAGCGAGTGGATTCATTGGAGTTCCGGGATCAGTTGGATTCACCGGCCCTCAGGGAGCTCCAGGTCCTGCTGGTGCCTCTGGACCCGCTGGTCCTGCTGGCGGTACCGGATCTTCCGGTGGAGTCGGACTTCCAGGGGCGAGCGGACCGGCCGGCCCGTCCGGAGCCAAGGGCAGCCAGGGAACTGTTGGGGGACCGGGAGCGGTGGGATTTCCGGGTCCCGCGGGACCGGTGGGACCCTCGGGAGCCGTGGGACCTGCCGGTTCTTCTGGCACTCCTGGTCAGGTGGGATTCACGGGGGGCACGGGCCCACAGGGACAATCAGGACCTCAGGGTAATCAGGGACCCTCGGGCCCCCTTGGTTCACCGGGACCTGCCGGACCTCAAGGACCACTAGGTCCTCAAGGAAGTAGTGGCAGCAGTGGTCCCGTGGGACCAGTCGGTGGTCCTGGACCTGCTGGACCTGCAGGCCCGGCGGGAGCACCTGGTTTCTCTGGAGCTCCAGGTGACACCGGGTCCAGCGGGAACGTCGGATCACAGGGTCCGCAGGGTGATAACGGGGGAACTGGTTTCTCAGGTCCTCCTGGATCAGCTGGTCCTCAGGGACCCAACGGGCAGCCGGGACCCTCAGGAGTGCTAGGTGCTCCTGGAGTAAGCGGAACGCCAGGACAGCAGGGATTCACCGGTTCCACTGGACCAGCAGGACAATCTGGATCCTCCGGACCGGCTGGCGCTCCTGGACCGAAAGGTTCGCAGGGTACTGTCGGCGCTACTGGTTCCAGTGGGCCCAGTGGTCCTGCCGGTACGTCCGGGTCTCCCGGTCCTTCTGGAAACCAAGGACCAAACGGTCAGCCCGGCACTCCAGGGTCACCCGGACCCATCGGGACTCCTGGATTACCCGGAGACACGGGACCGCAGGGCCAAAGTGGAGGACCCGGCAGTGTGGGAGCTCCCGGACCATCAGGACCAGCGGGAACCCCCGGCGGTGTGGGATTCACCGGCTTCACGGGTCCATCTGGTCCCAGCGGACCTAGTGGAACAAATGGTCCTAGCGGCTTGCAGGGGGCATCAGGTGCGACCGGAAATAATGGTTCACCTGGATCTGTGGGAGCAACCGGTCCAACCGGACCGGCTGGAACGGCTGGAAATCCGGGCAGTCAAGGACAGCCTGGGCCACAGGGAGGTCAAGGGGACACAGGCTCTGCAGGAACACCTGGAACTGCTGGTAATCCAGGAGCTCCTGGATTGATCGGAGCAAATGGAGCCACTGGAGCCAGTGGACCTAGTGGACCCGCTGGACTCGGTGGGGATACTGGGCCAAGTGGAGCCCCAGGACCTCAGGGAGCAATTGGACCTCTGGGACCGGTAGGACCGTCGGGACCATCAGGACAGGTGGGTCCTCTTGGACCGAGCGGACCCGTTGGGCCAGCCGGATCACAAGGCTCTGTGGGCGCCACGGGACTTCCGGGAACTCCAGGAACTCCAGCGGCTCCAGGATCAACGGGACCAGCAGGACCGCAGGGTCCAACTGGATCCGCCGGACCGCAGGGTCCGACCGGCCCCAGTGGATCTCAGGGGGCGACCGGCTTCAGCGGCGCCAACGGACAACCAGGACCCAATGGTCAGCCTGGAGCCCCCGGGGTCCAGGGCGCTAATGGACCCGCAGGATTGAACGGAAATGCTGGAGGAACCGGACCTCAGGGATCCGCTGGGATCTCAGGCAGCACTGGACCTGCCGGTCCACTTGGTCCAGTCGGCTCACCAGGAGTTGCCGGACAACCAGGACCAGCGGGTTCTCCAGGAAATGTTGGACAGCCGGGCTTCCAGGGTCCACCAGGACCAGCTGGTGCTACAGGCTTCTCTGGTCCTTCAGGACCCAGCGGACCATCTGGGAACCCAGGAGGTCCTGGACAGACTGGTTTCACCGGAGCTAATGGAAGCCCGGGACAATCTGGATCACCGGGAACACCAGGGCCATCCGGTCCGGTAGGACCGACTGGTCCCGCGGGTCAGTCGGGAACCCCGGGAACTCCAGGCCAGTCCGGAGCTGCAGGCGGTCCGGGACCCAGTGGAGCAAACGGCTCCCCAGGACCAATTGGACAGCCGGGTAACCAAGGAGGAGCGGGTATACCTGGCAATGCCGGCGGACCAGGGGTGTCCGGGCAGCCAGGGCTGCAGGGACCAGCGGGACCCTCTGGAACTCCCGGATCTCCCGGAAGTCCGGGGTCTCAGGGACCAGCAGGACCGTCCGGTGCTCCCGGACCATCAGGTTCACTGGGACCGAGCGGTCCGTCTGGAAGTCCTGGTAACTCTGGCGTGGTCGGGCCCACAGGCTCTCCAGGTATCAACGGACAACCCGGGACCAACGGCACACCCGGCACGTCCGGGGCTCCAGGACCCAGCGGGTCTCCAGGTCCTCAAGGACCAGCAGGACCCATAGGACCCTCAGGCTCACCAGGGGCCCCTGGACCCCCGGCTGTTGCAGGTGTCAGTGGCGTGCCCGGGCCTCAAGGACCTCAGGGTCCGCAGGGAGCCCCAGGAGTTTCGGGTGGAACAGGATCGGTTGGTGCGACTGGAAATACAGGATTTCCAGGTCCCGCCAGTCCCCCTGGCACACCGGGACAGCCGGGACCGTCAGGAGCGGTGGGAGCTACGGGATTGGCTGGTAACACCGGATCTTCGGGCTCCGCCGGAAGTCCAGGACCTGCTGGTAACCCAGGAGGACAGGGATCTCAAGGATCTACCGGCTTCACCGGCTTCAGTGGACCATCCGGTCCCCTTGGTCCCGTCGGACCGGCAGGACCAATTGGACCAGTCGGTCCTTCTGGGTCACCAGGACCTGTCGGCTTCCCAGGAACTCCGGGCGCTTCGGGATTTCAAGGTCCTTCTGGACCCACTGGACTGCCTGGAGCGTCCGGTTTCGCAGGGAATCCAGGCGGTCCTGGACAGCAAGGTGCTACTGGAGGGCCAGGTCCTCTGGGACCTACCGGGCCTTCCGGAAGTCCAGGTCCACTCGGAGCACCCGGAAACACGGGATCGTCGGGACCGGCAGGTAATCCCGGAAGTGCAGGAACACCGGGCAATCCTGGACCGATTGGACCGACCGGAACCCCGGGAACACCGGGACAAAACGGCGGGACTGGACAGCCGGGTCCTGCGGGAGCTGTGGGAGACACTGGATCCTCGGGGGCAGCAGGGACTCCGGGAACTAACGGCTTTCCAGGTGGACCGGGAGTGAACGGAGGCCCTGGAGGAACTGGATTCACAGGACCAGGAGGACCAACAGGGCAGCCGGGACCTCAGGGACCCCAAGGACTGTCGGGTCCTAACGGCCCTACAGGCCCTCAGGGAAATCAAGGCCCGCAGGGAATTCAAGGCGCCTCGGGCCCAGCAGGCCCAGTGGGATCTCCCGGACCCCAGGGCAGCAATGGACCCTCTGGTGCTGTGGGAACTCCTGGCTCCACAGGTGGATCAGGACCAACTGGAACTCCGGGGCAACCAGGGTCGGCTGGAAATCCGGGATCCCTTGGGCCGCAAGGACAGCCCGGAGTGTCTGGTGTGCCTGGAACTGTTGGTCCCACCGGACCATCGGGACAGAAGGGATCTTCGGGAACCCCAGGACCTCAGGGTTCTCAGGGACCGAATGGATCGCCTGGCAATCCGGGTCAGGCCGGTACACAGGGAGGCACCGGCTCAAGTGGTCAGCAGGGATTCACGGGACAACCGGGAATAACCGGCGGAGCAGGATTTACCGGCCCCGCTGGTCCCGTTGGTACACCAGGGTCTAACGGTGGTACGGGTTTCAGTGGCACCCCCGGTAGTACCGGATACACCGGTTCCACGGGTCCCGCGGGAACTGCTGGGAACCCCGGAACTCCTGGAAGCGCTGGTCAACCCGGAGCGCAAGGACCCGTCGGACCCGCTGGACCGGCTGGTCCTTCTGGAACTCCGGGAAATTCGGGATCTCAGGGAGCCCAGGGTGACACGGGACCCGCTGGGCCAAACGGATCACCCGGGAATGCCGGGCCGCAGGGAGCGAAGGGATTCTCAGGTTCTCCTGGGTTGACGGGTCCCCTCGGGGCGACTGGACCGGCAGGTCCGGCTGGAAACAATGGCGCTCCTGGTCTCGCAGGGACTCCTGGAACAGCTGGGTCTCCGGGATTTTCCGGTTCTCCAGGAGCTCAAGGGCAGCCAGGGCAGCCGGGTTTCGCCGGCAACCCTGGGGGACCTGGGACTCAAGGACCACAAGGACAACCGGGATCTCAAGGACCAGCTGGAGGTCCGGGCAACGCAGGAACCCCGGGCACACCTGGGACAGTGGGGGCTCCAGGACCTCAGGGCGCGACAGGATTCTCTGGACCGGCAGGCGGTCCTGGAGCACAAGGACCCTCCGGATCTCTCGGACCAAGCGGACCGTCCGGACCCTCTGGACCTCAGGGACCGTCCGGAGCGCCTGGAACTCCAGGATTTTCGGGATCAGTTGGACCTGCCGGTCCGGCTGGTCCAGCTGGACCATCTGGTGCGCCGGGAAATCCAGGTTCTCAGGGAGGTCCTGGCGCCAACGGTCTTCCAGGTCCTCAGGGCTCTCCAGGCCCGTCCGGTGCTCAGGGATTCTCCGGTTCCGCTGGAGCCCCCGGTTTAGCCGGCCCGGCCGGACCCACAGGACCAGTTGGGACACCCGGAACTCCCGGATCAATCGGTGTTCCCGGACAGTCGGGAACTCCAGGACAACAGGGATTTACCGGCTCTTCCGGACCATCAGGGTCTCCGGGCAACAAGGGTTCTGTCGGCAATCCCGGGGGTCCGGGTAATCAGGGCTCGATTGGCGCTCCGGGACCAGCCGGATCTCCTGGAGGTCAGGGATCCTCTGGATCCGCTGGGGCACCGGGAGATACTGGTCCATCGGGACCAATTGGAAACTCTGGTACCGCAGGAACACCGGGATCACAGGGCGCAACCGGATCGACAGGATTCGCTGGTAACCCTGGAAGTCCAGGGGCAGCAGGGCCGGTCGGCAGTCCGGGAACTCCGGGACAGGCCGGAGCGAACGGTCAGAACGGAAGTCCAGGCACCAGCGGGGCACCAGGTCCTGCGGGTCCTTCGGGAGCAGCGGGCAATCCAGGGTCCCAGGGTCCGGTAGGTCCTCTGGGCCCGACTGGACCCTCTGGTACACCCGGAAATCCCGGCGCTGCTGGAAACCCAGGTTCCCAGGGTTCTCAAGGAAACCAGGGTCAACAAGGACAGCAGGGTGCTACAGGAGCCTCAGGACCAGCTGGTCCTGTGGGCGGAAATGGTAATCTTGGCGCACCTGGTCTCAACGGGCAACCAGGACCTCAAGGACCACAAGGTCCTCAGGGTCCTTCGGGCACGCCTGGATTCTCCGGAGCGCCGGGTGCCCCGGGAGACACTGGATCAAGTGGTCCTGCGGGAACGAACGGATCTCCAGGACCCGCGGGCGTGTCCGGAGCGAGCGGACCCGCTGGGGCACCTGGCCCCAAAGGTACGGCGGGTAATCCAGGGTCACCGGGTACACCCGGAGCAAATGGATCGCCCGGACCGAGTGGCACAGCGGGAAATCAGGGCGCGTCTGGACTACCTGGAAATGCCGGTCAGCCGGGGACTCCTGGACCTAACGGCACCCCGGGGACAAATGGAGCGCAGGGAGCCACTGGATCGGCGGGGGCACCGGGCAATCCTGGCACACCAGGCGCTCAGGGATTCCCAGGGGTGCAGGGTCAGCAGGGTCCGTCAGGTTCGTCCGGTACTCCGGGGTCTGCCGGGTTACCGGGATCTCAGGGACCCTCGGGTCCTAATGGTGCTCCAGGGACTCCGGGACAGCTTGGGGCATCAGGGGCACCTGGACCTGCTGGCTCAAATGGAAGTCCCGGAGCAACTGGAGCGACTGGTTCCTCTGGACCCGCAGGTCCGGCTGGTCTGAACGGACAGCAAGGAACTCCGGGTACTTCCGGATCTGTGGGATTTGCCGGAGCACCCGGACCCGTCGGACAGCCCGGGGGTCAGGGAGTGCAGGGACTGCCTGGAGGCAGTGGCAGTACGGGATCCACGGGTCCGTCTGGAGTTGTTGGACTTCCGGGACCTTCTGGCGGCGTGGGAGGTCCTGGACCACTTGGGCCTGCAGGGCCCAATGGCGCCCCGGGACCGGCCGGAGCACCCGGAGACACCGGCTTCACTGGCGGCTCGGGATCGCTGGGACCTGCGGGACCCGTCGGACTTCCGGGCACAAACGGCAGTCCGGGAGGTCCTGGAGTGGTTGGAGCTCCTGGTCCTAACGGAGCACAGGGACTCGGTGGTTCACAAGGTCAACCCGGGCCAAACGGAGCGACTGGGTTCCCGGGATCCCAGGGAGTGACGGGTCCACTCGGACCTGCCGGATCTCCTGGATCTGCGGGATCACCTGGAGTGAACGGTCTGCCCGGAGGTTCCGGAGGAACTGGTCCAGCTGGAAGTCCTGGAAATCAGGGTCAACAAGGACCCCAGGGACCGTCTGGTCCGCAGGGATCGAACGGACCCGCGGGAGCTCCTGGAAACAAAGGATCCCAAGGAAATCCTGGGACCCCAGGAAACAGTGGTTCTCCAGGTTCGCAGGGAGCTCAGGGCTCGGCAGGTGCGACAGGATTCACGGGTGCCTCTGGACCCTCGGGTCCATCTGGCACGAACGGTGCCCCTGGAGACACCGGGTTCTCTGGTCCGGCGGGCTCACCAGGCCAGTCAGGGTCAGTAGGATCTCCGGGGGTTGTAGGACCCACCGGTCCAACCGGTCAGCCTGGAAACATTGGTCCATCTGGACCCCAAGGGTCCCCAGGACCCAGCGGGGTGCTGGGAGCTCCTGGAGATACTGGTTCATCAGGGCCAGCCGGCCCAATTGGTCCAATTGGACCCCAGGGACCGCAAGGTGTGCAGGGTGGGACTGGACCTCTTGGACCTAGTGGTCCTACCGGGAACAATGGACTACCAGGGTTCTCGGGAGCTCCAGGTGACACGGGTAGTACTGGCAATGCAGGGCCGTTAGGTCCCGTTGGTCCTAGCGGTCCTGGTGGTGACAGAGGACCAGCCGGAGGACCAGGAGCCCCGGGAATTTCTGGAACGCCGGGATCTCAGGGCCCACAGGGTCCGAACGGTCCGCAGGGACCCGCTGGGTCGACCGGTGCATCAGGGAACCCTGGAGCGAGCGGGGCAAACGGAAATCCAGGGCAGCCGGGCTTCCAGGGAGCGCAGGGATCCCCCGGACCTCAGGGACCTACAGGATCTCCAGGACCTAACGGCGCGACAGGCAATAGCGGTGCTAATGGAAACCCTGGCACACAAGGACCGCAGGGTCCCAAAGGCAACGCTGGACCGGGAGGTGCCCCGGGTCCCGCCGGGTCTCTTGGTCCGGCCGGAGTCCCGGGTAATCCTGGTAATCCAGGTCTGCAGGGTCCTCAGGGAATAGGTCCTCAGGGTTCTACTGGACAGCCTGGTCCTGCGGGAACTCCCGGAACTCCGGGGGTGCAGGGAGCTAGTGGATTGGCGGGTCCCAGTGGTCCGACTGGAAATGTTGGTCAACCTGGGGCTGTTGGGACTCCAGGGGTGTCTGGTCCTAAAGGACCCACTGGGTCTGTCGGCAATCAAGGACAGTCCGGGTCACCCGGTACACCCGGATCCCAGGGAGGCACCGGTGCTCCCGGAAATGCAGGATCGATCGGAAATCCGGGGGCGCAGGGTGCTCCGGGTGACATAGGATCATCAGGCAATCCCGGTGGGATCGGTTCACCTGGTGGGGCTGGGAACCCTGGATCTCCCGGACCTCAAGGACCTCAGGGACCTTCAGGAGTCCAGGGGTCCGTTGGTGGACCTGGAGCAGTTGGAAGCGTAGGACCAGCAGGTCCAACAGGACCCAATGGTTCACCAGGGCCAGCAGGAAATCAAGGTCCATCTGGGGCTAAAGGTCAACTTGGGCCATCTGGACCTCAGGGGTCTGTGGGAAATGTTGGTGCCGTGGGAGCTCCAGGTGGTCCTGGGAACCAAGGTGCTCAGGGATCTTCCGGCTCACCTGGACCTGCTGGTCCAGTTGGACCTTCGGGTTCTCCAGGAACTCCTGGACAGAACGGGCCAGTCGGTGCAACTGGGTTCCCCGGAAATGCCGGACAACCGGGACTTCCCGGAAATCAAGGATCCACCGGATCCACGGGACCAAACGGAGGATCAGGAAGCCTGGGACAGCCCGGATCAGTGGGACAGCCGGGAACACCGGGTTCCCCAGGAGGTAACGGACAGCCTGGAGTGGCGGGTCCAAGTGGGCCGTCTGGCAGTCCGGGGTCGCGGGGTACAACCGGAGCGACTGGAGGGTCTGGACCTCAGGGACCCGTTGGACAACCAGGACCAAATGGAACTCCCGGATCAATCGGACCTCCTGGTTCTATCGGACCGGTCGGACAGTCCGGGGTACTAGGTCCTTCAGGAACTCCCGGAACGGCCGGACAGCCTGGGAACCCTGGTTCTGCGGGTAATCCTGGTCAACAGGGGGCTCCAGGGACGAACGGAAACCCTGGTGCGCAAGGGTCAACCGGACCAGCGGGCAACCTCGGACCGTCAGGAGGTCCTGGCGTCCAAGGACAGCCTGGACCTGCCGGACCCTCCGGACTTCAAGGACCTCAGGGCTCAACTGGACCGTCTGGAGCCAAGGGGACCGTGGGATCATCAGGCACTCCAGGTTCCCCTGGTGCGCCAGGATTTAGTGGCTCCCCCGGAAACGCGGGATCTCCAGGACCGCAAGGTCAAGCCGGATCTAACGGACCTCAAGGTTTCACGGGGGCCTCGGGACCCAGCGGTCAGCCTGGAGACACGGGATCGAGCGGACCCGCGGGTCCCCTGGGTGCGCCAGGATTTGCCGGAGCTCCGGGCGCTAACGGAGCTGCTGGGACTCCCGGCTCACCGGGTGCCAGTGGAAGTCCTGGCCCAGCTGGAACGCCTGGAGCAACCGGAGCATCCGGACCAACTGGAGGGATTGGTGGACCAGGTGCTCCTGGACCTCAAGGACTGCAGGGACCTCAGGGAGCGGCGGGAGGAACGGGATTGCCAGGAGACACAGGTAGTTCTGGAACACCGGGAACGGCTGGTAACCCAGGACAGCCAGGAGCAATTGGATCACCTGGTCCAGCTGGAAGCGTGGGAGGGTCAGGAGCTCCTGGAAATGCGGGACCTCAAGGAAACATCGGAAACGCTGGCCCTGCTGGAGCACCCGGTGCACCTGGAAGTTCCGGAACCCCGGGAACTGTCGGGTCGCCCGGACCACAAGGATTCACCGGCGGCACTGGACCCGCCGGACCCCTCGGTACTCCAGGGAACACTGGATCATCTGGGGGTCAGGGACCCCAGGGTCCTCAAGGGGCTAGCGGCTCTCCTGGAAATAACGGAAGTCCTGGGTCTCCGGGACCCGCAGGACCAACCGGTCCTTTGGGCGCCCCGGGATCTTCCGGGATTGTCGGACTCCCTGGCGACACCGGAAGTTCCGGAACACCGGGAGGAACGGGACAGCCCGGACCGGCGGGACCAAGTGGCACTCCTGGAAACTCTGGAGCGAACGGACCATCAGGTTCTCCGGGAGCGCAGGGTGCTCCTGGTACTCAAGGTAATCCCGGAAACCCTGGAAATCAGGGACCTGTTGGACCCTCTGGGGCGCCTGGGTCTCCGGGGACGCCCGGTACTCCGGGAAGTCTTGGTCCCTCTGGCAGTCCGGGTTCTCCTGGTCCTGCTGGAGGTCCGGGACCGCTAGGTCCTCAGGGACAATCTGGAGCAAACGGAGCACCTGGCACAGCTGGGCCTGCCGGAGCAACTGGATTCTCGGGTCCTGTGGGATCTCCTGGATCAAGCGGTTCACCCGGACCTAACGGGCCGGTCGGGGCTCAAGGACCTTCAGGAGCTCAAGGGACGCCAGGTTCCAGCGGAGCTGTCGGACAGCCCGGGACACCTGGATCACCTGGAAATCCTGGAGCCAGTGGTTTCCCCGGACCAATAGGAGGCGTGGGATTCACCGGACCGGCTGGCGGGACTGGACCGAGTGGTGCTGTCGGTGGAACGGGAACTCCTGGTCAGATCGGAGTCGTCGGAGGTCCTGGAGCGACCGGCTTTCCAGGTCCACAGGGACCGAACGGCCAGCAGGGTGGATCAGGAGCGCCAGGATCTGTGGGAACTCCGGGTCCTGCCGGTCCAGCGGGACCTACCGGACAATCCGGATCACCAGGGAACCCTGGCGCACAAGGACCCAGCGGATCTCCAGGACCTTTGGGACCTCTGGGTCCTCAGGGTCAACAAGGATCGCCAGGACCAGCCGGACCATCCGGCACGCCGGGAAATGCCGGACCCAATGGAAACCAGGGAGCGGCGGGTTCCCCCGGAAGTCCGGGTAATGCCGGACCTCAGGGGACAGTGGGTGCTACCGGGGCGACGGGACCCGCGGGCAATGTGGGCAACTCGGGCAGTCCGGGGGTGAACGGAGCCCCGGGCACTGTCGGCTCAACTGGCGCACCTGGTACCCCAGGTAATGCCGGTACACCTGGCACACCTGGTTCTGCTGGTGTGAGTGGATCTGTTGGGGCGACCGGAAGCAGTGGACCTGCTGGTCCTGCTGGTCCCATCGGAGCTCCTGGAAACAACGGTCAGCCTGGGTCCCAAGGACAATCTGGAGCACTTGGCGCTCCTGGTCCTAACGGGTCTCCAGGCACTCCGGGAGCACAAGGCACGCCGGGAAGTGCTGGACCCGCTGGGTCCACGGGTGGTACAGGACCTTCAGGACAGCAAGGGTCGCAGGGTCCTCAGGGACCCAAGGGCTTCTCAGGGTCTCCTGGTACACCAGGACCTGCTGGAAATCCGGGCAACCCGGGAGCTCAGGGTCCTCTAGGACCATCGGGAACTGCCGGAACTCCAGGACCAGCGGGGGGTACTGGGGCTAGTGGGCAGCCGGGAACCCCAGGCAGTCAAGGACCTCTTGGCCAGCCAGGACCAAACGGAGCTGCGGGAGCAAGTGGAACCCCTGGCTCCCCAGGAACTCAAGGCTCTACTGGGGGTACGGGACCCTCGGGATCAGCTGGTTCAATCGGAAACCCTGGAGTGTCCGGCATCAATGGACTTCCTGGTCCGGCCGGCAGTCCAGGACAACAAGGATCCGCGGGAGCTCCTGGTTCCCCCGGATCGGCTGGTAATCCAGGCACCGCCGGCCTACCAGGTCAGCCTGGTTCCCCAGGAAACGCAGGACCTGCCGGCTCTCAGGGTGGGACTGGATTTACCGGCACACCCGGAGGATTGGGAAATACCGGCCCGAGCGGTAACCCGGGACAGCCGGGAACAGCCGGTGTCAGCGGAGTAGCGGGCCCACCTGGAAGCGCAGGACCTGCTGGAAATCAGGGAAATCCTGGTGCCCAAGGCGCTCAGGGAGGTAGTGGATTCACCGGTGGTACTGGTCCAGCCGGACCCTCGGGAAATCCCGGCCAACCCGGACCAGCGGGTCCCTTGGGTCAACCAGGAACGAATGGAAATCCCGGAGGTACCGGAAATACAGGCCCGGCTGGTAATCCCGGCTCACCGGGAAATCCAGGAAGTATCGGTCCGGTCGGTTCGCCGGGACTCAACGGTCAGACCGGAAGTAGTGGAAACACCGGATCTCCCGGACCCTCGGGACCTTCGGGAGCGCCCGGGGACGCCGGGGCTAGCGGACCTGCAGGACCCTCCGGACCATTGGGACCTGCCGGAAATCCTGGCCAGCCTGGAGCGCAAGGACCTCAGGGACCCCTTGGTGCTCAGGGTTTTACTGGATCGACGGGAACACCCGGCTTTGCGGGTCCGGTTGGTTCTCCAGGACAGTCAGGAGTTCCAGGAGCTGCAGGGAATCCCGGCACACAGGGCGGACCTGGTCCTGCGGGAAATGCAGGCTCACCAGGATCAGCTGGACCGCAGGGTCCTAGCGGAGCACTGGGACAGCCTGGAGACACGGGAGCGACTGGATTTGCTGGTTCGAACGGAGGTCTTGGGGCCCCTGGAATTGCGGGAGGTACTGGACTCCCTGGTCAGGTTGGAGCAACTGGAGCAACCGGAGTGACCGGAAATGCTGGACCGAACGGAAATCCAGGCTCAGCGGGATTGCAGGGAGCACCGGGAGACACGGGATCGTCAGGAACTGCCGGACAGCAGGGACCTTCAGGTCCTATCGGCTCTCCGGGCAATGCAGGACTTCCAGGTACCTCAGGTACGCCTGGGAATCCCGGATCTGCCGGTGCCAGTGGTTCTCCAGGTCCAGTTGGACAGGTTGGACCAAACGGGACTCCTGGAACAAGTGGTTCTCCAGGTCCTCAGGGATCACCAGGACCCGCAGGAGCTTCCGGAGTCCCCGGGACACCGGGATCAATTGGTCCTGTGGGGTCACAAGGTGCAACCGGATTTACTGGTCAGCAGGGATCAAGTGGCCCGAGTGGGAATCCCGGTACTCAGGGTCCTAGCGGCGCACCTGGCGTGACTGGACTCAACGGCAGTCCGGGGTCAACGGGTGCAACAGGAAACCCGGGAACAGCTGGTACACCAGGATCGGCAGGAAATCTCGGTCCCAGTGGGTCTCCTGGTCCAGCGGGTAACCCTGGATCTCCCGGAAACCCAGGATCCCCTGGGTTGCAAGGACCAACGGGACCGCTAGGTGCTCCGGGACCTGCTGGTCCGAGTGGTGTTGTGGGTGTTACCGGTGTTTCAGGGGTGGCCGGTAATGCGGGTAATCCAGGTCAGCCCGGCGCTCAGGGTGGTCAGGGATTCACCGGTGGTACCGGAACTAGCGGACCTACTGGACAACCAGGTCCGGCTGGCGCCAATGGTAATCCTGGACCATCCGGATCCGTGGGACCGATCGGCGCTCCAGGTGCTGTGGGAACCCCCGGGACAGCCGGTGCACCTGGACAGCAAGGCCAGGCGGGTCCCTCGGGTGCAGCAGGAACTCCTGGTACCCCAGGCAGTCAGGGTGCTACTGGTTTCACGGGACCAGGTGGTTCCTCCGGGGCTCCAGGCCCTGCCGGTCCGGCTGGGGCAAACGGTCCAGCGGGAGCTAGTGGTACGGCGGGAGGAACGGGGGCGACGGGACCTCAGGGTCCCTCCGGATCTGTCGGCGGTGTCGGTGTGAATGGACAGCCAGGTGGACCTGGGCCGGCGGGAAATCCAGGACAGAAAGGAAGTCAAGGATCTCCCGGGCCTCAGGGACCCGCTGGGACAGCAGGACAACCTGGCAGCTTGGGACCCGCGGGACCGACTGGAAATCCAGGGTCCCCAGGACCGCAGGGTAGCGTGGGAGCAGCTGGTGACACCGGATCTTCAGGGTTTGCCGGACCATCTGGCTCTCCAGGACTGCCGGGATCACCTGGAGCTAGCGGAGCTGCTGGTCCTCAAGGATCCAACGGGGGTGCCGGAGCGACTGGATTCACCGGTCCATCCGGACCCAGCGGAAGTCCAGGACCTGCCGGACCTATCGGCAACGTCGGAGCTCCGGGTGGTCCTGGACTCTCGGGAGCCGCTGGTGCACCGGGTTCACCTGGAAGTGGGGGCGATACTGGTTATACCGGAGTGGCTGGACCAAACGGTGCCCCCGGAAATCAGGGCCCTTCAGGACCGCAAGGATCCATAGGAGGTGTCGGCCAGTCAGGAACTCCTGGAACTGCTGGGGCCCCTGGCCCAAGTGGTTCACCAGGGGGTGTTGGCCCAGCCGGGTCTCAGGGAGCCACAGGACCTCAGGGCAGCGCCGGGGCTACCGGACTAATTGGTCCGACGGGACCCTCCGGCACACCTGGGTCTGCAGGACCGGTGGGAGCTCCGGGGGCAAATGGAGCGAACGGACCACAGGGAGGAACTGGATTCACAGGACCTCAGGGTGCAGCAGGTTCGTCAGGGGGACAGGGACCAAGTGGAGCGGTCGGACCGGCTGGAAACTCTGGAACACCGGGTACACCGGGAACGCTCGGAGCCCCCGGTCTGCCCGGGACTCCTGGAGCCGCTGGAAGCGCTGGATCGACTGGTCAACCAGGACCCAACGGCGCCACCGGACTTCCAGGACCAGCAGGACCCAACGGTTCTCCCGGGCCTAACGGCAATCCAGGGAACGCGGGCAACCCAGGAACCCAGGGACTCTCTGGATCCCAGGGTACGCCGGGGTCTACCGGAGCAACGGGACCGCAAGGGCCGTCTGGCCCTCTAGGACCCAAAGGACCTACAGGATCTTCTGGAGGTCCAGGAGCAGCAGGACCTCAAGGTCCTCCTGGGTCACAACAGGGTCCTCAGGGAAATCAAGGGCAGGGTGGACTGCAAGGTACTGTTGGAGTGATCGGACCCGCTGGTCCTGCTGGTTCAACCGGATCGACTGGTCTAGCCGGTCAACCTGGAGCACCAGGACCTCAGGGAGTCCCAGGGTCAGCTGGTACACAAGGAACTCCCGGACCTTCGGGAACTCCGGGAGCAATCGGTAATCCTGGAAGTCAGGGCAGCGCCGGACAGCCGGGACCAAGTGGAACTCCTGGTTCTGCAGGGTCTCCAGGACCGTTAGGACCCCCTGGAGCTATTGGACAAATCGGAGTCCAGGGTCCGTCAGGGCGAACTGGTGCCACGGGTAACTCTGGATCCCCAGGACCCCTCGGACAGCCGGGAGCGGTCGGTATCTTGGGACCAGCGGGCGCTACTGGCACGCCTGGAAACGCGGGACAACCGGGCTCGAACGGCCCACAAGGACCCCAGGGTACCCAAGGAGGTACGGGCCCCACAGGGGCACCAGGGTCGGCCGGAAATAACGGTTCCCCTGGAGGTCCGGGGGCTAATGGCGCTATCGGGCCGGGCGGTGTGGCGGGAGTTGCCGGACCAGCAGGACCAGCTGGTCCCTCTGGGTCTCCAGGACCGAGCGGAAGTCCCGGACCACAGGGAGGAACTGGATCGACAGGAACTCCTGGACTGCTGGGTAATCCGGGATCCGCTGGACCAAACGGACAGCCGGGACCAAACGGGATACCAGGAACTGCTGGATCCCCCGGACCACAAGGTCAGCCTGGAGGTCCTGGACAACAGGGAACTCCTGGAATCACCGGCTCTCCTGGAGACACCGGATCTTCCGGTGCCGTGGGACCGAACGGATCCCCGGGATCTCCCGGACCCGCTGGTCCTAGCGGCACACAGGGAACCCCTGGATCTACCGGGGCATCAGGATCTCCAGGGAACCCGGGATCTCAGGGAGCCCCGGGAGGACAAGGCGCCACTGGAAGCGTGGGAGCGCCCGGAGGAAGTGGTGCTCAGGGACCTGCCGGAAATAGAGGACAGCAGGGTCCGCAGGGTCCAACGGGATCTATCGGCCAGCCGGGAGTGACTGGGGGCGCGGGGTCCACTGGTTCCACAGGGCAGCCTGGAACACAGGGACCACAGGGTCCGGTTGGAAGTACAGGTCCTGCTGGTAACGCAGGACCTTTAGGACCTGTTGGTAACTCAGGAGCACCTGGAGGTCAGGGAGACACTGGAGGACAAGGAAACACGGGAGCGCCTGGTCCCGCTGGTAATCCTGGCAGTCCAGGAAATGCGGGTACACCAGGACAACCAGGACCCGTCGGCTCACCGGGAGCAAACGGGTTCACGGGGTCGACTGGGTCTCCGGGACCTCAGGGTCCTATCGGCCCGAACGGGTTGGCTGGCCCCGCGGGATTTCCGGGGTCGCAGGGAAGTGTCGGACAGCCGGGAGTTCAAGGACAGTCTGGTGTGACAGGACTTTCTGGATCTCCTGGAGCGACAGGAGGAACAGGTTTGCCAGGACCCGCCGGACCGCTGGGACCGAATGGAGGACCAGGTCCTGCTGGAACTATCGGCGCCATTGGACCTGCGGGCGCACCGGGACCATCGGGCAGTGTGGGACAGCAGGGCAGCCAGGGAGCCAACGGTATTTCCGGTCCGGCCGGTCCATCTGGCCCGGTCGGGGCTCCAGGACCCAACGGCCCGGCCGGTCAGCCTGGTCCTCTCGGTCAGATCGGAGACCCCGGCACGGCTGGTCCTGCGGGCACCCCCGGGGGCACCGGTAACACCGGACTACCTGGACCCTCGGGACAGTCTGGCAGTAACGGAGCGCCGGGAGCAACTGGTGGAACTGGGACCACGGGACCCTCTGGTCCGTCTGGGGCTCCGGGCAACCAAGGACTGGCCGGCAGTCAGGGAGCAACTGGAGCGACGGGATCGTCTGGAAGTTCAGGTCCCAGCGGACCTACGGGTCAAACTGGATTGGCTGGAGCTACTGGCCCCGCTGGTGGTCCTGGTCCGAATGGTCCCAATGGACAGCCTGGCACAGCGGGCGTTAATGGTCCTGCTGGAGCAACTGGTGCTTCCGGCGCCGCCGGTCTCCAGGGACCCCTCGGGGCCCCGGGACCCGCTGGTCCTTCCGGAAGTATCGGCCCCGCTGGTCAGTTAGGACCTCCAGGACCAGTTGGTCCAGCGGGTCCTATCGGCGGGGCTGGAGATAAGGGTCCTACGGGAGCGGCGGGACAATCAGGTGGAGCGGGACCATCAGGACCTCAGGGAGCTATGGGACCCGCTGGAGGGACAGGGGCCACGGGTCCTGCAGGGCCTGCGGGTCCTCAGGGAAACAACGGACCTGTGGGTCCGTCCGGAGCTCCCGGACCCGGTGGAGACACAGGACCAACTGGAGCAGTAGGTGCTATCGGGTCCGCTGGCTCAGCAGGAGCGCCAGGTGCTCAGGGTTCAACCGGTGCAAGTGGATCGAGTGGACCGGCGGGTCCGAATGGAGCCCCGGGAGCAGCCGGAGTGCCGGGGTCGGCCGGGTCGACGGGATTTACGGGAGCCGCGGGGGCTCTGGGACCGGCTGGGTCCACAGGGCCTGCGGGTCCGATAGGTGCCCCGGGATCACAAGGACTGTCTGGGGCGACTGGAAACAGTGGCGGTCCTGGTAATGCTGGCGCACCTGGTCTGGCTGGATTGGCTGGACCCACGGGAACGCCCGGCCCCCAGGGTCCACAAGGCCCCCAGGGTTCAGTAGGGGTCCCGGGTCAGAACGGTCAGCCGGGACTGAGCGGAACTTCGGGAGCTCTAGGGAGGACTGGAGCTACCGGGGGGACCGGCCCTGGCGGAGTGCAGGGACCACCCGGGGGTCCTGGAGTCCAGGGGCCGCAGGGAGTGAACGGAACTGCGGGGGGACCTGGAGCCACCGGACAGCCTGGAACTATCGGAGTTAGCGGAATGATCGGCCCTGCTGGCCAGCCGGGACCAAACGGGTTCCCGGGACCTCTGGGAACTTCCGGTATTACCGGGATCGTCGGTGTGTCGGGGGTCAGTGGTTCAACAGGGGCGACCGGCTCATCAGGAGGCCCCGGGGCTACGGGCCCCGCTGGGTTCCAGGGCGGAGTTGGGGCGCCTGGCCCTGTGGGTCCTGCAGGGGGTCCTGGTCAGCCGGGAGTGCAGGGACAAGCAGGACCTCAGGGATTCCGTGGCTTAACTGGAGCGACCGGGTTTACAGGACCTGGCGGTCCAACCGGCCAGGCTGGACCAATAGGATCGCAGGGACCGATCGGACCCAGTGGACCGGTGGGAAATTCAGGGGCCCAGGGACCTCAGGGTCACCAGGGGGCTCAGGGAGTGGCTGGAATCACCGGGATAGCGGGATCAGTGGGTCCGTCCGGAAGTCCTGGTAATGCGGGAGCGCCCGGACCGAACGGTCGACCTGGAGTGAGTGGAACGATCGGTAACGCTGGACAGCCGGGTCCGGTTGGGCAGGCTGGACAGCCGGGCCCGTCCGGCTCTCCCGGCATAGCCGGTCCCCTGGGAGGCGCTGGAAACACGGGTGGTTCAGGAAGTCCCGGACAGATCGGCATTGTCGGCCCACAGGGTTTCCGTGGTATAACCGGCGCAACCGGCCAGCAAGGAGTCCAGGGGTCACTGGGTGCAACTGGAAACACGGGAAGCATTGGCGCCGTTGGAGGGCCCGGGAGTACCGGTCCGCCGGGTCAGAACGGTCAGCCTGGACTGAGTGGAGCACCTGGTAACTCCGGGTCAACGGGTCCTGCTGGACCTGCCGGCCCCATTGGTCCAGTCGGACCACAGGGGTTGACCGGAGAGATTGGACTGCCAGGAGTGACCGGTGGAACGGGAGTGCAAGGACAGGCAGGTGTGAATGGGCAGCCAGGTCCATCGGGTCCGTCTGGTATACCGGGACCCAGTGGTACGCAGGGTCCTCCAGGTGGTCCGGGAGCAGTCGGAGTTCAAGGTCAACCAGGAGCCACCGGAGGTCCTGGCAATCCGGGACCCGTTGGACAAACGGGATTCCCGGGAGCACAGGGAAATGTTGGGAACCGAGGGCTGACTGGAGCTACGGGATTGAATGGAGCTCCTGGACAAAGTGGCGTCCAAGGTGTGTCCGGTGTTCCTGGAGGAGCGGGTGCGACGGGAGGACCAGGAGGGGCCGGGGTCCAGGGACCGCAGGGAGTGAACGGACAGCCCGGAGCGACGGGTAATACCGGGTCGGCTGGAGTGTCCGGTGGGCCCGGACCTCAGGGACTGCAGGGAGCACCCGGCCAGCAGGGAAACGCCGGGCCCCAGGGAGACACGGGACCCGCGGGTCAGCCGGGCCCCCAGGGTGTCGGCATTCCCGGCCCCGTCGGGCCACCCGGAGGAATTGGCGCGAACGGAACTGTGGGCGGAACCGGTTACACTGGACCACAAGGACCTCCAGGAGGTATCGGTGCCTCAGGCGCCACCGGACTCCAGGGTCCGATAGGTCCACCTGGAGGACTGGGTCCCCTCGGACCTCTCGGACCAACTGGACGCACTGGAGCGACCGGCATCGTTGGACCGTCTGGCACTCCGGGGGCCGCAGGACAGCCTGGAAACAGAGGTCCCACCGGGGCGACGGGGTTGAACGGAACAGCGGGCCCGGCTGGACCATCAGGGGCCGCGGGAGTTCCTGGTCCCGTGGGTAATACTGGATTCACAGGACCCAAAGGTCCGCAAGGAGGCGTTGGTCCCGCTGGACCAGCCGGGTTGCCCGGTTCGACAGGAAACACCGGTACATCTGGAGGTCCCGGTGGAATTGGACTTCCGGGAACAAGTGGTCTGCAAGGTCCGCCAGGAGACACAGGCACGACAGGTGCGTCAGGACCATCGGGTGCTCTGGGGTTCCTCGGTGCACCCGGACCGGTTGGGCCGCGCGGCCTAACAGGTGCGACAGGCACAACAGGTCTGAATGGTCCCCTGGGGCAGGTTGGTCCTCCGGGGGCTACCGGTGGAACTGGATTACTTGGACCACCCGGTCCTCTTGGACCCATTGGTCCTTCTGGTCCATTAGGACCGCCAGGGCCAGCAGGGGGGACGGGATTCACGGGTCCTGCGGGACCTGTTGGGCCCAATGGTCAGCCTGGTCCTGCGGGTTCGACTGGGCCAGCTGGACCCATTGGTCCTGTTGGTTTTGCGGGAAACAACGGAAACTTCGGAGTGGTTGGCTTGGCCGGAATACCGGGTCAAACAGGCGGAACAGGACCGATTGGGTCCAATGGACCTGCCGGTTCGTTTGGTCCTCCCGGAGCGCCTGGTCCGGCCGGAAATACGGGATCGTCTGGCTTCCAGGGACCTCCCGGAGCACTGGGTCCACCCGGACTGCCAGGTGGTAGTGGCGCAACTGGACTTCAAGGACCGGCTGGATCGTTCGGGCCGCCAGGACCTCTCGGGAACCCCGGAAACACTGGCTCCACCGGACCTCCGGGACCCGTCGGACCGCAGGGATTCGCCGGAGTGATTGGTCCTGCCGGGCCTATCGGACCAAATGGTGGCCCTGGAAATACCGGACCAATCGGGCCAATAGGTCCAGTGGGGGTGGCTGGACCTTTCGGTCCCCTTGGACTCCCCGGACCGCTCGGACCCATCGGACCGTACGGACCTCTGGGACCAATCGGTGCCGCCGGCATAGCTGGTCCTGTCGGCTACACAGGACCCGTCGGGTCTCCAGGGTTCACCGGACCCTCAGGGTACACCGGGTCTACTGGTGGTACAGGCCCGGCCGGGCCGCCCGGTCAGGTGGGACCGGCTGGGTCCCGGGGACCTGTAGGTGGAAATGGTTTTACCGGACCGACGGGAGCGACGGGATACACGGGACCGAACGGAGCGACGGGACCTGTGGGAGGAACCGGGTCGACCGGTGTGGCGGGTCCCGTTGGACTTCAGGGCTCCATCGGGCAGCAGGGATCTCCGGGTCAGCCGGGATTTACCGGCCCCTCAGGAACACCGGGTAGTGAGGGATTTACAGGGTCGACCGGGTCCACGGGTCCGTCCGGAGTACAGGGCGGCTACGGAGCGCCCGGAGCGACCGGCTACACCGGAAATAACGGAATTATCGGAGTGAACGGACAGTTCGGCTGGACCGGTCCTCCTGGATCCACCGGACCTCCAGGTTCTGCGGGTGGTCCGGGTCAGCAGGGTCCTCAGGGATACGTCGGGTTCACCGGACCTCAGGGCAGCACGGGAGCTGCCGGAGCGACAGGATCCACTGGCTACACAGGATACACAGGATTCGACGGACAGCAGGGTGCGCAGGGACCTCCGGGCCAGGCCGGCCCTGTGGGAGCCTCGGCGCTCGCGCAATCTGGGTCACTGAGTGTCGACAACTCGGTGGAAGTCTCGCAACTCACGGGCGGTGTTCAGCTACTCGTCTACGGCATGGTAGTCTGGCTGGGCGTCATCACTGCCACGTCCGTCATAGTCTTCGCCACCGTCCAGCGGCGCCTGTCCCGCGCCTCACAGGCCCTCGACGAGTTCGAGGCCGGCTCCGTCTCATCCGCCTCGAGCGTGACGCGCCGCTCGGCGCCCAGCGGGCTGCGCAAGCGCTACGGGCCTGTGGCGCCCGTGCACCAGCCGGGCCGGACGGACGTGCGGCACAGCGCGCGGCTCGGCTCGGGCGGCAGCGCAGTCGATCACCTCGGGCTGCCCACGTCAGCCTGCTAGTGACAGCCTGTAGCGTAACCTGCTAGCAGCGGCGTGCTGCAGCCTAGCGTGTTAGCAGCGGCCTGCAGCGCAGCGTGCTAGTGACGGCCTGCAGCGCAGCGTGCTAGCGGCGATTTGGTACATGGTGCGATATATTGTTGTTAGCTCGTGTCTACGCGCAGTTCGTGCTGCCGCGTTGTGTTATTTGTTATACGATAAAGCACTTAACACATCAACGTATTTAGTCTGAGTTTAACTGCTACCAACGCATATCGCAAGAACTTAGAGTTGCACCGGAGTTTTAATTCGCCACCGCCTCGCTCAGTTCCGCCTACCTCAATACGCCACTCCCACCGCCCGCGGCATGTTCGTTACGGTCACGTGATGTCGTCTGCTAGTGGTGTCACGTGACGACAATTTCGCGCCACAGAATAGCGTCGCTTGGCGTTGTGGTGAGAGATGCAGCCCAGCTGCGTTTGACGCTGCAAGTCTTTCGTTAATACAGTGATAGTAGGTTATGACAACGTGATAGTAGAGAACAGGAACAGCTTCTGTTGCTGCTGTTGTTACTGTTTTTGTTTTTGCCGCGTCGCTAACATCGTCTCTCCATGACGTCCGCTTTATCGTTCGCGTTGTTCCAAACTCCTCGTTCTGTCAGCTTCACTTTCACACTAAGACAAATTCGCTAACGCAGTTAAGCTCAATGTAAATATAGTTGCGTTACGTGGTGCAAATACAACGAGGCTTGTAACAAGTGTTCTCTACAAACATCGCTCTGTTGGGATTAGTGACAGAAACCAGGACTGTTCAACGCATTGGTTAGCATTGTGATGTTGAAACCTTCGCAAGATGGCCAACTATCTCGAACCAAAGTCCTTCAGTATAAGGAACATATTTTGGCGGGAATTCTGGGATATTGGTGCTCTCATTCATTTTCACTACCGATTTTATTCGCACGTGTTGCTATGTGTAAAGTTTATTAAATCTGGTGTAAATCGTTGCAAATGTAAATTATTAGTGGTATCAACTAAAAGTGCTATCGTCATTATCGATTGTAGTGCGTTTTTATCGCAAGCGCTGGAAAGACTTATGGATAAGTATGGCTACGCTACTTGTCACCATAATGCCACCATGATCTCCATCTAGCGAATGGTTGCAAATTCGTCATTAACATTCCGCCCTGGTTTCTAGGTCAGTGGCTGCGATTAGCCAGATGCGCGATGTTTGATTGACTTGAAATGACACGATAGGGTGACGTCACCAGTAACTGTTCACACAAAACCCAGCTCTTTTAGATGTCTCGTCCGTTGCGGGACAAAATGGTGAGTGTGCGAGCCAATTCCAACTGATAACTTATTTGCGATGAAAGATCGACAGCTATCATGGGAGAACACGTGTGTTGCGTATTTCTGTTATTTTATTCACTGCCTGCTGACACTAAGCTGTCGATATTAACGTATTATGTTGCT